>Ga0075423_10001647_pt1 | contig 19882 bp, 28 predicted proteins | sample SoiMethybrSBSTD2_FD_80114 | JGI IMG/M metagenome (GOLD analysis project Ga0075423, IMG submission 80114) | Bulk soil microbial communities from a Populus tree surrounding site in Tennessee, USA - Soil MetaG P. TD hybrid SBSTD2 | ecosystem: Environmental > Terrestrial > Soil > Tree plantation...
ACGTGTTGCGAGTCGTTGCAACAACCCGCCTCACCCGGCTACGATGAGCGGAGCGATTCCCCAGGAGGACCCGGTGCTCGGCAACACGCTCCGCCTCATCCGCACCTCGACGGACCTGCGCAATCGCATCCTGCGCACGTACGGGTTCCTGCTCGCCTTCAACGTCAGCGCCTGGGCCCTCGCGCTGTACGCGGCGCAGTCGTACCCGATCCTCCTGCCGACGGCGGTGCTCGCCTATACGTTCGGGCTGCGGCACGCGGTTGACGCCGACCACATCGCGGCGATCGACAACACGACCCGGAAGCTGATGCAGGACGGTCAACGCCCGGTCGGCGTCGGGCTGTTCTTCTCGCTGGGCCACTCGACGATCGTCGTCGCGCTGTCCGTCCTGATCGCGATCTCGGCCGGGATCGTCAGCGACATCCCGACGTTCCGCGAGGTCGGCGGGCTGATCGGGACGAGCGTCTCGGCGATCTTCCTGATCGTCATCGGGATCATCAATCTCGTCGTCCTGATCGACATCTACCGGATGTTCCGCCGCGTCTCGCGGGGCGGCACGTACGACGAGGAGAGCCTCGAGGACTTCCTCAACAACCGGGGCCTGCTGGCCCGGGTCTTCCGGCCGATGCTCCGGGTGATCAAGAAGAGCTGGCACATGTACCCGCTCGGCGTGCTGTTCGGGCTCGGCTTCGACACCGCCAGCGAGGTGGCGCTCCTCGGTCTGGCGGCGACCTCGGGGGCGAACCACATCCCGGTGATCGCGATCCTCATCCTGCCGGCCCTGTTCGCCGCGGGCATGTCGCTCGTCGACACGACCGACGGGATCCTGATGCTCGGCGCCTACGGCTGGGCCTACGTGAAGCCGATCCGGAAGCTCTACTACAACCTGAACATCACGCTCGTCTCGGTGCTGATCGCGTTCGCCATCGGCGGGGTCGAGGTCCTGAGCATCCTGGGCGAGAAGCTCGGCCTCCATGGCGGCATCTGGGACTGGGTCGGCGAGCTCGACTTCGGGATCATCGGTGTCGCGATCATCGGGATCTTCGTCGTGAGCTGGGCGGCATCGACCCTGATCTACCGCTGGAAGGGCTACGACGACCTGCCGACGAACACCGGCTCGGGGATGCGGCCGACCGAAGCCTGATCCGCGTCGTTCGCGCCTTCCCGCTCAGCGCAGGATCTCGACGACGTCGCCGTCGGCCACGGCGTGGTCCCGGCCGACCCGCTGACCCCCGAACTTCGCCGATGGGCCCCAGATCCGGGCGCCGCTGAACGCCGCGGCGAGGTCGTGGTGGACGGAGTCCGCGACGTGCTCGACGGTCGCCGGGGGGTGCAGCGCCAACGGTTCCTCTTCGGTGAAGCCATTCGTATGCAGCCGGACCCGGATCAATCCCGTCAGGCGCCAGATCGTCACTCGGATCGCCTCGAGGGATGCCTCGTCGAGGACAGACACGGGGACGACATGGAGGTCGGGGAAGGCGCCCGCGAGACGATCCGCTGCGGCCGAGTCCGCCTCGTCGGCGCGGGTCATCGCGATCACGGACGGCGTCTCGATCCCTGCGGCCGCGACCTCCGCCCGAACGATGGCGAGCTCCGCGGGGTCGCCGCCGGCGCGGGCGCAGAAGACGATCGCGTCGGCCGAGCGGAGCACGCCGAGCAGTGCCCGGCCACCGCCCCGATCCTCGGCCGCACCGGCGATCAGGCCGGGGATCTCGACGAGCTGGATAAGGACGCCGCCGATCCGCGTGAGGGCCGGGACCGGCCGCAGCGTCGTGAACGCGTAGTCGCCGGTCTTGATCTGGATCTCGGACAGGGCCTGGAGCAGGGACGACTTCCCGACGTTCGGCGGACCGACGAGGGCGATCTGCGCGGCACCCTCACGCCGCACCGCGATCGTGTCGCGGTGGACCGCGCTCGACCGGACCCGCGTGTCCTCGATCTCGGCGAGGAGCGCCTTGCGGAGGTCCGCGTACGGACCGTTCTTGTAGTCGGGCAGCTCCGCGAGGAGCGCCTGGACCTCGCGGATCCGCTCCCGACCTTCCTTGCCGACGAGACGACGTTTCGCGAGTGCCGCGAACGTCCGATGGGGCATGGGCATGTGACGATGACCTCGAGCTCGATCGGCGAGGCGGGGACGCGCGGCTCACCGCCCGGTGGCGGGAAAGCGGCCTGCGTCCGATCCTCGCCCCTTCCACCGACGCTGGTGCTGGAAGGGGCGGCTCAGCCGTTCTGGTTCGAGATCCGGGAGAGCCAGGCGTCCTCGGGCCGCCTGGCGAACGGTGTCGTCATCAGGGCGCCAGTGTACCGCGGCCGTCCACCGTCCATCATGGTCCGGACCGAGCGACGAGAGAGGCGCCGACATGTCCCACCCCGAGCTCCGCTACCCGGACCCGAAGTACACCGGCGAGCCCGGGCTCGCGAACGCGACCTTCCGGCCCGCGGGATCCGAGCCCGATGTCCGCTACGCGTCGGGTGGCACGGTCCATTACCTGGCCACCGGGGCACTGTCCGACGGCGAGCTGGGCGTGTATCGCTGGACGATGGCCGCGACCCAGAGCGGACCGGATCCGCACTTCCATCGGACGATCTCCGAGGCGTTCTACGTCCTGACGGGCACGATCCGGCTGTACGACGGCACGACCTGGATCGACGGGACGCCCGGCGACTTCCTGTTCGTGCCGGAGGGCGGGCTGCACGGGTTCAAGAACGAGTCGGGCGAGCCGGCGTCGATGCTCATCCTGTTCGCGCCGGGCGCCCCGCGCGAGGACTATTTCGAGACCCTCGCCCGCGTCAGCGAGGGCGTGACGATGACCGACGAGGAACGCGCCGCGTTCATGCTCCGTCACGACACCTTCTGGCGCTGACGACCCGCGACGCCGGCTGATTACACTCGCTCGACGGAGGTGGCCATGACCGACGAGACCGTCACACCCGATCCCGACGCCGAGGCGCAGGCCGCGGAGCGCGTCGAGCAGGAGATCGCCGAGGAGCGGGCCCGCGAGGCGCCGATCGACGAGCGGATCTGGGCGGAGGAGAGCGCCGCCATTGAGCAGCTGGAGGACGCCGGCGTCGATAGCACCGGGGGACGGGCCGAGGAGGAGCCGGGCCCGAGCGGCTGGCTCGCGAAGCTTCGGTCGCTCTTCGGCCGCTGAGCGGCGGCCGCCGCGGCGGGGCCTATGCGGTCTGGACCGGGACCGGCAGCTCCACGGTGAGGCCGCTCGCGATCGTGCCGGACATCGCGCCGATCTGGTGGATGCCCTGGTCCTCCCCGAAGACGTTGTCCCGGGCCAGGCTGACGTTCTGCATGTTCGCCACGCTCTGGCCGTAGCCGTCGGTGGCGTAGACCTCGTTGCAGATCGCCTCGGGCAGCGCGATCTGTGAGGTCGCGATTCGGTTCGCGAGGCTCGTCGCCTTCTCCAGGCTCGGATAGACCTCGAAGTGGATGTGCGGCCAGCGGCCGGAGTAGCAGGCCGGGAAGATGCTCTGGAACGTGACGATGCCGCTCGCGTCGGCGGCCTGCACGCCGCGCAGGTAGTTCTCGTTCGTCACGCCTTGCGAGTACATCGAGTAGCGGCCTTCGCGGTCGCAATGCCAGGCATAGACAGCGGCTCCGGTCAGTGGGGCGCAGTTGTTCTCGAGGTCGAGCAGGGCGAGCTTGATCGTCAGCGGCACACCGCCGGCCACCGTCGTCGAGGTCCCGAAGCTCGATCGGATGTCCGCCCGTACGACCCCTGCCGTGGTCAATGCGTCCGGGCCGTTGGAGCCGTCGCCGGGGAACGGGCCGGCGGTTTCCTCGGGGATGACCGTGCAGTCGGCCGTCGTTCCGGACGCGGCGGCGGACGCGGTGGCGCCGGTGCCACTGCTCGCGCCCGATCCGGCGGAGCGCGACGCCGAGCCCGCCGGCGTCGCGCTGGAGCCGGTCGGGCCGCAGGCCGCCAGGAGGCCGGCGCTGACGCCGCCGAGGCCGATGACCTTGAGGATCGAGCGCCGGCTCAGGAGGGTCTCCACGTCGAAGGCCAGTCCCTGGTCGAAGAGGGGCTCCGACGGGTCGTGGAACGGGCGGCCTTCGTAGGTCGGGATCGTCGCGGCGTGGAGCGGGCGGGCGTCGGTCATCGGAACATCTCCGTTGGGCCGGGGAGTCGGTCGGGTCGAACCGTGGGCGACGAACCTTTCGCAATCCTGAGAGGTCGACCCGCTCGCCCGCTAGGTCGCACGCTTGCGCGTCGTCGGCTTCGGGCGGAGGCCCCCGGCGTATGCGACGCTCCGGGCGAACCGAGGCGCCAGCTCATCGGTCGCCTCGAGGAGCGCGGCCGGCGCGTCGACGTACTCCTTCTGGACCGTGCCGTGAGCCTCGTGGAGCCCGGTCCGGTACCCGGCGATGAACGCGGCGCGATCGTCGGCCGAGAGCCGCAGGACGAGTCGCCCCGTCTCGTCGAGATCGCTCGACATGTTGCCGTTCAGCGACGTGTACGGGATCGTCACGCCGTTGCGGGTGACGCCCGGCTGGGTGGCGATGACGCGATCGTAGGCGGCCAGGACCGCGGCGGAATGGGCAGGCTTCGTGGGGCTCGGCATCCTGGCCACGATACCGCGCGATCCCGGCGCGATCGGCGCTCGCCGGGCACAATGGCCGGGTGACCGATGTCCTGAGCCAGCCCACGCCGACCACGGACGCGCCGCCCGCCGGCGCTGCCGCGGCGCCCGAGCCGGACCTCGAGCGGTACCGCGTCGAGCTCACCGCCTACGCCTACCGGATGCTCGGCTCGGCCTTCGAGGCCGAGGACGCCGTCCAGGAGACGTTCATCCGTGCGTGGCGCGGGATGGCGTCCTTCGAGGGCCGCGCCAGCCTGCGCTCGTGGCTCTATCGGATTGCGACAAACGTCTGCCTCGACATGCTCGGGGCGAGCCAGCGCCGAGCCCGGCCGGTTGATCTGAACCCGCCGCTCAACGCTGACTCGCCGCTGGACGGCGGCCTCCCGGAGAGCGCCTGGATCGAGCCGGTCCCAGACGCCCGCGTCGTCCCGGCTGAGGCGGATCCCGCCGAGATCGCCGTCGCCCGCGAATCGATCCGCCTCGCATTCGTCGCGGCACTTCAGAACCTCCCGCCGCGCCAGCGCGCGGTGCTGATCCTCCGCGAGGTCCTGCACTGGAAGGCGGAGGAGGTCGGCCAGCTGCTGGAGACCTCCGTCGCGTCCGTGAACAGTGCCCTCCAGCGGGCCCGGGCGACGCTCGGCAGCCGGAATCTGGACGACGCGCCGTCGGCCGGCGACCTCGACGACGAGCACCGGGCCCTGCTCGACCGCTACGTCAGCGCGTTCGAGCGGTACGACATGGACGCGCTGACGTCGCTGCTCCGCGAGGACGCCGAGTGGTCGATGCCGCCCTACGAGCTGTGGCTCCAGACCCACGACGACATCGTCAAGTGGTGCCTCGGGCCAGGCGTCGGCTGCCGCGATTCCCGCCTGATCCCGACTGTCGCGAACGGGATGCCGGCGTTCGGCCAGTTCAAGCCGGACCCCGAGCACGGCGGCTGGGCCCCGTGGTCCCTCCAAGTGCTCGACCTCGAGCCGGACGCGAGCGGGATCCGGGCGATCACGTTCTTCCTCGACACGGGGCGGTTCTTCCCGCTCTTCGGTCTACCAGCGCACCTCGACTGACGCGTCGGGCCGGCAGGGGAGGACCCGGGTCAGGCCGCTGAACCCCAGGAGCTCGCTGAGCGCGGGCGCGGCACCGACCAATCGGACCGATCGCCCGATCCGCCGGGCGGCAAGGGCCAGGCGCGCCAGTCCGTCGACCGTCGCAAGGTCTGGGCGGCCGAGGGCAGCGACGTCGACCTCGATGGCGCCCTCGGGCTGCCGTTCCGCGAGAACGCTGAGGATGGCGCACAGGGTCGCCACGTCCGCGCGCTCGAGGCGCGAGCCGACGACGACCTGGCGCGGGGCATGCTCGGACGCGGCCAACGACTGACCTCCTGTCCTGCAGACGGCGCCAGATCGCGGAACTCATCGGAGGCACCGCTGGACCGATGACTTTCCCGGGCTCCGGCGGTCTGCATGGGGGAGACTGACGACACCAAGGAGGCTGATCGTGACCGTCCAGACCACCATCGACCCGACCGTTGCCGTTGACGCGCTGCGCTCGCGCGTCCGGGGCGCCGTCATCGCGCCCGGCGACGCGGACTACGACGCCGCCCGGACGATCGTCTACGGCGGCTTCGACGGCCGCCCGGCCGCGATCGCCCGCGTCGCCGACGCCGGTGACATCGCCGCGGTGCTCGCGGTTGCCCGGGAGAGTGGCCTGGAGCTGGCCGTTCGGAGCGGCGGACACAGTGGCGCCGCCCACAGCTCGACGAACGGCGGGATCGTCCTCGACGTTCGCGACCTTCGCGACCTCGAGATCGACGTCGAGGGCCGGACCGGTTGGGTCGGCAGCGGGCTCACCGCGGGCGACGTGACGACGGCGCTCGCGGAGCATGGTCTCGCCATCGGGTTCGGGGACACCGGATCGGTCGGGCTCGGCGGGCTCGTGCTGGGCGGCGGCGTCGGCTACCTGGTCCGGAAGCACGGCCTGACGATCGACAACCTCCTCGCCGCGGAGATCGTCACGGCCGATGGGGAGCTCCACCGCGTCGACGCCGACCACGAGCCGGACCTCTTCTGGGCGATCCGCGGTGGCGGCGGCAATCTCGGCGTCGCGACGCGGTTCCGGTTCCGGCTGCAGGAGCTGCGCGGCATCGTCGGCGGGATCCTCGTGCTGCCGGCGACGGCCGAGAGCGTCGCGGGCTTCGTGGCGGCCGCCGATGCGGCACCGGAGGAGCTGTCGACGATCGGGAACGTGATGAACTGCCCGCCGATGCCCTTCGTCCCGGAGGAGCATCACGGGAAGGTCGTGATCCTCGCGATGATGTGCTGGGCCGGCGACGCGGAGAGCGGGGAGACGGCCCTCGCGCCGTTCCGGGCGTTGGCTGAGCCCCTCGCCGATCTGGTCCATCCCTCCGGCTATCCCGAGATGTTCCCGCCCGAGGACGACTCCTACCACCCGACGGCGTCCAGCCGGACCCTGTTCATGGATCGGATCGGTCCCGAGGAGGCCGCGCTGATGGTCGACCGGCTCACCGCGTCCGACGCATCGCTCCGCGTCGCCCAGATCCGCGTGCTCGGCGGAGCCATGGCCCGGGTCCCGGTCGACGCCACCGCCTTCGCCCATCGGGAGAGCCGGATCATGGTCAACGTGGCCGCGTTCTGGGAGGGCGAGGACGATCGCGTCGTCAAGGAAGCGTGGGTCGACCGGTTCGCCGCGGACCTCCGCCAGGAGGACCACGGCGCATACGTGAACTTCCTCGTCGATCAGGGCGAGGCCGGCGTGCGGTCGGCCTATCCCGGCGCAACCTGGGACCGCCTGGCGGCGATCAAGGGTCGGTACGACCCCGAGAACCTGTTCCGGCGGAACCAGAACATTCCGCCTGCTGCCCGGTGAGCGGTCGCGTCGGCTAGAGCAGGACCCGCTTCAGGACGAACAGCCCGGCGATCACCACGAACGCGATGAAGATCAGCTGCGCTGGCGGCATCGTCGAGATCGTGTGCGCGGCGCTGTCGACCCAGCGTCCCAGCTCGACGCCGACGTCCATGTTCCCGCCACCGCCGCCGCCACCACCGCCGGCAAGACTGGTGCCCTGGCTGACGCCATTTCCGTACTCGACCATGCGCGGATCATCCCACGGCGCGCAAGGCCTTTCGCGGGGCTCGTGACGACGGCAGACGCCGCGCCGACAGACCGCTATCGAGCAGGCGCTGACGGGCGACGGCGCGCTCCTCGTCGGAGAACAGCGGGGCGAACTCCGGGCGGAGCAGGATGAACTCGAACGTCTCGTGGAGGCGGTTCGCGTCACGGAGGCGCTCGAAGCCCGGCGAGACGGACCGGAGCGCCAGCAGGCGCCGAACCGTCTCGACGCCACCGTGCCGATCCAGCATCTGGCGAAACCGCGAGGCCCGGTAGCCGATCTCCTTCCAGCGTTCGTACGCCTCGAAGAGGGCTCGCTCGAACTCGGCCCGTCGGGCAGCGTCGTCGTCCATCGTTCCCTCCACGGCTGTAAACGTGCCCGGCGATCGGCCGATGCTAGGAGGCGACGCTCACCCCGCCCTTACGCTGTCCTCATCGGATGGCCACCACGGACTTCCACTTGCGCAGACTGAGCACGACCGACCTGAGTGCGGCCGATGTCGCCGCGATCCGCGCGATCCTCGACGCCGCGTTCGACGGCGACGACCCGGACGAGCGCTTCACCGAGGACGACTGGCAGCACGGGCTCGGCGGCGTCCACGTCGTCCTCGACGTCGCCGGCGAGATCGTCGCGCACGGGGCGGTGGTCGAACGCTCGCTGCACGTCGCGGGCCGCCCGCTCCGGACCGGCTACGTCGAGTCCGTCGCGACGGCGCCGGAGCGTCAGGGCCGAGGGTACGGAACCGCTGTCATGCGCGACGTCGGCGTGATCATCGCCGCGGGCTACGAGCTGGGGGCGCTCGGTACGGGCCGCCATGCGTTCTACCAGCGGCTCGGCTGGCGGACGTGGCGCGGACCGATGTCCGTCCGGACGGCATCCGGCGACCAACCCACGCCCGACGAGGATGGCGATCTCCTCGTCCTCCGGACACCGGCGACCCCGCCGGACCTCGACGAATCCAGCCCGATCAGCTGCGAGTGGCGGCCCGGCGACGTCTGGTAGCGTGCCCGCCATGCGGGTCTACATCAGCGTCGACATGGAGGGCATCGCCGGCGTCAGCCACCCGAAGCCGACGTCGCGGACCGACAGTGAGTACCCGGCGGCGGTTGCGCTCATGGTCGGCGAGACGAACGCGGCGATCGCCGGAGCCCTTGCGGCGGGCGCCACCGACGTCCTCGTCAACGACAGCCATGGCGGCATGTACAACCTGACCCCGGCCGACCTCAATCCGGCCGCGCGCGTCCTCCAGGGTCAGAAGCCCTGGTCGATGGTCGCCGGAGCGGGTCCCGCCGACCCGAAGGCACCTCGATTCGACGTCGCCCTCTTCGTCGGCTACCACGCTCGTGCCGGACACCCCACCGGGACGATCGCGCACACCTACACCGGAGGTCCGGTCGAGACCCGTCTGAACGGCCGGCCGACCGGCGAATACGGGTTCAATGCGCTCGCGCTGGGCGCATGGGGCGTCCCCATCGGACTCGTGGCCGGCGACGACGCGCTCGCCGCCGAGGTCGAGGCGTGGCTCCCGTGGGCCGAGCGGATCGTCGTCAAGGAGGGGTTCGGGAGCAACGCTGCCGCGTCAGTCCATCCGACGGTCGCCTGCGACCGGATCCGGGCCGGGGCGACCAAAGCGGTCGAACGCGCCCGGGCCGGCGAGCTGAAGCTCCTCGAGGTCGATTCGCCCGTCATCATCGAGGTCGACTACCGGCGCGCCCTCGAGGCCGACTACGCAGCGATCGTGCCGAACGCCGAGCGGACCGGCGACCGCACGGTCCGTCACCCCGGGCCGGACGCGATCACCGCGTATCGCGGCTTCCTCGCAGGCGTTCGTCTCGCTACGCTCGTCGAGTCGTCGGCCTGACGCCGGCGCGCCGGGATCGTCGATGTTCGAGTCGCTCGACTATGTCTACCTCCCGAGCCGGGACGTTGCGGCCGACCTCGCTCACCTGACCGAGGTTCTCGGCGGTCGCCTGGTCTTCGCGATCGATGCGATGGGCACGAGAGTCGCGATGGTCGAGCTGACGAGCGGTCCGCCACGCCTCGTGCTCGCCGGCCACCTGGAGGGCGACCGGCCGATCTTCGTCTATCGGGTCGCTGACCTCGCCGCCGCGAGCCGCGACCTCGAGGCGCGCGGCTGGCGGAGCGACCACGGCCTCGAGATCCCGCAGGGCCCGGTCCGGACCTTCGAAACGCCCGGCGGCGGGCGGTTCGCGATCTACGAGCTGACGCGCCCCGGGGTCATCGAGGGCTTCGCCGGCCGGCGCGACTTCTGAAGCCGCCGGGATGGCCGCGCAACGATTTGCCGGCCCAGACGTTCGTCCGTCGTCCGCACGTTCTGCCAACCGAGGAGCCCACGCAACCCGATGACACGACCGCCCAACCTCCGCCGCCAGATTCGCCCGCGGCTGATCGCTGCGCTCGTGGTCGCGTTCGCGATCGGCGTGGCCGCCGCTGCGTACCTCGACTGGTACATGTGGCACCCGATGAGCGCGATCGTGACCACGCTCGGGCTGATCGTTCTCCTGATCGTGGGCGGGCTGGCGGCCCTGATCCGGAGCCCGTGGATCCGTCCGATCGGCCTCATCGTGGTTGCCGTCGCGGTCGGCGGCTTCGTCGGCCAGGCAGTCGGGCCGAGCCGTCCGGCCACCCATCGCACGGACACCGGATCGATGCGGCTCATCCTCACCGGTCCGGGTGCGTCCGACGCCGCCGGCAGCGCAACATGCGGCATGGTCGACGATGGCAGCCAGATCCTCGTCGATCCCGGCGAGTTCGGGCTGGCACGCGCGTCAGAGGATGCGGACTTCCACTACGTCAGCGTCGCGATCGGCGACATGTGGGACTTCGGCGACCCGCTGGCCCGACCTGACCACGTCTCGCTGACGATCCGGGTCATCAAGGCACTCGTCCCGGAGGACGGCAAGCCCGGCGAGACGATCCATACCACGGATCTCGCCTCGACTGTCACGCTCGGTCCCACGACGCACGAGGGCGGCTCGATCACGTTCGCAAACCTCGTGGTCGAGGATCCGTTCGCGCCGACCCCGAACGCTCCGCGCAGCGACTTCGCCGGGACGATCAGCTGGACCTGCGGCCCGATCGTGAGCGCCCCGGAGGCCTAGTTCGAACGGTCCCCGCTCCCTGCGCGGACGGCATCCTCGAACGGAACCGGATCGGCGAACGGATCCTCACGCTGGACGCGCGCGCTCACGACCATTGCGGCCGCGAGCTCGGACGCCGCGCGGTCGATGCGTTCGACGAGTCCTCCGTCGGCCGCGACGCCGGCCGTGCCCCAGTCGTCGGCCGCGGCATACACGCCGGTCGCGACGACGGCAGCGTTCAGGTAGGCGAAGAGCGGCCGGAGCGCGTAATCGATCGCGAGGGAGTGGCGCGCCGTGCCCCCGGTGGCGGCGAGCAGCGTCGGCGTGCCCGCCAGGCCGTCGCGCTCCACGACGTCGAAGAACAGCTTGAACAGCCCGCTGTACGAAGCATTGAAGATCGGGCTGGCGACGATCAGCCCGTCCGCGCCGACGACGGCGTCGATCACCTCCTGCAGCTTCGGGGTCGGGAAGCCGGTCAGAAGGTGGTTCGTCAGGTCCTGGGCGTGCTCCCGCAGCTCGATCACCCGCACGGCCGGCAGGATCCCGGCATCGCCGAGGTGACGCTCCGTCGCGGCGGCGAGACGGTCCGCGAGCAGGCGGGTGGACGACGGGACGCCGAGCCCCGCGCTGACGACGACGAGCGAACGCGCAGGGGAGGGGAGCGGATCGGTCATGCCGGGACCGCGTCTGCGACCGGGGCGGCTGTGGGCGCCTCGCCACGTGAGGCGGCCACCCGCGGGTGGACCGGAGCATCCGGCACGTGCGCCGGCCGTCCGATCGCGAACTCCCGGCGGAGCACCGGCACGACGAGCTCGCCGAGCATCTCGAGCTGCTCGAGGACGACGGGCAGCGGCAGACCGGCATGGTCGATGAGGAAGAGCTGGCGCTGGTAGTCGCCGACGATGTCGCGGAACCCGAGCGTGCGGTCGATGACCTGCTGCGGGCTCCCGACGGTCAGCGGGGTCTGCTCCATGTAGTCCTCGAGCGAGGGACCGCCGCCGTAGACCGGGGCGTGATCGAAGTACGGCCGGAACTCGCGGATGGCGGCTTGAGAGTCCTCCCGCATGAAGACCTGCCCACCCAGGCCGACGATCGCCGTGTCAGCGGCGCCGTGGCCGTAGTGCTCGTACCGGCGGCGGTACAGCTCGACCATCCGCTTCACGTGGTCGGCCGGCCAGAAGATGTTGTTGTGGAAGAAGCCGTCGCCGTAGTACGCCGCCTGCTCGGCAATCTCCGGGCTCCTGATGGATCCGTGCCAGACGAACGGCGGTACGCCGTCGAGCGGTCGCGGCACCGCCGTGAAGCCGGTGAGCGGCGTCCGAAGCTTGCCTTCCCAGTCGACGACGTCCTCGCGCCACAGTCGATGGAGCAGCCCGTAGTGCTCGTAGGCGAGCGGGATGCCGTTCCGGATGTCCTGTCCGAACCAGGGGTAGACCGGGCCGGTGTTGCCGCGTCCCAGCATCAGGTCCACCCGCCCGTCGGCCAGGTGCTGGAGCATCGCGTAGTCCTCGGCGATCTTCACCGGATCGTTCGTGGTGATCAGGGTCGTCGCCGTCGAGAGGATCAGCCGCTTGGTCTTCGCCGCGATGTAGCCGAGCATCGTCGTCGGGGATGAGGCCACAAACGGCGGATTGTGGTGCTCGCCCGACGCGAAGACGTCCAGGCCGACTTCCTCGGCCTTGAGGGCGAGGGCGACCATCGCCTGGATCCGCTCCTCCTCGGACGGGGCGCGGCCCGTCGTGGGGTCGGGGGTGACATCGCTGACGCTGAAGATTCCGAATTGCATGGCGCCACTGTACTGCGTCGATCGTTGCGCGTGCAACTACATTCTGGACGCTTGACATGCCGGGGCCGATGGTGTTCAATCACCACATTGTTTTATAACGTAGACGTTATGGAGATCGAGCGGGATGGTCGAGCAGCAGCTGGATGCGGTGTTCGGAGCGTTGGCCGACCCGACGCGCCGGGCGATCCTCGCCCGGTTGACGAGCGGTGATGCGACGGTCGCCGAGCTCGCGGCCCCGTTCGCCGTGTCGCAGCCGGCGATCTCGCGCCATCTGAAGGTCCTCGAGCGGGCAGGGCTCATCTCGCGGCAGCGCCGGGCGACCGCCCGGCTGAGCCATCTCGAGGCCGAACCGCTGCGCGACGCGACGCAGTGGCTGGAGACCTACCGCGAGTGGTGGGAGGAGAGCCACGGCCGCCTCGATGCCCTGCTGGCTCGGCTCCAGGCAGACCCCATGGCCTCGCCGCGCGACGCGGACGCGGCGCACTGATCGGCAACCGAACCAACGAGGAGAAGGAGATCGACATGTCCGAGACCACCATCGACGTTCCCGTCGGCATCCCGTTCATCGACATCAGCCGCGAGTTCGACGCCCCCCGTGACCTCGTCTGGCGCGCCTGGACCGAGCCCGCGCTGCTCAAGCAGTGGCTCGGGCCGTCGCGCTACGAGATGATCGTCGACGAGTACGACCTCCGGGACGGCGGCCGCTACCGCTACGTGCATCGCGGCGCGGACGGCAGCGAGCACGGCTTCCACGGCGTCTTCCACGGCGATCCGTCGCCGGACGGCTTCACTCAGACCTTCGAGTACGAGGGCGCCCCCGGGCACGTGTCGCTCGAGCGCCTCGTCCTCGAGGAGCGTGGTGGCCGGACGATCGCCCGGACGCACTCGGTCTATCAGTCCCTCGAGGCGCGCGACGCGATGGTCGAGGGCGGCATGGCCGACGGGATGAACGAGGGATTCGATCGCCTCGACGCCCTCCTCGCGAGCCTGCAGCCCGCCACCGTTCACTGAGCCTCAGGACCCACAGGAGCGCACCCCATGGACTTCACCCTCGAGCTCGTCGTCGTGCCCGTGACGGACATCGATCGAGCGAAGGCGTTCTACAGCGAGCGCTGCGGCTTCAACGTCGACGTTGACCACAGCGTCGGCGACACCTTCCGCGTCGTCCAGCTGACGCCGCCCGGCTCCGCCTGCTCGATCTCCATCGGCAAGGGCCTCGCCAAGATGGAGCCCGGCACGCTCCAGGGCCTCCAGCTGTGCGTGACCGACATCGACGCGGCCCGCAAGCTGCTCGCCGATGCCGGCGTCGACATCACGCCCGTCCGGTTCATCGAAGACGGCGAGTGGAAGGACGGCCACGGCGGGCCCTGGAATTCGTTCGCGTTCTTCAGCGACCCGGCCGGGAATGGCTGGACGGTGCAGGAGAAGCCGTTGGTTGCGTAGCCGTTGGCCGCCGGGGGGTTCTCCTCCGGGACCGGCTGGCGTCGCCTGCCTCCGGCAGACGACAAGGCCGGCCCTGCGGAGACCCCCCGGCGGCCATCGTCTTTGCGGAGACTCCCGCACTGTCCGAGTCGGCTCGATCAGCGAAATCCACGGCCCGGGGCCTCTTTGTTTGAGGGTCCCGGGCCTCCGTCTACTGCCAGCCGAAGAGGGTTGTTGGGGTGGTGGGGGAGGGGTAGAGGATCGTTGCCATGACGAGCGCTGCGAGGGCTGCCCCGGCTAATGACAACAACAGGTCCTGGATCGTGTTTTCGTACGTGAGTTGGAGGCCTGAGGCGCCGCTCTTCATCATCGCGAACTCGCCCGCTTCCCAGAGGATGTCGATCACGGCGCCGAAGCCGAGGACCAACCCGAAGAGGATCCACCGCTCATTGACGAGCGGGGCGACGGCCAGCCCGAACGCGATCGACAGGAAGAACCAGCCGGTCGCGTGCGGGATCGCGTCGAAGCCCTTGATCGCGAACAGCCCGACGACGTTCGCGCCCGCATCGATCGCGAACGGCAGGCCGAGGGCGATGTCGGCGAGGATCGGGTACGGCGCCGGCCGGCCGGCGAGCAGCCAGACGGCCGGGATCAGGAGGGTCGTCGCGGGGTAGAGCGCGGCGCGGACGCCCATCGCCTTGCCGGCGAAATGCGACGAGCCGGGCCGGGCCAGCGGAGACAGCGACAGACCGACGACCGCCGCCTTGAGCAGGAGATCGACGAGAAGCCCGGCGTCCACGCGGGAAGTATCGCGCGGCGTCCCACGACTACGATGCCCCGGATGCGTTCCGTGCCGAAGCTTCCCAGAGAGATCGCCGGGCTCTCGGTGCCGCAAGACGACGTCGCGGCGGCGACGTGGCGCTGGGCCCATCGAGCGCTGCCGGACTACCTCCTGACACACTCGATCCGCGCCTACTGCTGGGCCGTCGCGATCGCCGACCATGAGGGCTGGCGGTTCGATCAGCAGGTCCTGTGGACCGCCTCGCTCATGCACGACGTGGGACTGACGCGGATCCCGAAGAACACGATGTGCTTCGAGGTCGAGGGGGCCGAGCTCGCCCGCCGCTTCCTGGAGCGACGCGGCATGGCGCCCGATGCGGCTGATCGCGCCGCGATCGCGATCATCCTCCACATGCGCCCGAACGTGACGTTGGCCGACGGGGTCGAGGCGGTGCTGCTCGACCGGGCCACCGCGCTCGACGTCCGCGGCGAGGGTTATGGCCTCATCGACGACGTCCGGCCGGCGGTCGTGGCCGCGTTCCCGAGAGGCGCCTTCGATCGCCGGTTCGCGACCGCGATCCGACGCGAGGTCGCCGTTCGGAGCGACTGTCAGAGCCAGCGTCTCCTCCACGATGTCGGGCTCGTCGAGTGGATGGCGCGATCGCCCTGGTCGGTATCGGCCGAAGGTGGTGGATAAGCCCCTTGTGGCGATCACCGGATCGGCGCAGGCTGTCAGTCCACGCACGACGGAAGGGGAGAACCATGGGCGATCCACGGGAGATGGCGGCCGAGTACGAGGCTGTCCTGAAGAGCGGCGACTTTGCGAAGGTGGCCGAGCTGACCAAGAAGTACGCGGCCGACGACTTCGTCGAGGAGTGGCCGCAATCCGGGGAGCGCCTCACGAAGGCGGCTTCCATGCGGATGGCGGAGTCCTATCCGCAGATGTCCGGGACGACCCCGAAGTTCACGTACAAGCGGATGCTCGGCGGCGGCGACGTGTTCGTCGTCGAGGGCACGATCGACTACGGCGACGGGATCCCCGTGAGCTACGTCGGGATCGGCGAGATGCGCGACGGCAAGGTCGCGAAGATGACCGAGTACTTCGCGAACCCGTTCGAGGCGCCGGCCTGGCGGGCCGACTTCGTCGAGCGAATGGAGCCGGCGAAGGTCTGACGGGCGGGACGAGCCGCGGCGTCCCTTACCAGCGCAACCGTTGCCAGGCGCCGACCGCGGCGGCGCCGGCGGAGAGCAGCCCCCACGTCGCCGCGTCGATCAGGAGGCGCTGCACGGGAAGGTAGGACTCCGACTCGGGGTCGTTCGACGCGCCCTGGTAGAGCGTGCCGTAGTCCAGCCAGAACGCGCCGACGGCCCCGATCACCGTGCCCACCAGGATCCCGCCGACGACGATTCCGAGCATGACCGGTCCGTGCTTGTAGCCGGTCACGCGGGTCACGATCTCGGCGATGAGACCGCCGGCGAAGTAGGCGATCACGACAGAGAAGAAGCCGATCCGCGACGCCACATAGCCGGCCACGAGGCCGGCACCGACGGCGGTCAGGGTCCCCAGGACGAGCTGCTGCGGCCGGAACGAGGTCAGCGGGTCGAAGGCCGGCTTGCCGCACTGCTTGCAGCGGAGCCCGACCGGACCCTGCATCGCGCACTTCGGGCAGATGGGACGATCGCAGCGACCGCAGCGGACCCAGGTCTCGCGATCGGGATGGCGATAGCAGAACAGCGTGTCGCCGGCGGCCGGCGTCTCGGCGATCGATGGCGCGGTCACGGTCGGTTGGGCCCTCTCGTGTGACGGACCGCGAGAGACTGCGGTGTGCGCCGATCAGCCGTCAAGTAGTCCCATCGACCGGCTCGCGCGAACGTCAGTCCTTGGGATCGAGCACGAAGACCGGGATGGTGCGAGTCGTCTTCGACTGGTAGCGGTCGTAGTCCGGCCAGACGCCGACGGCCCGCTCCCACCACGTCGCCTTCTCCGCGCCGGTGACCTCGCGAGCGGTGTAGTCGCGCTTGGTCGGGCCGTCCTGGAGCTCGACGTGCGGGTTCTTCTTGAGGTTGTGGTACCAGACCGGGTTCTCGGCGGCGCCGCCGAGCGACGCGACCACCGCATACGTGCCCTCGTGCTCGACGCGCATGAGGGCGGTCTTGCGGAGCTTGCCGGTCTTCGCGCCGATCGAGCTCAGGATGATCACCGGCTTCCCGCGCAGGTCGCCGGCTTCCTTGCCGTCCGTCGCCTCGTAGCGCTCCGCCTGCTTGCGGGCCCAGCCCGCGGTGCCTGGTGCGTATTCGCCGGTCAGGGGCATGGGCGAATCGTCGCACAGATGGCGGGAGACCCTAGGGGATGAAGGTCATGCTCACGATGAGGGTGCTCGCGTAGAACGCGGCGCCCAGAACGCCGGCTGCCGCGAGCGCGCCGAACACGCCGACCGCCACGCCACGCCGCATCGCGGCCGACGCCAGCTCGATGGCAACGAACGCCGCCGCGGCGACGAGCGCCGGCGGCAGACCCCGCTGGAGGACGACGTTCGCGTTGATCAGTGCATGGCCGGCGGCGTCCTTCGGCACGGGATCGAGGAGCAGCCGCGTCGCGTAGACGAGGCTGGGAGCGACCGCCGCGACGACGAGCACCGTCATCGGGGCGTAGGCCATGCGCCGGGCGATCGCCGCAACGGTCGGGTAGATCGCGCCGAGCGGCAGCAGGACCCAGTACACGATCTGGTCCGCCGTGAGCGGGCCCAGCTGCGACCGCCCCCCGACGGCGATCGCGAGCGTCACGCCGACGATCAGCGGCCCCAGGGCGATCAGCGTTGCGAGGCCCGTCGACCAGGGACCCCGCTGCATGTCGGATTGCGGGAGTGCGTCATCCATCTTCGACCCTCGGATGCGAACGCCTGTCCCGACAGGATCGCGCAACGGTCAACTCACCCGGACCGCTCCGCTCTCCACCGATCCGGTCCCGGTCGACCCCTCCTACGTGAGCGTGAATACGTGGGAGCGCTTGATCGGCTCGTTCTCGAGCTCCAGGCTCGTTCGCACGTCGTAGGTGGCGACGCGAATCAGGCCCGGGGGCAGGTACCGCCGGCCGAGGTCGCCCAGCAGCACCCGGGTGCCACCCGCGGAAGCGGCGCGCAGCCATTCGAGCATCCGGCGCGCCATCGTCTCCTCGTAGACGACGTCACCCGCGAGGATCACGTCGCACGGCGGAGGAGGGCCGTCGATGGGATCGCCTCGTCGGACCGCGATCCGCACGCCGTTCGCCCGGGCGTTGACCTCGATCGCGGCTTCCGCCAGCGGGTCGACGTCGGCCGCGAGGACATCGGTTGCGCCGGCCCGGGCGGCGACGATCGCGCACAGCCCGGACCCCGAGGCAACGTCGAGAACCCGCCGGCCGGCGACCTCCTCCGGGTGGTCGACAAGGTATCGGGCGATCGCCAACCCGCCCGCCCAGGCGAAGGCCCAGTAGGGCAGGGGCGGATCGGCCTGGCCCAGCTCGACGCCGGCGAGCCGGCACACCTCCATGACGTCGTCGGCGAGATGCAGGCGGAGCCCGGGAACCTCCGGCAAGTCCTGGAGATGCGTGTTCCGGCGCACGAACGCCCGGAGATTGGCCCGTGACTGCCTGGACATCCGCGCAAGGCTAGCCCCGCCGCCCCGCTCGTGCCGCCGCGCCACGACCTAGACTCCGCGGGATGTCAGGGGTCGGACCGAGCCTGCCGCTCGACGCGTCCTCGTCGGCGCAGATCGAGGCCGTCGTGGGTCTCGTTCACCGCGTCCTCGGCGCGGACGCGGTCGGCGGCTACCTCGGCGGATCGGCCGTCCTTGGCGGCCTGCAGCCGGACAGCGACCTGGACATCCTCGTCGTCGCCGGACGCCGCCTCACCTCCGACGAGCGACGCGCGATGATCGAAGGCCTGCTCCCGCTGTCCGGCCGTCACGCCGTGTGTGGTCCGGCGCGTTCGCTCGAGGTGTCAGTCGTGGCGCTGCCGGAGATCCGTCCCTGGCGCGATCCGCCGCGGATCGAGCTCCAGTTCGGGGACTGGCTCCGACCGGAGCTGGAGCGCGGCGATCCGGCGCCGTGGCACGACCCGAACCCCGACCTCGCCGTGCTGCTGACGGCCATCCGCGACGCGTCCCGAACGCTGTTCGGGCCGGAACCTCGCGAGCTGCTCGACCCGGTCCCGCCGGCCGATCTCCGCCGGTCGATGGTCGACGGAATCCCCGGGCTCCTCGAGGACCTCGACGGGGATACGCGGAACGTGCTCCTGACCCTCGCCCGGATCTGGATGAGCCTGACCACCGGGGCGATCCACCCGAAGGACGCCGCCGCAGCGTGGGCGGCAGCCCGGCTGCCGGGCGAAGACGACCGTGTCCTCGCCCGGGCGCGGGCGATGTACGTCGGCGACGAGCCGGACGGATCGTGGGTGGATCTCCTGCCGAGGGCACGGGCGACGGCGGGCCGCCTCGTCGAGGAGATCCGCCGCGCCGAAGGAGACGAGATCACCGCTTGATGTGGCGGGATCAGCTCCCGGCCATGGTCAGCAAGCCGAACGGAGCGCCCTGCGGGTCGGCGACCATCGACATCCTGCCGCCCGGGAAGTCCAGCGGCGCAAGGAGCTCGCGTCCGCCGGCCGCGACCGCGGCTCGATGGGCCGCGTCGACGTCCTTCACGGCGAAGTAGACGAGCCAGTAGCTCGGCATCGCCGCTGGAGCCTCGGGGTTCATCTCGGTGGCGCCGGCGATGCTCTGACCGTCGACCTGGAACTCGGTGTACGGCTGGTCCGGCGACCCTGTCGTCCGGGGCGTCCAGCCGAACACCTCCTGGTAGAAGGGCAGGACCTTGTCGACGCCTCGGGCATTGACCTCGGCCCAGCCGAAGCTGTTCGGCGCCTGGGTCCCAAAGCCGCCCATCCGGGTGGCCTGCCAGCCGGAGATGAATGCCCCCGCCGGATCCTGGAACACGGCCATCCGGCCCTGGTCGCCGACATCGAATGCCGGCGCGGCGACGGTGCCGCCGGCTGCCCGGACCTTGGCGCCCAGCGCCTCCGCGTCGTCGGTGCCGATGTA
>Ga0075423_10001649_pt1 | contig 19874 bp, 16 predicted proteins | sample SoiMethybrSBSTD2_FD_80114 | JGI IMG/M metagenome (GOLD analysis project Ga0075423, IMG submission 80114) | Bulk soil microbial communities from a Populus tree surrounding site in Tennessee, USA - Soil MetaG P. TD hybrid SBSTD2 | ecosystem: Environmental > Terrestrial > Soil > Tree plantation...
AATCCGCAATCCGCAATTCTCTATTTCTCTTTTTCCAGAATCGCTTTGTCTACCACTTTCACTTCGACTGGAATCAGCGGCGGCACCGTTTCCCCTCTCAGGTAACGATCAATCGTCTCGATAGTCTTTTCTCCAATCTGTGCCGGGCTCTGTACGACATCCGCTTTGAGAGCGCTGCCACGCAAGATGGCGGCACGAGCCTCCGGAATGGCGTCGAATCCCAAAACGACGATACCCTGACGTCCGGAGGATTCGATGGCAGAAAGGGCGCCCAGCGCACTGTCGTCGTTGATGCCAAATATTCCGTTTAGGTCTGGGTAGCCCTGGAGGAGGTCTTCGGCTGCCTTCATCGCTTTGTCACGAACCCCGTCCCCGCTAGGTTTGGCAACAATCTTGATTCCCGGTGACCCGTGCAAGACGTCCTCAAAACCGCGAACCCGCTCGATGGCGGATTCTACAATCGGCTGATCGATGACTGCGACCTTCCCCTTCCCATTGAGGGCCTTCGCAAGATATTCGCCCGCAAGCTTCCCACCCTGGTAATTGTCGGAAGCAATATGTGAAACTACCCGACCTTCGTTGGCTTTGATGTCGGCCGTGAACACTGGAATTCCAGCCTGGTTTGCCTTGTCAATGGCCGGCCCAATTCCTTTGGAGTTGACCGGGCAAACGATGATGGCCGCAACCCTCTGCACGATAAAATTCTCGATCTGGCCCTGCTGCTTGGCCAGGTCCCAATCTCCGGAGGTAACGACCAAATTGAATCCCTTCTGCCTGGCCGTATCGCGCAAGCCTTGCTCCAGATCGCGATAGAACACGTGCTCCTTGGTTAAGAGCGTCACACCCAGAGTTTTTCCGGATGGTCCCTGATGGCTGCAGCTAAAGCTGAACAAAGCTCCGACGCTAAGAACAACAAGAAATTTCGGGCTCAGACGAGGACCCCTCATTGAGTCACTCCGTTAAATCCTGCCTTAGACATAGGGGATGAGGAATTATCGCGAATTCCCCCTTAAGAAAGGGGGTAGGGGGTTGTCTTGCCGCGTTGCTCAATCCAATTTTCAATTACTCTCAGCACATTGCACATGTCCTTCTTCACCTCAAGGTCTTGAACTCTCAGGAAGTTGAATCCAGCCGATTCAAGCCTGTGTTGCCTTTCGAGGTCACGAGACGATTTGTTTCGATGACTCTCGCCATCAATTTCAATCACGAGATGCAACTTCGGACAATAGAAGTCTACAATGTAATGATCAATAGGCTTCTGGCGCGCAAATTGGTAGCCGAGCATCTTCCTCCGCTTTAGCTGATTCCACAGAAGTACCTCTGCCAAGGTGCTTCTGTTTCTGAGCTCCCTCGAGAGTTGTGTGAGCTTCGGATCGTAGCGGATCCTCACACTCCAAAACTCTGTGGCAAGACAACCCCTGCTCCGTGAAGCTGTGAAAAAATCGGTTTTGGTGCCACGCCGCAAGTGTCCCCCTTGGTTAAGGGGGACTCCAGGGGGTTCGTATAGCAGGACCTACGACCACCCCCTTGCCCCCTCCTTATCAAGGAGGGGAATCCACCGTGACTTTCTTCACACCTCCCTTTTCTAAGGGGGAATTTCTCACCTAACCCAGCACTTCCGGATTTACGATGTTGGGCGGGCGTTCACCTTTGAAGAAAGCGACAATATTCCCGGCGGCCATGGTGGCCATTTTGGACCGCGTGTCAATGGTGGCACTGGCAATATGGGGAGGAATAACTACGTTGTCCAGCTCTGCCAGACCGGGCGCCAAGGCTGGTTCATCTTCGTACACATCCAAACCGGCGGCGAAGATGACTTTATTGCGAAGAGCCTCCACCAGAGCCTTCTCGTCGACGACAGGTCCCCGCGAAGTGTTGACCAAAACCGCGGTCTTCTTCATCATTCCCAGTTCCTTCTTGCCAATCAAGTGTCGCGTGGAAGGCATCAGCGGTACATGCAATGAGACAAAGTCCGATTCCTTCAAGACTTGCTCCAGACTTACAAAGGTAACCCGGAATTCCTTCTCTTTGTCCGCTGGAAGTCTTATTTCGTCGGTATACAGGATCCGCATGTCAAACCCCTGGGCACGGCGAGCCATGCCCTGGCCAATGCGTCCCATTCCCACAATTCCCAGCGTCTTGTGATGAATATCGTGGCCCAGGAACAGCATGGGTCCCCAACCTTCATACTTCCCGGCGCGGCAATACTTGTCTGCTTCGGCGAGTCGGCGCCCCGACGCCATCAGCAGCGTCCAGGCGAAGTCGGCGGTCGTATCGGTTAGGACGCCGGGTGTATTGGTAATCACGATCTTGCGTTTGGTTGCAGCATCGACATCCACATTGTTAAATCCAACTGCATAATTCGCGAAAATCTTTACTGTAGGAAGTGCGTCCATGATTTCAGCATCGATAGGATCAGTTAATAAACAGAGGACTGCATCCTTCCCTTTGCCGCCGGCTATGAGTTCTTGTTTTGCAAGAACCCGATCGTCCGGATTCATGGTCATCTCAAAATCCTTGAGAAGATCCAGACCAGGTTGAGGGATTCTTCGAGTTACGAAGACGGTTTTTTTGCTCAAGTTAGTTGCTCCTTTCAATAGTGAAGGCTCGATCCTCGGTGTCTGTCGGTCGTCGGTAGTCCGTTGTCAGTTGTCCCTGGCTGGAGATCTTTGTTTGGTTTTCGGTTGAAGGACTCGGTTATAGCCCGCCGCAGCGTTCTGGAACCCCCTGAGACCATAGCTTTCCGCAGCCTACTGACCACGGACAACTGACGCCCGACTGCTGACGACGGACTACTGTCAACAGCAACGATGTCTAAACCAATTCCCACGCCTCTCGCAAGGTCCTCTTGGCATTGGCAATGACGATCTCGCTGGATTCGCCTGCCATCGGCTTGACCTCGAAGCTCAAGATCGCTGGAGTCTTTTCATTGAGATAACCAACCCGCATGAGCGTTCTAATGTACTCAGCAACCTGCGGCACGTCATTTTCGCCTCCGGGCACGCCAAAACGCGGATGGTTGTCGCCGTATGCCGGATGGGTTTTCTCCCGCATTGCACAGTTGCCCATATGCGCATGGACGAGGTGATCCTTGGCAATCGATAAAGCCTGTTCCGAAGTCTCGTGTTGCAGCGGCAGGTGACTCAGATCAAGCATCAACCCGAAATTGGGGTGCTTTTGCCGAATGCGCTGTGACAGTGAAACTCCTTCGGAGTTTGGACCAATCAAGGCCTTCTTATCGATGTCGCGGTCAAATGTCTCGAGAACTACTTTGATGCTGCCCTTGGAAGTTGCGTAGCCACAAATCTGGTTGAAAGAATCGACCAGAAGATCGGTGGCCTGTGAACGCCTTTCCGGACCCGGGTCGGCACCGCTGAGAAAGGCCACGCCGATGGCCCCCATCTCGTAAGCCTCATCCACACATGCTTTGCACATTTCGAGCGCTTTGTTTCTTTCCGCAGCGTCAAAGCTGTTGAGATTCAACTTATTCACGAGCTGTACCGGCTGGCCGCCGTAGGTTACAGTCACCTTGCTGCTGGCGAGCATCTTCTTGGCTTCTTCCCGAGCCGTACGATCCTTGATGGTGGTAATCTCGATTACATCGAAGAAGTCATCGGTGAGAACCTTCTCCAGAGTTTCCAGGACCGGCCCTTCCCCCTTTAGCACTGTTGGGAAGGCCATAAAATGGACGATACCGACCTTCATATACTTCTTCCACGAAGTGTTCACAATGAATGCCTCCTTGGTCAACTTAGAAAATGCGAAAACCGGTATCAATGATTCGCCAAGAGGCCACAGGATGAGGCACGGCGCTGCTTTGGCGAACCCTAATCATACACAATTCAAAGGGTGATTCAACTCTAAAGTCGAACTCCTCAAGTAGCCGTGGGCCATGACGTGAGTTCCTTCGGAGTCGCCGGGGAGAGCACTTTCTTGAGAGGCCCTTGAGACAACTCGCGGTGAGTGAGAACCAAATGGATCGCGGCTACTCGGGAGGTGTCTCGTCGACATCAAGAGGTTCGCTTGGGATGGCTACGGATAAGAGCGCTCCATCCGTGAGCCATTTCTCCTTGCGATCATCGACGAGCCGTCGGTAGGCATAAAGAGGTAAGTAGAGCAGAATGATTCCCAGCCCCATGAAATAGAGCCAGCGCTTGCCGGCGGCCACTGCGATATCCGAGGCATAATAGCCGCCGTAGATCCACACAAACAGGAAAACGACTCCGATGGCCAACGCGATGTAGCGCAGGAATCCCGGCATCCTGACGGGGCGATCTAACTGAGGATGCTGTTGACGGTAGAGAAAGTACCCGATGAGGGCCAGTGAAACGCTGAGCAGATAGCCCATGTTGGAAAAGATGTAGATCTCGAAAGGCGATCCAAAGAAGACAACGAGGACGGAAGCGATCAGGTTGAAAGCCATCGCCCGGTCCGGCACTCCATGACGATTTGTATGCTGAAAGAATTTGGGCAGGAGCCCATCGTGAGCCACTTGATAAAGGGAGCGCCCGCAGCCCATGATCGCGTTCAACACAGACAGCAGTAGAGCGACAATCAGCGGGATACCGATGATCCACTTAACCCATCCTTCGGCACCAAAGATCGATTCGGTATAACTCAGGAACGCCGTGAGCGGGTCAGGCTGGGCGCGTCCCAGCACTACGACGAGCATCATTGGAATCGCGACATAAATGAAGAAGCCATACAACCCTGAAGCCGCCATGGCGATCTTGGCATCCCGGGCCGGCTCCCGGCATTCACCGATATAGCACGCAGCTGCTTCCATGGCCAGGACCGACCAGGTCATGATGAAAATCCAACTGACAAAAAAAGTGAAACTACCCAAGCTCGGATCTGCCAGTGGGAACCCTGCGATGTTTTCCCAATGCAAGGTGGCGGGCTTGAAGAATGGTAGAAAGATGAGGAGTGTGAGCGGCACCATGGAAACGATGCCCAACAGCGTCGCAAAACCCGCCCCCAGCCGGATTCCCAGGTAGCAAGGAATGAAGAGCACGATCAGCCCGACAATGGAAATGACCAGCACGGTCGTGGTGATCGAGGCGCTGATCGGCGTGTATTCCCTGCCGAGAGGAATCCCGCAGAGCATCGCGATGTAACGCGCAGCCAGGATCATGTTAATCGGCGCGACCGGAAACCACCCAAGCCCATAAGACCAGGCAGAGACTCCACCGACATGCTTCGCAACTGCAGGACCCAAGCACCTGTAGGTCTCGAAGGCATAGGACGGCAATCCGCCAGTTCGATGCGGCATCATAGCCGCCAGCTCAGCCAGGCAAAAGCAGAGCATCACCCCGGCGCCAGTGACCAGGAAGAAGAGCGGGATCGAAGCAGCACCCATGCTCTGAACCGCGAACGGGGCAACGCCCGTTACGAGAATGGTGCCGGCAAGACCAATGACGAAGGCTCCCCACCAGTTGGTCTTCTTCTGGAGACTAGAATTGTGAGCGTCTGTTGCCATCAGAAGTTTTTCCAAGTTGGATCGCGCAATCTCCTGGCCCACTCTCCGGGCACGTTTCCCAGCAAGGGGCGAGGGAATTCAATCCAATGCTCTTTTCTCCTCGCCGCAACCTGGAAAAAGGTCAAGGGACCGCCAAATCCGGGACAGGCCCTAGCTGACCGGCTTGAGGCTATCCAGCCCCATGTAGTGTGACCTAAAAAAAACCAGGGGGCCTTGCGCTTCGTCGATATGAGCCCCAACGACCTCACCCAGGCAGAGACTATGGGTCCCTCCATCGAAGATGTTGAGGAGCTTACAATCAAGATAGGCTTGCGTTCCCTTTAAGATCGGTGCCCCAGTCACGGCTATCGCCCACTCGAGGCCAGCGAACCGGTCATGCTCACTGTGTCGGTGCCTGCCCGCAAAACGATCTGACAAATCCGCCTGAGACTGGCTCAGAACGTTCACCGCGAAGAGACGGGCCTTCGCAATGAGCCGCTCCGTGCGGCTGTTCTTGGCCAGGGATACCATGATCGAGAGGGGCGATATAGAGATGGAACAGAACGAATTGCACGTCATTCCATGGACTTCATCGCCGTCGCGACTGGTGACAATCGTCACTCCCGTAACAAACTGAGACATGACTCTGCGAAACTGAGCGCTGTCAAGCGGAGTATGCTTCAAGTGTCTATCCTGATGGACTCACCCCAGAATTTATTTATTGAGTCGCAAATTATGGTAATACGTCGCGCGCTTTCTTCGATTGAGAGTGGCCCTCACCCGCCTTCGGCGCGCCTTTCACCAATGGGAGAAGGGCTGGGGGTGAGGGTTTCCTCATCATTCTGTAATCTTCAGTAGAAGCCGTTCGCTAGAATACACCCAAATAATTCTCAATCTCCCACTGTGAAATGGTACTCAAGTAATGCCTCCACTCTTCCCGCTTCACTTCCAGATAGTACGGGCCGTAGATAGGGCCGAGCGAATTGAGAACCACCTCGTCCTTCTCCAACGCGTCCAGAGCCTCACTCAGACTGGATGGCAGAAAATCAATGCCTTCAGCAACGAGTTGATCATGCTCCAACTCATAGAGGTTCTTGTCATTCCTTTTTCCCGCAGGCAATTCTCTCCTGATCCCGTCCAAACCCGCCGCCAACAAAGCTGCGTGCGCTAAGTACGGATTGGCAGCACCGTCCACGACGCGGTTCTCGATTCGCCCCGCACCGGGAACCCGAATCATCTGGGTTCGATTGGAGGCACCATACGTAATGTAAACGGGGGCCCACGTGGCTCCAGAGCGCGGACGGCCGCGGACTAATCGTTTGTACGAATTGACCGTGGGGGACGTTACCGCTGCCAGGGCTTTGGCGTGGGACTTGATGCCCCCTAAAAAGTGGTAAGCGAGCTGAGAGAGACCCAACTCGTTCTTGGAGTCCAGGAACAGGTTCTCGTCCTTTTTGGCGTCCCACAAACTCATATGGAAATGCGCTCCGTTGCCAGTCAGATGGGCAAACGGCTTGGGCATGAAGGTCGCCAGAAGTCCATGTTGTTCAGCAACAGCTTTGACCATCCAACGAAAGAAGGTGTGCCGGTCAGCCGTTGTCAGCGCTTCGGAATAGTGCCAGTTAATTTCGAACTGGCAATTCGCATCCTCATGATCGTTTGCGTAAGGATCCCATCCCAGTTCTTGAAGGTACTTCAGCAGCGTGGTCAGTAAGTCCAGATTGCGATTCAGTGCCCGCAGGTCGTAACACGGCTTTTCCAACGTATCCAGAGCATCGTAAGGTTCGTAGTCTCCCCGTTCATTCTTCTTGAGAAGGAAGAACTCGGCTTCGACTCCCGTCTTAAAAACGTATCCATCCTGCCGGGCTTTCTGCAGCTGCCGCAGCAGAATGGTTCTGGGACAATAGTCAGACTCTTTCCCATCCACCTTGATGTTGGAAGCTACCCAGGCAATATTCTTTCTCCAAGGCAGCACAGTCAGGCTCTGGAAGTCCGGAAAGGCGCCGAGATCGGGGTCATGCGGGCCCTGGCCGATATTCCCGGCTGCAAAACCCGCAAAACCAGCACTCCCCTCCGCCATGTCTTGGAGATGCTGTGAAGGGACCAGTTTAGCCTTGGGCGCTCCACTCATCTCCACAAAGGAACAGAGAAAAAATTCAATTCCCCGCTCCTGAACAATCTTGGCGACTTCATGAAGATCAGTCATTGTGAATGTACCCTTTCCTTGAAAATCTCAAACCGCGGAGGCGCTGAGACCCAGAGAGTCCTAAAACCGATTGACAATCCGCTTTATGCCATCTTTCAGGACCGGGACGTGAAAATTGATTAAGAGCCCCACCGAGATACCGGACAATTTAAGATAGGACAGCAACTGGGCATCGTGGACAGGTAGCAATGACTCGACAGTCTTAAACTCGACGATAACGAGCTCCTCCACGACCAGGTCCATCCTATAACCACAGTCCAGCTTGATACCTTTGTAAAACACGGGCAAATCCACTTGGCGTCGAAATCTAAGATCAGCATGAGACAATTCAAAGCAAGTACATTCCTCATAAGCAGATTCCAACAGACCCGGCCCCAAAGTCCTGTGAACCTCAATGGCACAACCGATGGTTTTCTCAGTAATTCGATTTATCCTCAGCGCCTCAGCGTCTCCGCGGTTCATTCCAGGACCGGAACGCGAAACAATCGTCGCTTCCTCATGAAAATCAGTCATTGTGAATGTACCCTTTCGCTGAAAATCTTAAACCGCAGAGGCGCTGGAGTTCAAAGGATCGAGAATTGAAGATAGAGAATCAATAGGACTTCCTGTCTCGATCTTCGATTCTCAATCTTCTATCCTCAAGGTTTCAGAAGCTATGACACACTATTACGACCCCACCAGTTCCGGATAAATACAGCTCATTCCCACAGCACCACCGCCGTGATCACGCACAATCTCATAGAGCGCCTCCCAGAGATAGATCCCGTAACTGCAGTCCAGCCACAAGCGAAACGCGGGAACACCTGCCAACTCGATTGGCAGTACGGCACAGGAAACACCAGCCACGCGCGTCATAACCAGGCGATCTCCAGGGCGCTGGAAGTTGTAGCCGCAGGTTTCCAGCAGAACATCGTTAGCCTTGGCCCCGCACAAAAGGAAAGCCGCTTCCTGCCGTTCCACTCGATAGACACCGGAACGAGCCGGTTCGTAGTACTCAGTGAGGCGGGCTATGCCTTGACCTTCAGGGCCATCCTCCAAAAGGACCTCTTGACCGTCGGTTCGCATGATCAAGCCTCCGTCATTCCAAACCGAATATTGATATACCGTCTCGGGGACCGCTATTCCCAGGCCCTCCAGCCAGCTCACCGCTTCAGGTCCTTTGAAGCTGGCTCTGGGAAGACAACTCAGGTCACAAAGAGCCAGCTCGGCTCTTGTCAACCTTTCTGGTTTCGAAGACTGGAAGGAAAGCGCCACGGACATCTCCTGAACCTTCCCCCACCTGGGATGCAGCTCCTCCAATGCATCCTTCACCGGACTGAGTCGCTTAAGCTTCTGCGTCATGAAACTCGCTCCAATTCAACTACCTGAGACTGTCGTAAATTCTCCGGGTCATAAAACGGAGTCTTTACAACCGTCACTCGGATCATCTCACCGCCATCCAGTCGCACCTCGATCAAAGACCCTGCTTCGGCCTGGGCCGGTTTCACATAAGCCATTCCAATAATTTGACCCAGCGTTGGACTGAAGGTTACGCTGGTGACTCGTCCGGCGATCTCTCCCTCGTCAATGACCAGATGACATTCTTTGGGAGATGGACCTACATATCCCTTAGGCAGAGCAAAACCAGTCAGGCGGCGAGTCAGTGGTTTCTTGCGCAGAATACGCAAGCTGCGCTGGCCGATAAAGAATTCCTTGTCCAACTTGACCGCCCACCCCATGCCAGCCTCATAGGGATGAGTCAAACCATCGGAATCCTGGCCGATGATGATGTGCCCCTTCTCCAATCGAAGAATCCGTTGCGCCTCCACCCCGAAGGGTTGAATTGCAGAAGCGCGACCGGCCTCCATGAGTTGATCCCAAACCCAAGCGCCTGAATTTGCCGGTACATGGATCTCATATCCCCACTCACCTACAAATCCGACGCGTAGCAACCGTGCATGTACCCCAGCCACTCTGCCTTCACGGACGCCCAGATAGGGAAAAGCTTTGGGATCCAGATCAATGTCGCTGAGTTCCTTCAGGACCTGTCGTGATTCCGGGCCGGCCAGGTTCATTGCGGCGTAACTTCCGGTGGCGTTGACCAGGACAACCTTAAGGTTCCAACAGATTGCCCAACGTTTCATCTCCCGCGCGATTGCATCGGAGCCGCTGGTCGTCGTGGTGACATAGAAACGGTCCGCAGCCAATCGCGCCGCCACGCCGTCGTCAATCATGACGCCTGATTCATCGCACATCAGCAGGTATCGGCTCATTCCTATCTCGAGCTTGGCGTATCGGCTCGTATACATTCGCTCGATGAATTCCGCGGCGTCAGGACCACTAATCTCGATCTTGCCGAGTGTTCCTACGTCGATCAATCCAACCTGCTGGCGAACTGCTTTCACCTCCGCCCAGATTGTCTCCTGGCGTGTCAAACCTTGACGCACGTAGTACTCGGGTCGCAGCCAGTTGCCCGCCTGCATGAGCTTGGCACCTGTTTCCAGATGCCATTGGTGCATAGGAGTCTGTCGATGCGGACTGAAAATCCGGCCCGCCAGATGGCCCAGACTCACCGGGCTCGTAAAGGGTCGCGCCGTCGTGAGTGCCTTAGCAACCAGACTCTCTCCCCTGAGCCGGGAGAGAATCCGGGCGGCGTTCAAATTCGAATGCTTCCCCTGGCTTGGTCCCATCCCGAAAGTGGAATAACGTTTCAGCAATTCGATGTTGTCATATCCTTCCTTTATGGCAGCCTCGAAATCCTTAAGCTGCAGGTCTTCATCCAGGTCGACAAAGTTCTTATTCTCCGGGTGAGCTACAACGGGGTAAGGGTGGCTGGGGGGAGGCCCCTCGCGTCGTAGATCTTGTGGAACATGACGAACCGAGGCGCCGCAATATGCCGCAGCGGCAAGGCCCGCGCGCTTCCCATCCTCCATCCGGTCTTCCAATCTGTAAATGCCATTGGTTCTCCCTGCGGCAAAGAGGCCTGGTGGCAACGCATCCGGCACATACTGTTCCAAAGCCTCACAATAGCTCATCCGGGTGCGCCCCTGCCGCAGCAGCCCATCCGCCGGGGCCCACCCCACGCTCATCGAGATGCCGTCGCAGTCAAGCTGGATTTTTCCGTCCTGCCGGGGATTGCCCTGTTCATCGAGGTTACAGAGCAACGCGCCACAGATGCTCTTCTTTCCATTGCAAGGAATGGCTTCGTAGACGGCACTACCCTTGTGAACGAAGATACCAGCCTGTCTGACCTGTCCGGCTGCGTCGGAAGGCTCTCCCCCTGATCGAAGATCAGCAATGGCAGCCACCTTGATACCAACAGCGTGCAAATCAAGAGCCGCCTCATAACCATCGCGGTTTGCCGTCAGGACCACCACCTCGCGGAAGGGTCTGACCGCGTACTGATGAACCAGTCGTTGAGCGGCCGAAGCCAACATGACGCCCGGCAAGTCGTTATTCCTGAAGACGGCCGGCTGTTCGTAACATCCTCCAGCCACCACCACCGAACGGGCGCGCAATTTCGTCATACGAATCGGGTCGATCAAGGCAACCCAATGGTCCGCATAGTAACCCGCCGCCATAGTCGAAACACGAATTTCCAGAGTCTCAAGACACCGTGCTCTTTCCAGCAATTTGTCCCGCAGTTGCCTTCTCGCAGGGTCGCGCCCCGCTTGGAAACAAAGCGTCCCTCCTGGCTGGGGATTTTCTTCAACCAGGTGGACTTTCAAGCCCTGCTCGGCGGCGGCAATGGCTGCAGAAAGACCGGAGGGACCCGAACCAACCACCAGCACGTCGCAGAAGTCGTAGCGCTTCGGGCTATGCTTCAGAGGTTTTTTCGAATTTACACTCCCCAACCCGGCCATATCCCGCATCTTGCTTTCATAAAACGGGAAGAGCTTCCGCGGCGTGTGAAAAGCCTTGTAGTAAAATCCAACAGGAAAGAACGGAGACAGTTTGTCCATGAAGCCTGCAAGGTCACGGTCAAGTCCCCCCACTGTGTTTACCGCCTTGAGATTCATCCCTTCAGTGATCAGTGTTGTGTCCGATCGAATGTTTGTTTCTTCGGCACTCTCAAAAACGCCGTTGCAGTCGGTATTGGCCAGACTCCAAATTCCTCGTGGCCGATGATATTTAAAACTCCGGCCCAGGATTCTTATTCCGTTAGCCCACAGCGCCGTGCTGATCGTATCCCCCTCAAAGCCCACGACCTCACGGTCTTCGACCCAGAAGCGCACCCTGCGGTTTCGGTCGATCCATTCACCGGGTTGAGGAGGCAGGCGGTTGATCATGGTCAAATTACTTGTCCCTTGTCCGTTGTCGGTTGTTGGCTAGCCGTCAGCTGTCCGCTGCTTGCCGTTGACCGTCACTTGAGAATCGCAAACGGCTGACCGCGGACAACTACTACAGACTACGGTCTTCCTCACTATAAAGATAGGTACGAACAATCTCATCTTTAAGAGTATCTCGCTCGGCTATAAACCAAGTCCCACTGGCGATGTGGTACCACCATTCACGCTTGATACCTGGCTCCCCTGCACGATGAAAGACATAGTCGGCCCACTCTTTGTCTGAAGACTCACTCGGATTAGGCATGGGCCGAAAGGGGCCGCCGTAGGCGAATTCTTGAATAGGGCGAATGCCATTTATCGGGCATGGCATCAATTTCATTTTGGTTAACCTTGGATCAACAAAAGGGTCGTCATCCGTCCGACGTTCGTAGCTGACAGCCGCCTGCTGACCGCCGACGGCTGACTGCTTCATCAGTGCCCCACCGAGGCAGCACCCTTTTCCCCAACCTGCTCATACTCGTCAAAACGCGAGAGCCGGAAGGGCCAGATCAGCTCATGCTCTTTGTCGTGAGCGATAGTGTATGACATCGTCTTGCCACAAACCGGGGTTGCCTTAAATCCCCAGGTGCCCCACCCAGAATCCAGGTAGAACCCCTTCACTTCGGTCTTACCCATAATAGGAGAAAAGTCCGGCGTCATGTCGGACAGACCAGCCCATTGGCGGAGAACCTTCACGTCAGAGAGGAAAGGGAACAATTCCAGGAGATGACCGGCGAGCCCCTCGACAAAATCGAGCGTCGAGCGGGTAGAGTGGAGCTCGTAAGGGTCGAGCGAAGCTCCCATCACCAGTTCTCCGCGTGACGATTGACTCACATACAAATGCAAACTGGCAGACACGATGATATTGTTCAGCCAGGGCTTCAGTGGCTCCGTGACACAGGCCTGAAGCGGATGCACAACCAGAGGCGTTCGGATGCCAAGCAACTGGGTAATCCGAGGCGTGTAACCGGCTACCGCGGACAACACTCTGCTCGTCTCCACGAGCCCCTGATTCGTCTCGACCGCGACAACTTCCCCACTTTTGACTTGGATGCCGGTCACTTGAGTCTGTTGGTGGATCTCGACGCCCCGCTGGTCTGCCCCTCGGCCATAGCCCCACGCCACTGCGTCGTGTCGTGCGATGGCTCCAGGAGGATGAAAGAGGGCGCCAAGGATGGGAGCGTGCCCGCCACAGCTCAAGTCGAGGTGTGGACACTGCTCGTGAATGAATTCCGGCCCCACCAACTCGCTTTCCACTCCCAAGTGTTTATTGACCTCGGCGCGCCAACGCATGGTCCGCAACGTAGCATCGGTGTGGGCCAGCGTAAAATGGCCGCGTTCGGAGTAGAAAAGGTTGATGTCCAAATCGGCCGACAGATCCTGAAAGAGCCGTACGCTTTCGTCGTAAAACTTGACCCCCTCGGGGGTGAGATAGTTTGAGCGGACAATAGCGGTGTTGCGACCCGTGCCTCCGCTTCCGATGTAGCTTTGCTCGAGAACCGCCACGTCTCGGATGCCGTGGTCTCGGGCGAGATAGTAAGCGGCTGCCAATCCGTGCCCGCCGGCGCCGATGATCACTACGTCGTAGTGGCTCTTCAGCTTCTCAGGAGCACGGAACATACGCGGTTCCGTATGCTTCCCATTCAGGGCAAACTTCAACAGCCGGTAGGGCATTTTCCTATCAAAGGAGACAAAGAAGCGGGATCTTTTGCGGGACCTGATCAGGGCTCCCTTATTGGGGAGCCGGGAGGTTCTCCTCACCCGTGCCGATCTTTCCAACCCGGTCCGCCTCCAAATACACGGTTGGTACCCACCAGCGGAACACCCGTTATCATGGACGATTCCAGACTCAGGGCACGTAAGTCTTCCGGCTCCAAATCATGCACGTCGGCTTTGCCGCAGGAACGCGCCAACATCTGAATCTCCGCCGTCAATGCATTGAAAAGGTTCACGACGCGGTCGGTTGCGGAGTCGACTTCCAAACGAGCTACGAGGTCGGGATCCTGAGTTGTAATTCCGACTGGACAGCGGCCGGTATGACAGTGGTGGCAGGCGTAAGGTTCCGTTCCTAGCTTGTGATAGTCTTCAACATAAATCGGCTTGTTGCAGTTGAGCGCGATAAGAGTGGCCGTGCCTAGATAAACCGCGTCGGCCCCCAGAGCCAGCGCTTTGGCAGCATCGGCGCCGGTGCGAATACCTCCGGCTATGATCAGTTGGACCTTCCCGTAGAGACCGACGTCTTCAAGGCCGGCCCTGGCTTCACAGACCGCGGCCAGAGTGGGAATCCCTGTGTGTTCCAGGAGCACATCCGGAGAGGCTCCAGTGCCGCCTTCCATTCCATCGACTACCACCACGTCCGCCCCGGCTTTAGCCGCCAGTTTGACGTCGTCAAAAACTCGAGTGGCGCCCATCTTCACAAAAATTGGGACCTCCCAATTCGTGGCCTCTCGCAGTTCTTCGATTTTGATAACCATATCATCAGGTCCCATCCAGTCAGGATGGCGGCAGGGGCTGCGCTGATCGACTCCCGGAGGGAGGTCCCTGGCGTGGGCGATCTGCTCCGACACCTTAGCTCCCAGCAACAGACCGCCGGTTCCTGGTTTTGCTCCTTGACCCACGGTGAGCTCAATGGCATCTGCCATCTTCATATGGTGGATATTGAAGCCGTAACGGCTGGGAAGAACCTCGTAAATAAGCGTCCTGGCGTTTTCTCTTTCTGCCAGCAACATCCCGCCGTCGCCTGTCGTGCTGGAAGTTCCACAACGGTTCGCGGCAAGGGCCAGCGCCACTTTCGCGTTCAGAGAAAGGGCTCCAAAGCTCATCCCCGTGACCATAATCGGGATGGCCAGTTCGATCGGCTTTTTGGCAAAGCGCGTCCCCAGCAACGTTTTCGTGGAGCACTTTTCACGATAGCCCTCCAGTGGAATGCGTGTCAAAGTGCACGGTATGAAGGTCAGATCGTCAAACGATGGAAGTGCTCGCGACAGCAACGCGCTGAATCCTCGGAATCGATAGCGCCCAAGCTCGGCCTTGGCCTGGATGTCCTCGATGATCTCAGGCCGCCAAATTCGGCTGTGGCGGAGCACTGCCTTATGTTCTACAGTACTTCCTTCCATAGTTCGAACTCCTGCTTTTCAAAATTCCAAAGGCGGCGGCCAGCCACAATCTTCTTGAAAGAATGAGCAGCAGCAATGCCGTGTTCGGACAGCATGTCTTTCAGAAAGCGCCGCTCCTCTTCATCAGGATCGCAAACCTTGGTGTCGTTTCCCAATGATGCCGCTTCACCGCCCAAAAACACCGTTCCTTCATACATCGAATCCGCCAGGCCGTGGCCACTCGCGCCACAGATGATCATCGTGCCCTTCTGCATCATGAATCCGGCCATCGCGCCGCAGTTTCCCTCAATGATTAGCAAACCGCCTTTCATGGCAATGCCTGCCCGCGCGCCTGCGTCACCATAGATCACTACAGTGCCGCCCCGAATCGAAGCTGCGGCACTGTTACCGGCGTTTCCTCGAACGACAACGGTCCCACTCATCATACACTCGCCCAAACCCCAGCCGGCGCTGCCTTGGACCGTAATTCGGGCGCCATCAATCATCCCGCCGCAATAGTAGCCTACGCTCCCTTTGAACAGGAGCTCCACAGGCTGTAACAGTCCAACCGCCAGGTTATGACGGGCTGACGGCGAGCGCACTTCGATCGTTTTGGCGCCCTTCGCAATCAACTCGGAGATTTCCTGGTTGATCTCTTTTGTCGTCTTTCCATCACAATGAACAACCGCCATAGCCTACCTCAACCTCCATAAAGCCGCTGAGAATCGCTCAAACGCCAACCGCTACCGGCGTCTCTGAAAGCGTCCAGACCTGCAATTCGCTCGTTCCTGCTTCGCGGGCTTCATACCGGGAATCGACCCATGTCCGCAGGGCAACTTCTTCGGTCGCAATGGCAACAAAGTCTTCGGTGTCCACAACCAAAAGAGGTTTGAATCCGAAAGGATCCTTGACGTAAGCAAGCCGGTCGGCTGTGGCGACCAGATAACAGAATGATCCGTCCAAGTCCATCAGTGAAGCCTTCAAGGCTTCCTCCAACGGCATCCCTTCGGACAGCCGCTCTGCCAGGTATTTGCCGATAATCTCGGAATCATTCTCCGTGTAAAACCGAATGCCCCGCTGCTCATACTGCCGCCGCAGTTTGTGATAGTTCGTGATGTGTCCGTTGTGGACTGTCGCCAGGTCCGGAACACCATGAGCCCAAAACGGCTGGGAATGACTCAAGTCGACTCTGCTTTCAGTCGAGAGCCGGGTATGGCCAATTCCGTGGGTTCCCACGAACTTGCGGAACGGATAGCTTGCATTCAAATTCTCCGGGGATCCGACCTGCTTAATGATTTCCAAGCTCCTCCCCAGGCTGACCACTTCATACTGAGGCCCAATCTCCTCAATACCCTTTTCCAGGAGCTTCGGATCGCACGACGCCTCAACCACGAACCGTTGGTATTCGGCGATCGTTTCAGACTCGATGACTCGAGCGATCTTGGAAAGCCCATCGGCCAGCTTTCGTCCCTCGGCCCGCAAATCGCCATGCTCACCCAGCTTCACCCGCAGCTTAAAGCGATTCTCCTGGGCAGCACCATACAGAGCGACGCCGGCTGAATCGGGTCCGCGTCGGCACAACCCAGACGCCATTTTGTAAAGTGTCTCTCCGAGGGGAGCATTCGCATTTGATCGTTTGTCCAAATAGCCTACAAGTCCGCACATAGTTTTTACCAGTTGTTTCAGATCAGTTTCCGACAAACTCCTACTTTGCGCTTTCCATTCCGCTAGCCGCGAGCTGCCAGTTTTTTCTAGATCGTAGGAGAATCACCAGGGCAGGTATCAAGAATGGGGAGGTCTCCCTCTCAGATTGTCACAACGAGGTGAAGAGTCTATTCCGTCGTGGAATTGTTGAACCCTTCCAGCGGGCAACCTCCTCATCTTACCTATGCCAAATTCTCAGTCAAGAATTTTCGCTGCTTCGAATCCAACGCCTTTTATTCTCGAAGCAGCTTCCATGGTTTGGGAGTGATTTTCAAAGTATAGGCCTCTGACTCGGGAAGCGGAGAAGTCAGGCTCACCTTGAGGTCCCGGCCACGCTGAGACCAGGAGAGAAAGCCTTGAGCGCCCAATAACTCGATTTTGGTTTTGTCATCCGCCAAGAAGTCGGGAAGGGTAATGGTGGTGTCCCCGGGTCTGTCCAGTAGAATGACGTAAACGCTGTCACCCTTTTTTGTGAATCGGAGATCTATTCCTTCCTTGGTCTTCCCTTCGGCTCTGACCCAGGGGCGACTGCCAAAGATAGCCTCTCCGTTCCCTTGCAACCAGCGCCCTAGTCCATGCAAACGCTCTACCTGGAGGTCAGTGATAGTCCCGTCCGCCTGGGGCCCTATGTCCAAAAGCAAATTGCCATTCTTGCTGACAATATCCACGAACATATCTACAAGTTTATTCACTGACAACATATGCTCCGGTCCTTCTGCTCGATTGTAGCCGAAGGAGAATCCTATGCCGCGGCACGATTCCCACTTCTTGGGCGTAGCCTGGTCATAAGTTTCGTATTCCGGCGTAGTGATATCAGCAAAATCAACCCCCCAACGATTGTTGATGACACCATCTGGGAAACGATTGTAATACTCGGAGAAAATTCCCTTGGCATCACCGTTTCTCGGATAGGAGATGTCATTCCAAAGAATGTCGGGTTGATAACGATCGATCAGCTCTCGCCACTGAGCGTCGACATATTTCACAAACTCGTCGCTTTGCTGCACGGTGCTCTGCACTTCTTCCACACGTGTGATGGGAGGTTCATAGAAACTCCAGTCCAGGCCTCCTGAGTAATAGAGCCCCATTTTCAGTCCACGCTGCCGCACGGCCTGAGTCAACTCTCCCACCAGGTCGCGCTCGGAACCTTGCTGATTGGGTTGCCTGTGCGGGTTCTTTACGCGGCTGGGCCAGAGCGTGAACCCATCATGATGCTTAGTAGTGAGCACGACGTATCGAGCCCCGGCTTCTCGAAACAACTCGGCCCACTGCTCGGGCCGCCACTTCTTGACCTCCCGATTGAAGACAGGAACAAACTCGAGATAGCCGAAATTTGGTCCGTAGGTCTTGACGTGATACTTCCAAGTCGGTGAATCCTTAATCTTCATGGTATTGAGATACCACTCCGCATAAGGGTTGTTCTTGAACCACTCATTCCAGTCAACCTTCCCAAGCTCTCCTGTCGGTGGCGCCCAACCGGGTACGGAATAAAGACCCCAATGAATGAAAATTCCGAGCTTGGCATCATCGTACCATTCCGGAACGCGATGCCTCCTGATCGACTCCCACGTGGGCTCGTAGTTCTTAGTGTCTCCAGCCAATCCATCTACGACCATGACTACGATGCACAAGGCGAGAACGCTAATCAGGGAGAGTCCAAATTTGGCTGTCATTTCAAGTCCTCCGCAACGTTACATCCAGGATATTTTGCGGCGATAGTTGGGTGTCGCATGCACTACCCGGCACTGATCATTCCCTGTTCGTTGTTGAAGGCAACGTCACGGGTTGGGTCAGGACAACCCTACCACTCTGCCCTCTTCATCCAAGTCAATCTGCCAGGCGCTAGGCACTTTTGGCAAGCCAGGCATGGTCATGATTTCGCCACAGATCACGACCAAAAACTCAGCCCCTGCGGCAAGACGAACCTCCCTGATCGGCACGACATGGCCGGAAGGCGCCCCCCGCAAAAGCGGGTCTGTCGAGAAAGAGTACTGAGTTTTTGCTATGCAGACAGGATAGTGCCCGTATCCGGCATTTTGGTACTCCCTTATCTTGGCGCGGATTTTGGTATCCGCGACAACCTCAGAAGCACCATAAATTTTTGTCGCAACTTTCGTGATCTTTCCCCACAAGGTTTCATCGTCTTCATAAACGAATCTGAAATCGGAAGGGGTATTCTCGATCACTTCCACTGCCGCCCGCGCCAACTCTTCCGCCCCTTTCCCACCCTTAGCCCAGTGTTCACACACTATGACAGGAACCCCGTGGTGAGCCACCTTTTTCCGAACCAGTCGAAGCTCAGCCTCTGTGTCGCGAGCAAATCGGTTGATGGCGACAATGCAAGGCAACCCGTAGTGATTGCGCACATTATTTACATGGCGTTCCAGATTGACAATACCCTTCTCGACGGCGCTCAAATTCTCCTGCTCCAGTTCCGTCTTCTCCATGCCTCCGTGATACTTCAAAGCTCGGATCGTGGCCACCATCACTACAAGCGCAGGACGAATTCCCGACTTGCGGCATTTGATATCAACAAATTTCTCCGCTCCAAGATCGGCCCCGAACCCAGCCTCTGTGACCACATAGTTTGCGAGCTTCAGCGCAGCGGTGGTGGCAATGACTGAGTTGCACCCGTGGGCAATGTTTGCGAAGGGACCACCATGGACGAAAGCGGGATTATTCTCCAGAGTCTGAACGAGATTAGGCTTGAGAGCATCCTTCAAAAGTACTGTCATGGAGCCGTGCGCCTGGAGGTCTTTGGCCCGAATCGGTTGTTTGTTGTGGTTGTAACCGACAATGACATTCCCCAAGCGAGTCTTCAAATCCTGCAACGAGGTCGACAGGCACAGGATGGCCATCACCTCGGACGCCACTACGATTTCAAATCCGTCTTCACGCGGATAGCCGTTGGCGGCCCCACCTAAACCAATCGTAATTTTCCGAAGAGACCGATCATTCAGGTCCACAACTCGGTTCCAAGCAATTCTGCGAACATCAAAATCAAGCGAATTGCTGTGGTGGATATGGTTGTCCATCAGCGCCGACAACAAATTGTGTGCGAGGCCGATGGCATGGAAGTCACCGGTAAAGTGCAGATTGATATC
>Ga0075423_10001651_pt1 | contig 19864 bp, 19 predicted proteins | sample SoiMethybrSBSTD2_FD_80114 | JGI IMG/M metagenome (GOLD analysis project Ga0075423, IMG submission 80114) | Bulk soil microbial communities from a Populus tree surrounding site in Tennessee, USA - Soil MetaG P. TD hybrid SBSTD2 | ecosystem: Environmental > Terrestrial > Soil > Tree plantation...
ATCTTCGCCGAGTCGCGTCTCTCCTCCTCGCCGCTCTTCAACTTCGGCTTCTTTCTCGTCGGCATCTCGCTGTTCGAGGTCCTTCGGCGGCGGCTCCAGACGCCTCTCGACAAGCTCTTCTTCCGCGAGAAGTTCGACTACCAGAAAGCGCTGCTCGAGATGAGCGAAGCGATCACCGGAGAGCTCGACCTCGGCCGAATCGCGGATTTCCTGACGGGCCGGGTGGCGGCGACCATGCGGCTCGACCGGGCGTCGATCTGGCTGCGCGACGAGCAGGGCTGGCTCGAGCGGCGCGGGCGGCGCGACGACCGGCTGTCGCCGTCGGCCGAGATCCGCCGGTTTCTCAAGGAGCAGGGCAAGCCCGCTCCGCCGGAGGACCTCTGCGAGCGGGTCTCCGAGGAGGAGAGCCGGAGGTTCTGCGAACGCGTGATCACCGAGGGGTTCCACCTGCTCGTGCTGCTCGTTTACCGCGAGCGTCTGATGGGCATCCTCGCGCTGAAGGAAAAGCTCTCCGGGGAGCGGTTCGACCGCGACGACCAGACGCTCCTTTCGACACTCGCGAACCAGTCCGCGCTGGCAATCGAGACCGCCGTCCTGCACGACGAGATGACGCGGCAGGCGGAGCTGCGGCGCGACCTCGAGATCGCCCGCGACATCCAGACGAGCCTGCTGCCGCGTTCGCTTCCGATCGTTGCGGGCTTCTCCTTCCTCGGCGGCAGTCTCCCCGCCAAAGTCGTGGGCGGGGACTTCTACGACTTCATCGAGTTCGACGACCGGCGCCTGGGAGTCGTGATCGGCGACGTCTCGGGGAAGTCGGTCCCGGCTTCCCTCCTCATGGTCGCCTCGAAGGAAATCGTCTACTCGCGCGCCCTGACGACGCGCGATCCCGGACGGCTGTTCCAGGAGTCCAACCGGCGGATCTACTCGATCAAGCGCCGCATGTTCGTTTCGCTCGGCTACTTTCTTCTCGACCCGGACGCGATGAGCCTGCGGTACGCGATCGGAGGTCAGCCGCTTCCGATGATCCTGCGATCGGGCGACGGAGGGCCGCGGTTCCTCGAGCCGCCGAATCACCGACTGCCGCTCGGCGCCTTGAAAGAGGTGCCCTACGACACCCAGGAAATGTTCTTGAAGCGGGGAGACCTGCTCTTCTTCTACACGGACGGGTTCACCGAGGCGATGGACGGCGGCATGAACCCGTTCGGCGAGGAGAGGATCATGGATTCCCTCTCCGCGCGCCGGGAGGCTCCGCTCGAGGAGATCGCCCGGGGCCTTCTTTCCGACATTCGGACGCACGTCGGCGGCGCCGAGCAGTACGACGACATGACGTTTCTCTTCATGAGGGTCGAATAAGCCGGGACCGGGGCGCCGGCGCCCGGGATCAGCCTCTAAGTCCTTTGATTCCCGAGCCCGGATCGCCGAGCCCGAACCCCGGATGAGAGAAACCTCCGCCGCTCCCGGCCGTATCATCGGTGTGCGATGAAGAAACGCCAGGCGATTCCCCTGTTCGGCCTCCTCCTCGTGGCGGTAGTGGGGGTGGCGGCCGCCCTGCTCCTGACGAGCCAGCGCGAGGTCACGACGTCTTCCGATGCCGCCTATCGGGTCTGGCGTGAAGCGCTCGAGAACGAGCGGCGCTTCTACTTCAAGGAGGCGCGCGCCGGCTACGCGAAGGCTCTCGAGCTCGACCCGGACTTCGCGGCGGCCATGCTCGGGCTCGCCCGCCAGTCGGACAAGGAGCAGGCGCTTTCCCTCCTCCACCGCGCCGAGCGTCTCAAGAGCCGGTTGAGCGAGCGCGAGCGCCTCCACGTGGACCTGTCCATTGCGTCGATGGAGAAAACGCCGGCCGAGCAGGTCAAGCTCGCCCGCGAGATCCTGAGCCGCTACCCCGACGACTTTCGAGCGACGACCGTCCTCGCGATGGACGAGGCGCGAAAGGGTCGGATGGAAGAGGCCGTCCGTGTCTTCACGAAGCTTCTCGAAGCGGATCCGAACAGCGCCGACGCGTACAACATGATCGGCTATCACTACGGCTACCGCGGTGACTACGAGAAGGCGATCGAAAACCTCAAGAAGTACCAGTTCATGTCGCCCGATCAGGCGAACCCGCACGACAGCCTGGGCGAGATCCAGGCGTACTCGGGCCACTACGACGAGGCGATCCAGAACCTGAACCGCGCTCTCTCGATCAAACCCGACTTCTTCCCGGCATACGATCACCTCGGGGTCGCCTATGAAGGGAAGGGCGATTACGAGAAGGCATTCGACAGCTATGTGAAAGCCGCGGACCTCATGCCGGTCGCAGGCGAGAAGCCCATGTACCTCGGGCGGGCCCTTCGGGTCGCGTGCATCATGAACGACCCGCAGAGGGCCAACCTGTTGCGCCCGCGTTTCGAGCAGATCCCCAAGGACGAGCACAACGAGATCGTGAAACCGCTCATCGCCGCCGCCTACGACCTCGTGGAAAGCCGACCGGCGGAAGCGGAGCGGCGGCTCGCCGAGCTGAAGCCGCTCGCGGACGAGCACCTGAGGAAGATGGCGAAGAACCGGCCGGACTACAAGCCGTACTGGGCCGACTGGGACTGGATCATGGCGCGGGCGAAGGTCCTGCTCGGAAAGGATTCCGAGGCGATCGCAATCTACGAAGAAATGGCGAACCCGCCGAACGGCTGGCAGCGCTTCGAGGGCCGGCTGATGGTTTACGAAGCGCGCGCGCAGATGGCGGCGCTCCTGGCCAAGCGCGGCGAGCTCGATCGCGCGGAAAAACTCCTGGAGGAGAACAAGCGATGGAATCCGAGCTGGGCCCCCACGCGGCCGGCGGAGACGACGGTCGCGGAGCTTCGGCGCGCGCGAGTGCTCGCTTCCGCGAAGTAATGGACCGGGCGAACCCCCCGTTCGAGACACAGCACAAGCTCCTCCTCCTCGAAACGCTCTATGACGCGGGGCTTTCGCTCGGGTCACTGCCGAGCGAGGACGCGCTCGTGGAGGACGTTCTCGGCCGAGCCGTCGGCGTCCTGGATGCGTCCCGCGGGTATCTCGCCACTTTCGGAGACGGCGGCGCGCGCAAGGCGGAAGCGCGAGTCGGATTCTCGCGGCGCCAGCCGGAAGCCGTCGTCGCCGAGGACGAGTTCCTGCGGGAGGTGCTGAAGTCACCCGGCGCGTTGATCCGGGAGCGCTTCCGGTTCCTCCGCACGCCCGTGCTGGCGGCGATCGGCGTTCCGATCCGGGCCGGCGGGCGTTCCGTCGGCGCGCTCGTACTCGCCGACAAGGAGCATCGTCGGGGGGGACAGGCGGCGTTCGACGACGAGGACGCGCGGTTCCTGGCATCGCTCGCCGGGCTGTCCGGGATGGCGATCGAGAACCGGCGTCATCTCGAGAAGCTGACCCGGGAGCGCGAGCGGCTCGAAGAGGAGAACCGCCGCCTGCTGGACGAGACGGGACGCTCGGCGGCGGGGCGTCTCTTCATCGGCGACTCGCCGGCCGCGCGCCGCGTTCTCGACCTCGTCGGACGTGTGGCGAGCTCGAAGATCTCGGTCCTGCTGACGGGGGAAAGCGGGACCGGCAAGGAGCTCGTTGCCCGGATGATCCACGCGCGGAGCGACCGCGCCGAGAAGACGTTCGTCCCGATCAACTGCGCCGCGCTTCCCGAGCCTCTGCTCGAATCGGAGCTCTTCGGCATCGAGAGGGGAGTCGCGACCGGCGTCGAGCCCCGGCTCGGGAGGTTCGAGGTCGCGCACGGCGGCACCCTGTTTCTCGACGAGATCGGAGACATGCCGCTTTCGCTCCAGGCGAAGCTCCTGCGCGTCCTGCAGGAACGCGAGATCGAGCGTGTCGGCGGCCGCCGTCGGATCTCGATCGACGTGCGGGTGCTCGCCGCGACCCACGCGAGACTGCCGGAGCGAATCGCCCGCGGAGAGTTTCGCGAGGATCTGTACTACCGCCTGCGCGTCGTCGAGATCCCTCTTCCGGCCCTTCGGGATCGGCGGGAGGACATTCCGAAGCTCGTGCGCCACTTCCTCGAGCGCTTCGCGGCGCGCGACGGCCGTGAAGTGCCCCACCTCGACCGGGACGCTTTCGCGTCGCTTCTCGGCCACGCTTACCCGGGCAACATTCGCGAGCACGAGAACGTCCTCGAGGGAGCCGCCGCTCTGTCGCAGGGCGGGGTCATTCACCGCGAGGATCTCCAGTGGCTCCCGGCCCTCGGGCCGGAGACGGCCGCACGAAACGAGCCCGGCGAGGGGGCGCCCGCGAACCTGCGCGACCTCGAAGAACGCCACGTTCAACGGGTTCTGAAGCTCGCCGGCGGCAACAAGAGCCGCGCCGCGCGGCTCCTGGGGATCAGCCGCCGGACCCTCTACCGCAAGAAGTATCTGGCCTGAGCCCCGGAGAGCCCGGAAGTGTGACTATTTGGCGTCGCGCCGATTAGTCACATAATTCGAATAAGCCCCGTCCTCATCAGTATTTCAGTTTGATGAGGTCGCCCGGCGGCGGCGTGTCGGTGACAGTTAGTCACATCACGAGCCGCTCGCGATCCGCTAGATAATGAGAGCTAAGTCTCATGATCGCTAGAATTTAGATGCACACCGCCACCGCGCCGCGCCGTGGCAGCGACCTTGCCCTTCGAGGAAGGCGTCGCCATGAAGAACACGCTCGCCGTTACCCGGGAAGAGTGGGACAGAAGTTCGGTTGCGGGTGCAGGTCCGCAGGACCTGTCCCCGCGGCGACTGCCGGTGGGTGCCGGCCTACAGGTCCTGTCTACGCGGTGGTTGCTCGAAGCCGCGTTGGCGGGGGAACTCGCCATCGCCATCTGCCTCTTCGCGTCGGGCAGCGTCCCTCCGGTTCTCGTCCGCTCCCTCCAACTCTTTCTCCGGTTCTAGCTCCGACAATGAACCGATTGGAAGCCTCCGAGTCCCTCGGAGCGATGGCCGCCCGCCCCTCCCGATCGGGTCGAGCCCGCCGCTCGGCGCCCGAGAAGGTATCCTCGTCGCGAGGAGAGCTCACGACGCGGAGAGACACCTGATGGCGCAGCGTGACCCGGCTCCCAGCCAGCCCGCGGCCCCCGGAGCGCCGTCGGTCTCGCTGACGATCCCGGTGGCGCCGGAGATGGAGATCGTCGCCACGGCGCAGGCGGACGCCCTGGGCGAGTACATCGACATGGGACGCGACAAGATCGACGAGGTCAAGCTCGCGCTGGTGGAAGCGTGCATCAACGCGTTCGAGCACGCGCACACCGAGGACAACCAGGTCCACATCACATTTCGCGTGGGGGGGCGGCGCGAAGCCGGCGAGTGGCTCGAGATCGAGGTCCTCGACCGCGGGCGCGGCTTCGACACCGCCGGGGTCGAGTCCCCGAGCCCTCAGAAGACGTTCGAGGAAAGGCGGCGGCGGGGTTGGGGTCTCCACATCATCAAGAGCCTCATGGACGAGGTCCAGATCGCGTCGGGGGAGTGGGGAACCCGAATTCTCATGAGGAAATACAAGTGAACGAAACCTGCAGGGTCTCGGTTGAACGGCGCGGCGACGTCGCGGTCTTCTGGACCGATGGCTACATCAACAACCAGGGGGGTGAAGAGATCGCGCGCGAGGCCTACTCGGAGCTCGACCGCGGCGCTCGGGCGCTGATCATGAACCTGGAGAAGACGCGGATCGTCAACTCGATCGGAATCTCGATCCTGATCGAGGTGCTCGAGAAGGTCATGGAGCGCAAAGCAGTTCTCGCGTTCTGCGGGTTGACACCCACGATCGACAAGACGTTCCGAATCATGGGGCTCGCGCAGTACGCGGCGATCTATCCGACCGAACAAGAGGCCATGCGCGCCGTGGGCGCGCCCGCGTGACGTTTCGCGCTTTCCGGGCGTGACCGACTCCGCCGTCCGAACCTCTTCCCGCGTCGACGAGCTCTCGCGCGCACTGGCCATGCTCCGCGGGGAAACGGAGATGCCGGTGGCCGTGCGGATCGCCGGGGCGGCGCGATTGCTCGCCGGAGCGCGGCGCGCGGCGGTCTTCCTGCGCGAGGCCGATGCCTGGGTCCCGGCGTTCGACTCCGCGAGCGAGGGTCCGCTCTGGGAGGCTCCCGACCGGCTCCCCGAGCGGGCCGGGCTTCACGAGGGCCGCCTGTGGGTTCCGCTCGAAGCGGAGGGAGAGGTCCACGGATTCCTGGCGCTCGAGGGACTGGAGGCCGACGACCCGACGGAGATCGCCGCATCCCTTGGGCTCATCTTCGGCTCCGTCCTCGGGGTCAGCCGGCTTTCCCGGCTGGTGAAGGACGCGGAGTTCGAGCTCAAGGCGCGGCTGCTCGAGCTCGAGTCGCTCTACGACCTCGGGCTCTCCCTCGCCGGACAGCTCGACGTTTCGTCGCTCGCCGACGAGGTCCTGTACCGGTCGATCTCCCTGACCGATGCCCGGAAGGGCACCCTCGTTCTGTTCGGCGAGCGCGGCGCGCCTCCGCTTTCGCGCAGCGTCGGAGGGGAAATCCTCCCGCCCGGCGCCGCCGGCGCGTGGGAGCTGCCGGCCGGCAACGTCGTGATCAACAACGAGGCGAGCCGGGTTCCGACGGCGGGGGTGTCGTTCACGGACTGCGAGAAATGTCTTCTGGTCTCGATCGCGGTGCCGGAGCGGCGCCTCGGCGTTCTCGCCGTCGCCGACAAGGAGTCTCGCGACGGACGGGTTCTCGACTTCACGACGGGCGATGCGCGCCTCCTTTCGCTCTTCGCCAACCAGGTCGCGGCGGCGGTGGAGACGACCCGCCTCCACCGCGAGGCGATCGAGAAGGAGCGCATCGAGCGGGAGCTCGAGCTCGCCGCCGCGATTCAGCGGCAGCTGCTTCCGCGAGAGCTCCCGCACCTTCCGGGGCTCGACCTCGCCGGCGCGACGCGGCCGACCCGGCAGGTCGGCGGCGACTACTTCGATTTCTTTCCGCTCTCGCGCGGGCGGCTCGGTTTCGTCGTCGCGGACGTCTCCGGAAAGGGGATCCCGGCCGCGCTCCTGGTGTCCACCGTCCACGCCGCGATCCACCTCCAGATCGACGCCTCCGACACGATCGTCGAGCTCGTATCGCGTATCGACCGCCACCTCCAGCGCTTCTCCGCCACTCACAAGTTCCTGACGCTCTTCTTCGGTCTCGTCGATCCCGAAACGTCGGTCCTCCGATACGTCTCTGCGGGACACAATCCCGCGCTTCTGGCGAGGGCGTCCGGAGAGGTCGAACGGTTGCACGCGACCGGGGTCCCGGTCGGTCTCCTGCCCCACGGCTCGTGGAAGGAGGAGACCGCACCGTTCGAGTCCGGGGACCTGCTCTGCGTGTATTCGGACGGCTTCACGGAGGCGACCAATGCGGAGGAGGAAGAGTTCGGTCTCGACCGACTCCGGCAGGCGCTCGTCGACCGCGTGGCTCTTCCACCGAGGGACCTGTCGGACGATCTTTTCCGCGAGGTCTTGCTGTTCGCGCAGGGCGTGCCCCAGTACGACGATCAGACGCTCGTGATCGTTCGGCGCAACGGGCAGCACGGGGTTCCGGCGCGCTAAACTCGCCGGCGTGCTGGCCCTCCTCCTCACGGTTCTGACCGCCGCCGCGCAACCGTCGAACGCGCTGCTCCTCGAGGGTGGGAGCGTCTACGGCTCCTCCGAGGCGACGACCCCCCGGAAGGCATCCGTTCTGATCCTCGATGGCAAGGTCGCGTTCGTGGGAGATCCCCGTGAGGCGCGGAGCCGGTCGGGCGGCGCGAAACGGGTCGACGTGTCCGGGTCTTTCGTCTTTCCGGGCTGGGCGGATGCGCACGGCCACCTTCTGGGCCTGGGCAAATCGCTCGAGATCGCCGATCTCCGGGGAGCTGTGTCGGCAACGGAGGCCGCTCGCCGGATCCTGGCCCTCGCGGCAACCCTGCCCACCGGCGTCTGGGTCGAAGGGCGCGGCTGGGATCAGAACCTCTGGCCGGGCAAGTCTTTTCCGGACGCGCGCGACCTCGATGTGCTCGTCTCGAACCGGCCCGTGGCGGCCCGGCGCGTGGACGGGCACGCGCTGTGGATCAACAGCGTCGCGCTGGAGAAAGCCGGGATCTCGGCGACGACTCCGGATCCCGCCGGCGGCCGCATCCTCCGGCGCGCTGACGGCTCGCCGTCGGGCGTGCTCGTCGACAATGCGGGAGACCTCGTCGAGAGGGTCATTCCCGCCGCGTCGCCCGGCGACCTGGAGCGGCGCTTTGTCGCGGCGGCTCGTGCGTGCGCGAAGGTCGGTCTGACGCAGGTCCAGGACGCCTCGGGTTACGGCGCCGAAGAAATCGCGGCACTCGAGCGCCTCTCCGCGCGAGGCGAGCTCCCGATCCGGATCTACTCGACGGTGTCGCCCCAACCGGAGTCGCTCGCGGCGTTCTTCGCGAAGGGGATCCGGGTGGGAAGGGGCGACGATTTCCTGACGGTGCGGTCGATCAAGGCGTACGCGGACGGCGCACTCGGAAGCCGCGGCGCCGCGCTTCTCGCGGACTACTCCGACGAGCCCGGGAAACAGGGGCTTCTCGTCATGGCGCCCGAGCGGCTGGAGGAGGTGGCACGGGAGGCGCGTGAGCACGGCTGGCAGCTCTGGATCCATGCGATCGGCGACCGCGGCAACCGCGTCGCCCTCGACGCGTTTCGAAAGGCCGCCGCCGCAAAGCAGACGGCCGACACCCGTCCGCGGGTGGAGCATGCCCAGGTGATCGCGCTCGAGGACATCCCGAGGTTCGGTCGGGAAGGAGTGATCGCGTCCGTCCAGCCGACGCACGCGACCTCCGACATGCCGTGGGCCGAGGCGCGCGTGGGCCCGGAGCGAATCCGCGGCGCGTACGCGTGGCGAAGCTTGAAGAACGCGGGGGCGAGGCTCGCCGGAGGGAGCGACTTTCCGGTCGAGTCCGAAAACCCTCTTCTCGGCTTTTACGCCGCGATCACGCGGCAAGACCTCGCCGGCCATCCGCCGGGGGGTTGGCGAGCCTCCGAGAAGCTGACGCGCCGCGAAGCGCTCGCCCTCTTCACTTCCGACGCCGCGTGGGCCGCGTTCGAAGAGAACGTCCGAGGCCGGGTCGCGCCCGGCTACGCCGGCGACCTCACGGTGTTCGCCCGCGATCCGATGACGGCCTCCGAGAAAGAGATCCCGACGGCTCGCGTCGTGATGACTGTCGTCGGGGGCCGCATCGCTTACGCGCCGGAGCGGGCAGCGGGTCAGCCGTGAAGAATGCGTCCCTCTTCGCGCTCGTCGTCCTTCTCGCGGTCACCGGCTGCAACGGCCCGTCCGCGGATGCCGGCAAGGTGACTCCGACCTCGTCCGACGCCGAGACCGCGAACCGCGCGCGGATGGTCGAGGCGCAGATCGTCGCCCGCGGCGTGCGCGACCCCCGGGTGCTCGCCGCGATGCGCAAAGTCCCCCGCCACCTGTTCGTCGACCCGTCTCAGAGGTCGCAGGCGTACGAAGACCATCCGCTGCCGATTCCGGGCAACCAGACGATCTCTCAGCCCTACATCGTTGCGCTCATGACCGAGCTCCTCGATCTCCAGCCGAACGAGCGCGTGCTCGAGATCGGGACCGGATCGGGTTACCAGAGCGCGGTCCTGGGCGAGCTCGCCGGACAGGTGTACACGATCGAGATCGTCCCCGAGCTCGCCGAGTTGGCCGCCTCGCGCCTGAAGGAGCTCCACTACGACAACGTCGTGGTTCGCGAGGGCGACGGTTATCGCGGGTGGCCGGAGCACGCACCCTTCGACGCCATCATCGTCACCGCCGCGCCGGAACGGATTCCGCAGCCCTTGATCGAGCAGCTCGCGCCGGGGGGAGTGATGGTGATCCCGGTCGGCGGCTTCTTTCAGGAGCTGAAGGTCTTCCGCAAGTCCGCCGACGGACGCGTCACCGAGAAGGACATCCTCCCCGTACGCTTCGTCCCGATGACCGGGGAAGTGGAGAAGACGCCGACCCCTGCCGAGTAAATCCCAAGTCCGAGGTCTCCCGTCTCCACGTTCCAAGTCGGTCCAAGGACCGAGGTCACAGACCCGGCCTGAGGCGCTCTTTCCGCCCGGTCAAGGACCCTGGACGTTGGACCTCGGTCCCCGGACTCCGGGAGAGACTCCGCAGAAGCGCCGGACGCAGTCGATCACCCGGGCCGGATTGATCGGCTTCGACAGAAAATCGGCGACCCCGGGTGCGTTGGGGATGAACGGCAGACCGGACAGGAGTACGACCGGCGTCTCACGCGCGGCGGCATCCTTCGCCCGCTCGGCCAGGAACTGCCAGCCGTCCATGACCGGCATCTTGAGGTCGAGGAGAATGAGATCGAGGGAGCCCGCGGACGCCCGCTCGAGCGCCTCCCTTCCGTTGCGCGCTTTCTCCACCGAATAGCCCTCGAGCTCGAGCAGCCCCGCGAGGGCGGTGAGCGTCGCCTCGTCGTCGTCGACGATCAGGATCCGACTTCGGCTCTTCATTGCAGCTTCACCGGCGGAGCCGCCGTGGGTGTGCGGTCCTCGAGACCGGCGACCTCCAGGATCAGTTTTTCTCCCGACTGCTCCCTTTCGAGACGCCGCCGCTGCTTCAGCTCGAGTTGAGCCATCACCTGCCGGGAGAGGGCGCGGAGCGCTGCGATCTCGGGCGCCGAGAGCTCGCGCGGGACCCGATCGATGACGGAGAGTGCTCCGACCGCGAATCCTTCCGGGGTGAGCAGCGGCGCCCCTGCGTAGAAGCGAATCCCACGGCCGTCGGTGACGAGCGGGTTCGACGAGAAACGGGGATCCGCGGCGGCGTCGGGAACGATGAAAACGTCGCGGCTCGCGATCGCGTGAGCGGAGAACGCGAGGAAACGCGGAAAGGCATTCTCGGTGACGCCGATCTTCGACTTGAGCCAATCGCGATCCCGGTCGACGAAGGAGATGAGAGCGATCGGGGTGCCGCAGAGCTGCGAGGCCAGGAGTGTCAGGTCGTCGAACTCCGGTTCGGGCTCGGTGTCCAGGATCTCGAGCCGGGTGAGCGCCGCGAGCCGTCCGGACTCGTCGTCGGGGAGCGGGATCTCCAGGGAGTGACGCACGACGTCGTTTCTCGAGGCGACTTGCTGCTGGACGGCGACGAGCGAGTCGCGGAGCTCCCTCGTCGAGTCGAAGCGGTCCTCCGGCTTCTTGGACATCGCGCGCTCGACGACCGCGACGAGAGCCGGCGGAACGTCGGGCGCGACCTCCGCGAGCGGGAGGGGGTCCTCCTTGACGATCTGCTCGAGGAGCAGGAACAGGTTCTCGTTGCGGAACGGCTTGCCGCCCGAGAGCAGCTCGTAGGCGAGCACGCCGAACGAGAAGATGTCGGTGCGGAAGTCCACCGTATCGCCGCCGATCTGCTCGGGCGACATGTAGGACGACGAGCCGACGGTGATTCCGGTCTGCGTGATGTCGTCGGCGGGCTCGACGGACTTGGCGATTCCGAAGTCCATGATCTTCACCGACAGGTTTTCGAGCACGCGGACGTTGGCGGGTTTGATGTCCCGGTGCATGACTCCGGCCTTGTGGGCGTACTCGAGGCCGAGCGCGATGCCGATCAGGATCCGCAGCTTGTCGTCCGGCGAGAGCGGCGCGCTCCCCTTGATCAGGCGGTCGAGGTCCTCGCCCGGCAGGAACTCCTGGATCATGAAGGGAACGTCCCCTTCGAATCCGAACTCGTAGATCATCGTGATGTTCGGGTGCTGGAGGCTGCCCGCGAGCTGCGCCTCGCGGAAGAACCGGTTCCGGACGTCCTTGTTGGCGACCTCGCAGGTCTTGATGGCGACGTGCCGGCGAATGAGCGGGTCCCAGCCCTTGTAGACCGTGCCGAAACCCCCGGATCCGATCTTCTCGACGATCTCGTACTTCCCGATTCGCCCGGTCGGGTGCGCGCCGCCCGGAGGCGGAATCTCGGCGGGACGGCCGCGGGACGCCGTGACATCCTTCTTGTTCCATCCGAGGAGATCCTTGAGGGTCATCGCCGGAGTCTGACAGAACAAGATTCGTGCCTGTCTCCGGACCCTGCGAGCTAAGCTCCCCGAATGGGAAACGGCGCGGGGGCCTACGATCTCGCCGTCATCGGCTCCGGTCCCGCCGGGCAGAAGGGCGCGATCGCGGCGGCCAAGCTCGGCAAGCGCGTCGCGATGGTCGACCGCAAGGAGATGGTCGGCGGAGTGTCGATCCACACCGGGACGATCCCGTCGAAGACGCTCCGGGAAGCGATCCTGTACCTCTCGGGATTCCGCGAACGGTCGTTCTACGGACGCGACTATTCCGTGAAGGACGAGATCTCCGTGTCGGACCTCGGCTTCCGGGTCCAGACGGTCATGTCCCGCGAGGTCGAGGTCATCCGAGCACAGTTGAAGCGAAACCGGGTCGAGCTCCTGCCGGGAACCGCGAAATTCGTCGACCCGCACACGCTCGAGATCCAGGGCGTCGCGGGCACGACGAGGGTCGGCGCCGACCACGTACTGATCGCCTGCGGGACCCGTCCGGCGCACAGCCCCACGGTGCCGCTCGACGGCAAACGGGTGATCGACTCCGATCAGCTGATGAGCGTGGAACGCTTCCCGAGAGAGCTCATCGTCGTGGGCGCCGGCATCATCGGACTCGAGTACGCGTCCATGATCTCGGCGCTCGGCGTCAAGGTCACGATCATCGAGCAGAGGCCGACGATCCTGGACTTCGTGGACCGGGAGATCGTCGAATCTCTCGACTACTTCATGCGACAGCGCGGGGCGATCTTCCGCCTCGGCGAGAAGCTGGTGTCGGTGGAGATCGACGAGAAGAATCGCGTGGTCGCGAACCTCGACAGCGGCAAGCGCGCGCACGGCGACGCTCTCCTCTACACGGTCGGCCGTCAGACCAATGCCAACCTGCTCGATCTGCCGGCCGCCGGGCTGACCGCCGATGATCGCGGGAAGATCTCGGTCAACGACTTCTTTCAGACGTCGGTCCCACATATTTATGCGGCCGGCGACGTGATCGGGTTTCCGGCTCTGGCCTCGACTTCGATGGAGCAAGGGCGCCTCGCTTCCTGCCACATGTTCGGTGCCTACTGCCACAGCAAGAGGGAAGCGATTCCTTACGGGATTTACACGATTCCGGAAATTTCGGTGGTCGGCAAGACCGAGGAGGAGCTGACTGCGGCGAAGGTCCCTTACGAGATCGGCGTCTCGCGCTTCGAGGAGCTCGCGAAGGGGCAGATGCTCGGGACCGAGATCGGGATGCTGAAAATCCTCTTCGACCCGAAGACGCTGAAGCTCCTGGGCGTCCACGTGATCGGCGAGAGCGCGGCGGAGATCGTCCACATCGGGCAGGCGGTTCTCGCCCTGGGCGGCACGATCGAGTATTTCCGCGACACGGTCTTCAACTACCCGACGTTCGCCGAGGCCTACAAGGTCGCGGGTCTGGACGGGCTGAACCGCCTCTAGCGATCAGCGCGAGAGGAGCGTCCATGCCCCGATCGCGAGGAAACCGATCCCCGCGATCACCTTCAGGGTTCTCGGCGCGACCCAGCGCTCGATCTGAGCCCCGACGAGCACGCCGATCGCCGCCGCGAGCACGAGGGCCAGTCCCGCGGCCGCGAAGACGAGCCACTTGCTTCGCCCTTCGGCCGCGAAGAGCATCGTCGCGAGCTGGGTCTTGTCGCCGATCTCGGCGACGAAGACCGTCAGAAAGATCGTCCCGAACGTTCGGAGCATGCGTGAGCCTCCTGCCGCGACGTCAGGCGAGGTCGAAGAGCAGAACCTGGGATTCGTTCCCCGTGATCCGCAGATCGCGTTCGCCCGTGACCGCGGCGCCGTCCCCCGCGTGGAGGGCTTTCCCGTTCAGCTCGATCCCGCCCCGCGCGACTTGCAGCCAGGCGTGCCGACCCGGCGCGAGGACGTGGTGCACTTCATCGCCCGGCTCGAGAGCGCTCGAGTAGATCTCCACGTCCTGCCCGATCGTCACCGAACCGTCCCGGCCGTTCGGCGCGCCCACGAGGCGAAGCCTTCCGCGCTCGGTCTCGGGCGGGAAGGTCTTCTGCTCGTAGCCCGGGGGGCGGCCGTTCCGTTCCGGGAGAATCCAGATCTGCAGAAAATGCACCGGCTCGGTCTTCGACGCGTTGAACTCGCTGTGCTGAACGCCCGTGCCCGCGCTCATCCGCTGGACGTCGCCGGGCCGGATGACCCCGGAGTTGCCCATGCTGTCCTGGTGCGCCAGCGCCCCGTCGAGAACGTAGGAGACGATCTCCATGTCGCGGTGCCGATGGGCGCCGAAGCCCTGTCCCGGCGCCACGCGATCCTCGTTGATGACGCGCAGCGCGCGAAAACCCATGTGGTCGGGATCGTGGTAGTCGGCGAAGGAGAACGTGTGGAACGTGTTCAGCCAGCCGTGGTCGAAGTGACCGCGCTCCCCCGCGCGACGAACGGTGATCATCGACCGGAGTAGATCAGACTTCACCGCGCGAGAGGTCTCGTTTCCGGAAGGGCGTTGCTCTGCTCGCGGCGCGAGGAGTCTCCCGAGGTAATCGAGGGAGGAGCCTCGCGCCGCGGGAGCGTGAGCGAAGCGAACGCGACGTGCTTGGTGGAGCTGACCGGGATCGAACCGGCGACCTCCTGAGTGCGATTCAGGCGCTCTCCCAAACTGAGCTACAGCCCCACGCCGAAACGAGGGCGCGCAGGATAGCACGCACGTTCGCGGTCTTCAACGCGGCCGCCCCCCCGTCAGGGCGTTCGGACGGACGTTGCCGAAGACGGCGAGCGAGTTCCCGCTGCGATCACTGAAGAGGTAGCACGGCCCGTCCGGAATCTCGAAAGGTCCCGAGTCGGCGCGCCAACCGCGCGCGGTGAGTCGGGCGACCGTGGCTCGCAGATGGTCCACCGCGAACACCGGAAGGCAGCTCGGCGCCGGCCGATGGTCGGCGATCAGGAGCAGAGGGCCGGCCGCGACGCGGAACGCCGCGACGCGGGCCCCGAACTCCTCGAAGTACCAGATCTCTTCGGCGCCCAGGACGTCTCTGTAGTACGCGCGGTCCTCGTCGAAGGCGCGAGTCCCGACGTAGAGGTACTTGAGCTCACCGAGCGGTTCCATCGCGTCGGCTAGCATTCCACGAGTGAATCCCGGGGAGCTCGGCCCCCTCCTGCTCGCGTTCGCGGCGGCTTTGCTCGGCGGCAAGCTCCTCGGAGAGCTCTGCGAGCGCCTCGGCCAGCCCGCGGTCCTGGGAGAGCTCCTCGCCGGGGTCCTCCTCGGCCCTTCGGTTCTCGGCCTCGTCACCGTCTCTGCCGGAATCCTTCTGATCGCGCAGATCGGCGTCGTGCTCCTTCTCTTCGAAGTCGGGCTCGAGACCGACCTCGAGGAACTCCTCCGGGTGGGAGGGCCGGCCATGACCGTAGCGCTCGTCGGAATGGTCCTGCCCTTCGCCGGCGGCTACCTCCTGACTCTGCTCGCGGGATTCCCGAGCCTGACGGCCCTCTTCGTCGGCGCCGCGCTCACGGCGACGTCGATCGGGATCACGAGCCGGGTCCTCTCCGACCTCCGGGCGCTGTCGTCTCGCGAAGGCCGGATCATCCTCGGCGCGGCCGTGGCGGACGACATCCTCGGCCTCGTCGTGCTCGCGGTCGTCAGCCGGATCGCCGACGCGGGCTCGGTCGGGGTATGGGAAGCGGGGAAGGCGGCGGTTCTCTCGTTCGCGTTCCTCGTCGTCGCGCTCCTCGTCGGAATCCCGCTCGGCCGACTCCTCGTGCGGTTCGTCGGCCGCGCGAGCGTCCGCGGCATCCTCGTCGCCGCGTCGGTCGCTTTCGCTCTGCTCGCGGCGGTCGGCGCGCAGACCGCCGGCTCGGCCGCGATCGTCGGTGCGTTCGCCGCCGGACTCGTGCTCGCGCGGACGAATCGGCGCAACGACATCCGGGACGCGGTACGTCCCATCGTGGACGTCTTCGCGCCCGTCTTCTTCGTTTCGATCGGGGCGCAGGTCGACGTCGCCCGGTTGAACCCGGCGGTCGCGGAAAACCGACCCGGACTCCTCCTCGCGCTCGGTCTCGTCGCGGCTGGCGTGCTCGGCAAGTTCCTCGCGGGATACGCCGCGTGGGGCGGAGTCCGAAGGGGCTTCATCGGAGCCGGGATGATTCCGCGGGGAGAGGTCGGGCTCATCTTCGCCCAGATCGGAAAGCAGAACGGCGCGCTCCCCGAGCCGGTCTTCGTCGCCGTCGTCATCGCCGTGTTCGCGACGACGTTCCTCGCGCCGCCTCTGCTGAACCTCTTGGATCGCGGTCGGCGCCGCCCGGTTACTTCTTCAGGTCCGCCAGAGTCGCATTGAGGAGGGCGCGGCGCTCCGCGTCCAGACGGTCGAAGAGCGGCTGGAGGACCTGCACGACGCGATCGTTCTCTTCCGGCGTGATCGTGTAGAGGTTCGGCGAGATCGCCTCGACCACGCGCGCAACGGTGATCTTCTCGGGCGGCTCGGCCAGGGCGAACCCGCGAGCACCGTCGCCGGCGACGATGTTCGCGTCCCGCAGGCATTCGAGAATCCTCTCCGCCTCGACGGACGAGCTCTCCTGGTGGTGGTACAGCTCGCGGAACCGGTGGATGCCGCCCTCGGAGAGGCGGAGCAGCATCCGTATCGCGTTCTCCGCACGGCCGGCGGGGACTCGGCCGAGCCGCGCGTTCTTGCCGAGCTTCGTCTGGAGTACGTGGGTCAGCTCGACCCCGAGGAGGATCAACACCCAGACGAGATAGACGGAGATGAGCGCAAACAGGATGAGCGAGAGCGACCCGGTGATCAGGTTCATGCGCGACAGCATCGCGACGTACTTGCCGAAGACCGTCCGGAGGAGCTCGAGGAGGAGGGCGATCACGAGGCCGGCCAGGCCGGCGGAGCTCCATCGGACGTAGGCGTTCGGCAGATAGTGGTACAGGAGCGTCAGGACCGCGAACTCGGCGAGGAACGGGAATACCGACTCGGCGAACGGCGACACGAGGACCGTCTCGAGCATCGAGAACTTCCGCAGGATCTGGGCGCCCGATCCGATTGCACCGACCAGGAGTGCCAGGGAGAAGAGGGCGAAGCTGTAGATCGCGACCCGTTGCAGCAACGCGCGCCGCTTCGGCGCTCCCCACACCGCGTTGAAAGCGGATTCGACGATGAAGATCAGGCGCACCGACGCGACGATCAGGACGACGAGACCGATTCCCGAGATCGCGGTGGACTCCGCGACGAAGTCGCGCAGACTCTGGGTCAGCTGGGCGGTGTGGTATGGCAGGATCCGGTTCACCATCTCGAGAACCTGGTCGTTCTTCTCCTTGAAGAACGCGGCGAGGAAGAGCGAGAACGTCGCCAGCAACGGGACGGCCGTGAGCAGGGTCGTGAAGGCGAGCGACCCGGCGAGATCCACCCCGCGGTCCGCCGTGAAGCCGCGGAAGGTCTCGACGACCACCTCCCGGAACGTGACCGCGATCCGGATGAGCGACTCCGGGACGAGGGGAGCGCGCTTTTTCGCGCGCTTCACGACCATGGTGACTCGCCCGTTCACCTCGGCATTCCCGTCGCGCACTTCGACCATGCGGTTCTCGGCCCGAGGCTCACTTTAGCTCGACCGACTCTCCTTCCTCCGGAAGAACGACGCTCCAGCCCGACAGGGAGCGAAGGCCCGCGCCAAGAGCCTCCCTCGCAGCCGGCTCGCCGTGGACCAGGTAGGCGGCGCGCGGCGGCTCGGCGAGTGCGCCGGCCCACTGCAGGAGGCCTCGCTGATCCGCGTGCGCCGAGAGCGCCGGCAACTCCTGTACCTCGGCCTCGACCGCAACGTCCTGGCCGTGGATGAGTACGTCGTGGGCGCCCTCGAGGATCCGCCGTCCGAGCGTGCCGGCTGCCTGAAAGCCGACGAAGAGCAGCGTCGTCCGCGGATCCGGTAGCCGGCGCTTCAGGTGGTGGAGGATCCGGCCCCCGCTGAGCATTCCGGACGCGGAGATGATCACCATCGGTCCGGTCCGGTCGTTCAACGCTTTCGACTCGAGGCCGTCGCGGACGAAGTGAACGGAGGGGCCGTCGATCGGGCACAGACCCTTCTTCTCGAGGTCGGTCATCTCGAGGTCGTGCTCGGAGACCGAACGGCAGTAGAGGTCCACGGCCGACACGGCCATCGGGCTGTCGAGGTAAATCGGAAGGTCGTCCGCCAGCCGGCCCTCGCGCTGAAGCGATCGGAGGTGGTACAGCACGTCCTGTGCGCGCCCGACCGCGAACGCGGGAATCAGCACGACGCCCTTCCGGCCCACGGTCTCCGCGACGGCGCGGCCGAGCTCCTCGCGCGGTGAACCGGCCGGATGGAGCCGGTCCCCGTAGGTCGATTCGAGCAGGAGATAGTCGGCGGGGTCCGGAGGCTCGGGGTCCTTCAGGATCGGGACGTCGCGCTGCCCGACGTCGCCCGAGAAGACGATCCGCTTCCCGTCGGCCTCGACCGTGATGAAGGCCGCGCCCAGGATGTGTCCCACGCGGTGGAACGTGAACGCGACGTTTCCCGCGAGCTCCACGCGTTGATGGAAGGGGACCGGAGAGAGCAGCTGGAGCGCCCGGCGCGAGTCGTCGGAGTCGAAGAAGGGGAGCGCCGGGCTGTGGCGGGAGAAGCCTTTTCGATTGGCGTAGCGGGCGTCCTCTTCGTGGAGGTGCGCGGCATCGGGCCACAGGTATTCGAGAAGCCCTCCGGTCGGAGGGGTCACGTACACCGGACCGCGGAATCCCGCCTTCGCGAGCCGCGGAACGTAGCCCGTGTGGTCGATGTGGGCGTGGCTCAAGACGACTGCGTCGAGCGAGGCGGGGTCGAATGCCGGAGTCGTCCAGTTCTTCTCCTTCAGCTCCCGAGATCCCTGGAAGACCCCGCACTCGATGAGGACCCGTCGTGAACCCGCTTCGAGAACGAATTTCGAGCCGGTCACCGTTCCGCAGGCACCCAGGAAGCGGAGGGTCGCCATTCCGGGATTATGTCCGGGGTCTGATCCCGAAGGGGTCAGATCCCGCGCAGCGCCTGCCACGACCGGGCACGATGCTCGCAGGTATAAGATCCGATGTCCTGACCGGAGGTGAGCGATGGCGAAAGAAACCCCGTTCGATCGCGCGCGCGATTACGTCGAGGAGAAGATCGAGCAGACGAAGGAAGTGCTCGGCGACTCGTTCGACGACGTGGGCGACGAAGTACGGAAGACAGTGAAGGCGACCGCGAAGCGGATCGAAAAAGACTATGGGTACATCTGGGATGACGTGCGCAAGTACGTGAAGGACAACCCCGGCACGGCGGTCGCGCTCTCCGTGGGCGTGGGATTCCTCCTCGGGTACCTGCTCTCCGGAGGAGAGGACGACTGAGCCGGTCCCTCTGAGCTCTTCGCTTCCGAAAACGCCATGATTCGCGTCAGTGCGATCGAGAGGGCTCTGCCGGACGACGTCCGCCGGACGGCCCGGGAGCATCCGTTTCTCGTGATCGCCGCGGGCGCGCTGGCGGGCTTCTACCTCGGAAGGAGCCACGGCCGCGCGATCCTGTCGGCCCTGATCAGCGTCGGGATCGCCGCCGGGACCTCGAGCGCTCGACGGATGTTGGGAGTCCAGCCGCCGTCGTCGCGACTCGCGCGCGCCCGCTAGCAGGCTCTCGGTCCCTATAATCCCGGATCGTGACGTACCGCAAAGCGGCCTATCCCGCGCTCTCGACGTTCGCGTCGAGCGCGGGTTGAGCCTGCAAGATCGGTCAGTTCGACCTTTCCGCGCTTCTCGCGAAGCTTCCTCAGCCGGCGGACCCGAACCTGCTGGTCGGGAACGCGTCGGCCGACGACGCCGCCGTCTATCGGATCGGCGACGGACAGGTCCTCGTCCAGACGGTCGACTTCTTCACGCCGGTCGTGGACGACGCCTATCTCTACGGTCAGATCG
>Ga0075423_10001653_pt1 | contig 19855 bp, 13 predicted proteins | sample SoiMethybrSBSTD2_FD_80114 | JGI IMG/M metagenome (GOLD analysis project Ga0075423, IMG submission 80114) | Bulk soil microbial communities from a Populus tree surrounding site in Tennessee, USA - Soil MetaG P. TD hybrid SBSTD2 | ecosystem: Environmental > Terrestrial > Soil > Tree plantation...
CCTACCTCACCCCCTAGCCCCCTCTCCCGTCGGGAGAGGGGGAACGCCATGAGAGATCCGGCATTTGGTTCCCCCTCTCCCGAAGGGAGAGGGGGTCAGGGGGTGAGGACCAAATGGGATCGGGTGTCAGAGTATCTATAGCGCGCTCCGCAGCGACTCAGACCAACCCTCATTATGGACGAGCCGGGCCGTGGTGCAGGCCCGCAACCGCTGCAGCGGCTCGAGCCGCCGCAGGGCGAGCCGGTGCGGGTTCGCCGGCGTCACCTCGGCCTGCTGCTCCGTGAGCGCCAGCGGTCCGCGACGGAAATGCAGCGCCTGCAGGTCCCGGTTCACGACTTCGATCGCACCCTTAAAGACATAGGTAGCGGCGCTCGGTCCGGCGAGGATCTCGAGCACTACGAGCGCACCGACCGGCACCAGGAGAAACGCGGCCCAGTTCTCCGGCAGCGCTGTCGGTGACTGCATCGCTTGTGCGTCGGGATCGAGCAGCTGGACGAAGCCGAGCAGCGGCTCGCCCTTCGCGGAGGCGAGGAGCGTTTTCGCGCATGGCACCCGGTCCGGCGCCGTGAACCGCTCGACGAGCTCGCCGAATCCCCGAATCGCGGCCCGGGTTACTCCTCGACCGTCTGCAAAGCCCGGCTGTCCGGTCAGCTCCGCCAGCACGCGCTGCTGCTCTCCCAGCCGCCCTGCCACCGCTCTGTGGAATTCATCGCGCCGGCGGGCGAGCAAGCCAACGACCGTCGCCGCGGGGTCGGTCTTTAGCAAGACCGTCGGTGGGTCCTCCTGGACGTTCACGCCCGTCACCGCACCGAACGGCACCTGCCAGGGGTCCCCTTCTTCCGGGACAATGGTCACGTGGGTGTCGTAGACGTGTAGATCGGCGGGGCGGGTCGCCGCGTCACTCAGGACGGCGCCAGGGAAGACCTCGGGGAGCGTGATGCCGTGCGCGAGCAGCCCGGCGACCCGGCACTGGTTCCGAACCCGACGCAGCTCACCCGCGAACGTGTCGAAGCGCCGGCCCAGCTGGTTCAGTACCAGCCGGCCCCCCGGCCACAGATCCAGCTCGATCGTGTAGTCGGCGACGCGCAGGGAGTCCGCGTCCAGAAAAGAAACGCTGACCGGCCCGACGGAAAGACCGTCGTCGCCGATCAGCGCTACCGCTTCGCCGTGCTGCGTGACCGCTCCGCCGGCGTCGTACAGGGCGAACGCCGCCGCGGCGCGTCGCTGCTCTTCGGTCAGCTCATGCTCCGTACGGCGTGCCGCACTCCGGGCAGAACTTCGGGGTGCCGTCGGCCTGGGCGCCGCAGTTGGCGCACTTCCGTTTCGGGCTGATCGCCGTGCCGCACTCGGGACAGAACTTCCCGCCCTGCGTCTTGGCCCCGCAGCTGGGGCAGAGTACTGCCCCGACCTGGGCCAGGTCCCGCTGGCCAACGTAGTCCACCGCGCGCGCCTTCTCGAGCGCCTGGTCCTTGGCAGCCGAGGCCTGCGCGGCGGCGATCTCCTCGTCCAGGTCCGGCGCGCAGGTCTCGCACAGTCCCATCTTCTTGTTCCAGCAGACCGGCTCGCACACCCAGTTCCCGCAGCGGGTGCACTGCTTGAACAGCGGGCTGATTTCCTTGACTGCGGCGTCGAGCGCCGCGTCGTGTTGCGGGCCGGCCGCCATCGATTGCAGTGACTCGGCCGTCTGCGCGGCGCGGCCGAAGATGCCGCCGAGCAGGGAAGCGGCCGCGTTGGCGGCGGCGGCCGCGGTGCCGAGCCGGTTGGCCCGGAACGTGGACTGGTAGCCGTTGCCGCACTTGGTGCAAAAGAACTTGAACTGGAAGCCGCGCTGCGACGACAGGTCGGTGTAGTTGCTCGTGAACGGGATGTTCGCCATGGTCCGGCCAAAGGTCCCGCTGGCGGGGCGCGGCGTCAAGCCGGACGGCGCCCTCCAGGCTGCCCTGAGAGATTCATGCTTGCGTTATAGACCGACGTGTTGTACGCATACGCACTATGAGATTGCGGGATTTGTCGAAAGGGGACTATCCGCTCCTCCGCTAAAAGGAGACCGCCATGGCGGGCGTGAGTCTCATCGACGACCGCGCTGCACTCCTCTCCTTGAGGAATTCGGACTTCGATGCCTGCAGCGCCGTCGGCGAGGTGATCGACAACTCTATTCAGGCCGACGCCACCACCGTTCGTTTACTCGTCGCTTTCAAATCCAACCGCCAGGAGCTCATCACCTCCATCGCCTTCGGCGATGACGGGACGGGCATGTCCAGCGACATCCTGCATCGCTGTCTCCAGCTGGGCTACTCCACGCGCTACAACGATCGTCGTGGTATTGGGCGGTTCGGGGTCGGCGCGACGTTGGCGGCATTCAATCAGTGCAAGAGAATCGATGTGTCATCGAAAACGATTGGTGGCGAGTGGCTGCACACCCACGTCGATCTGGATGCCATCACGGCAGACCCTCCCCGGATGAAGGCGATCCCGGCACCCTCGAAGCGGGATTTGCCTGGCCCGCACCTGGAGCTCGTGGGCCATGACAGCGGCACGCTCGTCGTGTGGAGCAAGGTCGACCGCCAGTCGGAGCCGGCATCGAAGCTGATAGAAGAGCTGAGAGTCTGGGTCGGAAGGACGTATCGCAGGTTCATCTGGGACGGCGTGCGCATCCTCATCAATGGTGAGGTCGTCCCGGCCATCGACCCGCTGTACGTCACTACCGCCGGCACGCGGTTTCCCGACGACCCCAGAGCGCAGGAGTACGAGGAGATTCTCCTGCCCTGGCCGATCCCTCCCGAAGACCGCCGCGACGGCGGCCCGGAGGAGTCGATCATCCGCATCAGGATGAGTCTCCTGCCGGAGCAGTTTCGGCCCACCGAAGCGAGCGGCCACCGCCCCCACGCGAAAGCCCGCAGCATCGATCTGAACGAGGGCGTGTCGATTCTGCGGAACAGGCGCGAGGTCTTCTACGACATCATCCCGTGGTGGCCGGGCACTCCGTTTCGGACCATCGATCGGTGGTGGGGTTGTGAGATCTCGTTCGACGGGGTTCTCGATAGCCTGTTCACCGTGAAGAACATCAAGCGCGGAGCCGTACCGGTCCGGGAGATGAAGCAGGCGATCAAGGAGAAAATCGAGCCGACGCGTCATGCGGCCTTGGAGCAAATCAGGAGACACTGGAAGGCGACCGAGTTCTTGGCGCCGATTGTTGAAGCTGTTCCAACGGCGTCGGCGGTTACCGCAACGGCGCCAGCACTTCCTTCGATTTCGCCGCGGCGTTCGTTGGCGACGATCGCCCGGCACGGAGTGAAGTTCTCGCTCACCAAGGCGGCGGTGTTCGGATCGGCGGCGCTCGCCGGTGTCAGTGCGGGCGTTTACCTGGTTGCGCAGGTCGGACGCGGAAGCGCTATGGAAGCGTCCCCGGCATGGTCGGGTCCGGTCGCTCCGTCCAACTACGAGGACGTCACCACACTTCCGGTCCCGGCGAGCCCGGTTCGTTGGTCGGTCAGGGCCAGGCCAGCGGTGCAGTCGAAGACAGACCTCAAGCCGACGGATTTCGCGTTTACCGCGCCCCCGCTGGGGCGGGTGCGGGCAGCGGCTTCTGAGCGCACCGGTTTCGTGCAGGGAATGGGGCAGCGCGGGCGGGTGGGGGAGCCGGCCCCGCTCCCGGTGGTGTTCGAGGTGCGCGATTCGACGGGTACGGCGCTCCCCGGAGTGCCGGTTTCCCTTTCCATCGTCAACGGGCAGCTGGTCGACGCACAAGGCGAGACGGATTCCGCGGGCCAGGTGCGCGCACAGGTGGTCTTCGGCCCGCGCGCGGGCGTGCGGACCGTCATCACCGGCACGGTGGGCGCGCTGGTGCGCGAGGCCGCCTTGCTACCGGCCGCGGGGCTGCCGGCCAGGCTCGTGGTACAGCTCGACGGCAACGCGCTCGCGGATCAGGTCAACGTTCCGGCAGGTCAGTTGGTCGAGCTGCGAATCGTTGCCCGGGATTCCTACGACAATCCTGTGCCACTGGTCGGGCTGCGCGCCACCGTCGATGATGATCACGTGGCGCGCGTAACCGGAGTCGCGATGGACTCCCTGGGCGGCTTGGTGAGCCTCCTGGGGGCTCGAGGAGGATCCACGGGACTGGTGCTCCGGGGGTCTGGGCTTCGGGCAGAGCTCTTCACGGTGGTTGCCCCCGCGGTAGCGACTCCCTGACGAGGGGCCCTGTCGCACTCACGCGCCTCCGTGTCCTAAAACCCCCCTACCTCGACCTCCCCGTGCCCCCGCATCATTCATCTTCCAACGGGGACGGGCGGGAGCGGTGGCCACGTGAGTATCGCGGTCGAGCAGCAACGGGAAGTGCTCCGGCAGGCGGGCGTCGCTCTGGCTGGTCGCGTGGTCACACTGTGGGAGGTCTTCCCCACCGCCGACGTTGCCCCGCTTGCGAGCAGTGTACCCGACCCCCCCATCCAGGCCACCGCGCTCGATCTCGACGCCACGCTGCGGCAATGGGGTGCGCCGGTCATCGTTGGCAGTCGCTGGGTCGGCTGCAGTCTCGACGACGGTAGTCGCTGGTGTGTGGCCCCCGTCCGGTCGCGTCCTCCGGGTCCACCACCCGGCGGCGTCGAGCGTCGCAGCCGCGAACGGCTCATTCTCGAGCTCGCCGGCCTCTGCCTCGGCGCGCTCGACGCTACAGGCCCGAGCCGCCGGCTGCCGCCTGCGGAAGCCGCGCGGGAGCACGCCCGCCAACCGAGCGTCATCGCGCACGAGGTGGGGAACCACCTGGCTGTGGCGCTCGGCAACCTCGAATTGGGGATCCTCGCGCTTCGAAGCGAGCCCTCGGTCGATGGGGCGTTTCGGGCACGACTCCTCGACGATCTTGGCAACGCGGCGCACGGTATCGAACAGGCCACCCAGTATCTCCGCTCCATCCAGGATCGCTCCGTCGAGGCGGTCGGGCGGGAGTCGCGGTTCGATCTGATCCCGGTCGTGCGTGCCTGTGTGACCCTCGAGCGTCCACTGGCCCACAAGCATGGCGTCGAGTTGCAGTGGGAAAGCGCGATCGACTCGGTCTTTGTCTCCGGGGACCCCAACGCGCTGTATCAGGTCGTCATGAATCTGATTCGGAACGCGGTGGATGCCTCACAGCAACTGAAGGAGCCGGTTCGGGTCACGGTCGCGCAGCGCGATGAGATGCTCACCGTGATCGTGCAGGACCGAGGGGTAGGAATTCCGCCCCAACACCTGGCTCAGGTCTTTGTCGCCGGGTTTACTACGAAGCCGCCCGGCAAGGGCTCCGGAACGGGGCTCGCCGTCGTGCGCGAGATCACGGAGCACATGTTTGGCGGGACCGTGCAGGTGGCTTCAGAGCCCGGAGCGGGCAGCACGTTCACGTTGCTGCTGCCCGTTCCGAAACAGCGCGCCGGCGAAGGGTAACCTGCTTTCTATTCGTACCTCAGTGCCTGAACCGGATCCACCTGCGACGCCCGGCGCGCCGGCACATACCCCGCCCCCAGCGCGACGAGCGTCAACAACACGACCGAAATCCCGAGCACGACCGGGTCATATCCCTGCAGCTGGTACAGGATTGAGCGGCCGGCGCGCCCCAGCCCGATCGCCCCCGCGAGCCCGATCACGCCCCCCACGATCATCATCATCGACACCTGTCGTAAAATCATCACCCGAACCCGCGTGCCATCCGCGCCCAACGCCATGCGCACGCCGATCTCCCGCGTGCGCTGGGCCACGCTGTACGCCAGCACGCCGTACAGCCCGATCGAGGCGAGCAGGGTCGCGAGCACCGCGAATGCGGCTGAAAGCACGCTGATCATCCGGTCCACAAAGACGTTTTCCCGGACCTGCTGCGGCATGGTCTTCAGGTCCTCGACCGGCAGGCTGGCGTCGATGCGCTTGAGCACGCCGGTCAAGGCCCGCAACACCACCTCGGGCTGGTTTGACCGGACGTAGAAGTTCATGTAGCTGGCGCGGGTGTCCTGCCGCCACGGAAGGTAGAACACAGGCGGGACGACGTCCTTGACGTCGGAGTACTTGATGTCGGGGATGACGCCCACGACCTGGATGTTCAGAGAGTCGGGGCCGCTCGTGGAGATGAATTTGCCCACGGGGTTCGGCCCCATGTTGAACTTTTTCACGAATGTCTGGTTCACGATCGCGACCCGCGGCGCCCCGAGCCGGTCGGCGGTAGTGAACTCGCGTCCGGCGATGGGCCGCACGCCGAGTGCCGCGAAATAGGCGGTGCCGATCTCGTTGAATGAAGATCCGTTGTCGATGTCGGGACCCGATTGAAAGCCCTGCACGTCGACCGAAGAGCCCCAGTTGTTGCCCGCCACGAGCTGCACCTGCGCGCTCGTGACGGCGTCGACGCCCGGCATCGCCGCCAGCTCCTGCTCCACGCGCTCATACAGCAACAGGGTGCGCGCGCTGTCATACCCGACCCGTTCCGGCGCGATGGCGAACGTCACCACCCGGTCGAGCTGCACGCCGAGATCGACGCGGGTGACATTGACCAGACTCTTCAGGAACAAGCCGGCGCCGACGAGCAGCGTCGTCGCCAGCGCGATCTGCGCCGTCGCGAGCGATGCCCGGAAGCGCGCGGCACTCCGCGCCCCCGAGATCTGCCCCGCGCCGGCCCGGATCGTCGTGACCAGCTCGGCGCGCGTGCTGTGCCACGCCGGGAACATGCCGAACACGAGTCCAGTGACGACCGCGAGCCCCGCCGCGAACAGCAGCACCGCGGGTTGCAGCGTAAAGCGCAGCGTGTCGCTGGCGTCCGGCGGCAATAGCGCCGAAATGCTTTTCAGCGTCCACTGGGCCACGAACAGACTCGCGATCCCGCCCAGGAGCGCCAGCATCACCGATTCCGTGAGCAGCTGAACGATGAGCTGACGGCGTCTCGCCCCCAATGCCAGCCGCACGCCCATCTCCATCGCTCGGCCCGCGCCCCGGGCCAACAGCAGATTGGCGATGTTGGCGCATGCGATGAGCAGCACGATGCCGGTGACTAGGAACAGCATCAGGAGCGGCGTCTTGGCATCGCTGGGCAGCGAGCTCTGGCCCCGCCACCCTGGGGTGACCACGACCTGCTTCGCCTTGAAACGCGCCAGGGTCTGCTCGCTCATGCCGGTCTGCAGCGGGGCTTCCACATCGGTGATGATCGGCCGGTACAGCGCGTTGAGGGCGCTCGCGGCGCGCTCCCGCGTCATGCCCGGTTTGAGACGTCCGAAGACGTAGACCCAATAGCTGCGGCGGTTGTCGAATCCGCGGAAGCCCGCCGTCAGCACGCCCCGCATGCTGATCGGGACGAACACCTTGGGCCGCTCGCCGAGCGTGGTGCTCACGAAGTCCTGCGGGGCGACGCCGACGATCGTCATCGTCTGCCCGTTCACCTTGATCGGCCGGCCCAGCACCGCGCGGTCCGCGCCCAGATGCGACGCCCAGTACGCGTACGACAGCACGGCCACGAAGTTGGTGCCGATGCTCCGGTCGTCATCGGGTCCGAGCAACCTGCCCAGCGCCGGGTGCAAGCCGAGCGTGGGGAAGTAGGAGCCCGAGACGTACATCCCCTTCCCGGTCACCGGCTCGTCGCCGTACACGACGCTCGCGCTGAACGAGACGTGGCCGGCGAGTCCAGTGAACACCGTCTGGGCCCGCTCCAGGTCGCGGTACATGGGATAGCTGAAGACGACCTCGCACTCACCCGCCTGACCGCACGACTGGCCGCCGGGCTTGGGACCCGGGGCCTCGAGATTGACGAGCTGACCTGGCTCGGGGACGGGGAGGCGGCGGAGCAGGATCTGGTCGAATAGGGAGAAGATGGCCGAGTTGGCGCCAATGCCGAGAGCTAATGAAAGGACAGCGACGCCGGTGACCACGGGGGTCTTGAACAGCTTACGGAACGCGAGCGTTACGTGCTGCATTGGCGCTCCCGGTTGGGGGACGGGGGGATCCCCGAATAGGACGGAACGGAGCCCGGATTAGTTGCTAGTCATCCCTGACTACCTTTGTGGCATCTTCCTGAGGTGTTGGTCCAGCAGACTCGGAGGTCGCGAATGTCTCCCATACGGTGGACTTGGCAAGTGCTTCCCTTGATAGCGGGGCTGGTCGCGAATGCCAGCGGTCAGACGCCCCCACCGCCGAACTACAATCCTCCGGCGGTGTTCAGCAATCCGACCGCTGTCACTAATCCCTACCTCCCGTACGCCACCGTAAAACAGGACGTGCTGACGGGCACGGAAGGTGGCAAGCCCGAGCGCGTGGTGCGGACCCGCCTATCGGGAACGCGAAGCTTCACCGTCGATGGCAAGGTGGTGCAGACCATCATCATGACTGACAGCGTGTTCCTGGGTGGTCGGCTGGAGGAGGTCGCTCTCGACTACTACGGACAATCCGACGCCGGCGACGTCTACTACTTCGGCGAGGACGTGAACAACTACCGCAACGGTCGCGTAGCCAACCACGAGGGCTCGTGGCTGTATGGAGTCCATACCGACAAGCTCGGCATCATGTTTCCGGCCGCGCCGAAGATCGGTCAGCGGTATCGCAGCGAGGACGTCCCGCGCATCACGCGTGAGGACGATGAGGTCATCTCTGTCAGCGACAGCGTGACCGTCCCTGCGGGGACGTACCACAACTGTGTGAAGGTTCAGGAGACGCTCAGCGAAGGAGACGTCGAATTCAAGGTGTACTGCCCCGGCATGGGCATCGTACAGGAGGGTACGGTGGACGGGAGAACGGATCTACAGTCGCACACGTGACTTCCGCCACTCCCAATGCGGCTACCCGTCCGCCCGCAAGGCAAGCACTGGGTCGATGCGCGTACTCGACCGGGCAGGGATGACGCAGGCAAGGATGGCGACTCCGAGCAGGAACGAGACGACCACGGTGAGCGTCACTCCGTCCGTCGGAGTCACTTCGTAGAGCATCGACACCAGGAGGCGGTTCGCCAGCAGCGCCCCGAACATTCCCAGTACCATCCCCGCCGTCGCAATCGCGAGCCCGCGCCGCAATACCATCCAGCGCAGATCTCGCGCGGTAGCCCCGAGGGCCATCCGCACGCCGAGCTCACGCGTCCGGAGCCGCACCATCGTCGCCATGACACCGAACAGGCCGACGGCCGCCAGCAATGCGGCGGCGCCCGCGAACAGAGCGAGGAGTAGCGCGTTCAGTCGAGGCTGCGCCAGCGGCCCATCGAGATACGTCTCGAACGGTGAGGCGCTTATCAGTGCGACGCCGGGAGCGGCCTCGCCGATCGCGCGCCGGATCGCCGGCACCAGATCGGCCGGCGGGCCACTCGTCCGTATGGCCAGCGTCAACGGCGCGAACGGGAAGAACGACTGGCGCAGCGGGAAGTACACACTGGGGCGCGCGTCCCGCAGGTCTCGGTAGCGCGTGTCGGGGACGACCCCGACGACCGTAAGTGTTTGCTCCAGCTCGGGTCCCATCCGCAAGCGGCGGCCGATGGGATCGCCGCCAGCCCAGTATTGGCGCGCGGCGGACTGACTGACCACAACGACCGGCGGCGCGCCCGGTCGATCCGCGTCGGTGAAGCCCCGTCCGCGCAGCACCGGAATGCCGAACGTCGCGAAGTAACTCGGCGCGACCACTTCCATGTTGAGCAGCGGATTGGCCGCGGCCTCCTCGCGCGTCTGACCCTCGGTCGCCGGACGGCCGTCCCATCCTCCGGATCCCGAGAAGGGAACCGCCACCACGGGCGAGGCGGCCAGCACGCCCGGGGTTGCCTGCAGCTGCGGCACCAGCCGCTCGAGCATGGCGATCTGTTGCTTTTCGTCGCCGTACTGGTCGAAGCGCAGCGCCAACTCGCCGATCAGCAGGCGTGACGACTCGAAGGAGAGCTTCGCCCCTTCGAGCCGGATCAGGGTTCTGGCGATCAGCCCGGCGGCGGAGAGTACGAGCAAAGCGAGGGCGATCTGTCCGGCGACCAACCCTTCCGTCGCCAGGCGGGAGCGCCGTCCCGCGCTTTGCCGCATATCGGATCGCAGCACCTGAGCGAGTTCGACCCGCGACGTCATGACCGCCGGCGCGAGGGCGAACAGCAACATGGCGATGCCCGTGATGGCCAGGGCGCCGGCCAGGGCGGTCGCGTTCAATTGGATTTCGTCCAGACGGGGAACTCCGGCCGGAGCGACGGCGACGAAGATCCGTACGGCACCGGCCGCCACTGCCACGCCGAGCGCACCTCCGGCGATCGCAAGCAGCCCATTTTCGGTCAACAACTGCGTCACGAGGCGCCGGCGGCCCGCACCGAGCGCGGAGCGCACGGCGATTTCCCGCACGCGAGCGACCCCGCGCACCAGGAGCAGAGTGGCGACATTGATGCACGCGATCACGAGGAGCAGCCCGGCTGCTGCGCTGAGCACGATCAGCGCCTGCCTCGTTTCGCCCAGGACGAGGCGTGGCAGCGTGTGCACGACACCGCGCAAGTTCCGTTGCCACGGCGAACCCTCGGAGCGCCCAAAGAAGGCGGTCATTTCGTCACGCGCGGTGGTGGCCGTTGCGCCGGGCGCGAGCCGCCCGATCACGTTGAGGGCGATGAACGGTTCACCACTCGGGGGCGTTGAGGGGACGACCGGCGCCCAGAAATCGGTGCCTCGCGGATACTCGAGTCCCTGGGGCATCACGCCGACGATCCCATACGCAACCCCATCATCGTATGTCACGACATGGCGCCCGAGGACGTGGGGGTCACCGCCGAACCGCCGCTGCCAGGCGGCATAGCTCAGCACCAGCACCGGCGCCGCCCCCCGCTGGTCATCCGCTGCGCTGAGCGCACGGCCCAGCGCGGGTCGCGCTCCCAACACTTCGAAGAACTCGCCCGATACGAGCGCGCCGCGCAGACGCGAGACCTGGTCACCGTCGCGAACTGGTTTCGGGAAAGCGCCATAGTAAGAAATGAACGCGACCCGTTCGAGGGCTCGGGTGCGCCGAGCGAACTCACGGGCGTCGGCGAGCCCGAGCGGATAGTTCGTAAAGCCTCGGTCGCGCGTTTCTCCCCACAGCACCACGAGGCGGTCCTGGTCTCGGACTGGGAGCCGGCGCAGCAGCAGTGCGTCGGCCACTGTGAACACCGCCGTCGAGAGACCGATCCCCAACGCGAGCGAGAGGACGGCGGTCAAGGCGAAGCCCGGAGTGCCGTAAAGGTTTCGCAGGCCCACACGGATCATGACTCAGTCTAACCCCTATTCTGAATGCTGCCTCGCTACCATTTTCAACGGCGTGAATGAGGTCATCGTCGCGATGGATTGATGCCGGCGACTCACGGCGCTCCACTCATCATGGAGCGTGCCCTCTTGCCCCCACCCCACCGCGCCGAGCAGACTATGGGTATGCCGCAGATCATTCACGCATGGACGCCGGACGAAGTGCGCGCGCTCCCCGACGACGGCCGCCGTTACGAGGTGGTCGCGGGCGAGCTGCTCGTGACACCGGCGCCAAGTTTCCCGCATCAGGAAGCTGTCGGGCGCCTGTTCATATTGTTGAGGAACTACACCGAACAGACCGGGGCGGGGCACGCTTTGATGTCACCTGCGGACATCGAGCCGGAAGCGGGAGCTTTGGTCCAGCCCGACGTATTCGTGGGCCCGCTGCCCGAAGGACGCAGGCCGTCCAGCTGGGCCGATTTCAGCCACCTGCTACTCGCCGTTGAGGTCCTCTCGCCGTCCACCGCGCGCGCCGACCGCACGGTCAAGCGCCGCCTGTTTCAGCGCACCGGCGTCCCCGAGTACTGGATCGTGGACGTCGATGCCCGGCTCGTCGAACGCTGGCGCCCGGGCGACGACCGCCCTGAAGTGCTGACAGACTCACTCATTTGGCAGCCCGGCTCTGGCGTGGACCCGCTTCGTATCGATCTGCCGGTCTTCTTCTCCCAGGTGCACGGCGAGCGGTAAAGGCCTTATCCCCGCCTTTTCTTGCGAGCGCCGCGCAGAGCTCCCAGGGCGTTGACTCGCAACACAACTCCTTCCTCGCGAGCTGCCTCCCCTACCATGATCGTGGCGAGCTCGAGCGCCTGGCCGATGCTCAGCGCCTGTCCCGCCTGAAACGCCGTCACGAACGACGCCGGGCCGAGGGCGGCACGCACTGTTTCGGCGAGGTGATCCAACGCCTCGCGCTCGAGCGGCAGCGGGGCAGCTCCGGCCTCCTCTCGCAGCCTGGCCACGGAACCGAGCAGGCGTGCCGCGCGCTCCGAGTCGCCGCGTTCGGCAGCGATGCGGGCGAGGTCTTCCGCCAGTACGATCGAGGACCAGTGGTTCTTCATACGCGACAGCGCCGGGAGCGCGACGGCGAACCAGCTCAGCGCTCCGCCTGAGTCCCCTTCGGACAAAGCCAGCCGGCCCCGCATCGTGGCCAGGTGCGCGATGGGTTGGTTGTAACCGTCCTCGAGTCCGAGAGTGACCCCTTCATCGAACGCGGCCCGGGCCGCCCCGAGGTCGCCACGAGCCTGTGCGACGCGACCGTGCCAATACAGCGCATAGGTGATCCAGTAACGCGGTCGCACGGTCCGCGCCATCGCGAGGGCCTCCGCCAGAACACGGGCCGCGCCTTCTATGTCGCCCTCGAGCAGACAGGCCTGCCCTTGCCCGACGAGCGCGCACACGAGATCGACCGAGGCGCCGGCCGTCTCACGCAGGATCTCCACGCTCTCCAGGGCTACCGGTCGAACTGCCACCGCCGCCTCGCCCTGGAGGGCCAGAAACGTCGCGAATGAAGAGAGCGCCCGTCCCCGGGGCCGGGTTCGCACCGACTGGCTCCGATTGAGAGCCGCTTCGAGACGCCGCCGCGCTTCCCGGTAATGCCCCAGCCCGAACCAGAACCAGTGCAACGCGGCGGCCAACCGGAGCGCCTCTTCGATCGCCTTGGGATCCTGCTCGAACCAGTCCGCCGCGGCTCGCAGGTTGCCGAGGTCCTCGGTGAGCCGCTCCTGCCACCCCTCGGTCTGGTTCGAGAGGAACGGCTCCGCGGCCTCCGCGCGCGCGAGAAAGAACTCCGCATGGCGTCGCCCCAGCTCCGCCGCCTCACCCGCTTCGTCCAGGCGCTCTCGGGCGAACTGGCGCATCGTCTCCAGCATGCGATACCGCGTCTCAACCGCTTCGGTCTCGAGCGAGACGAGGGACTTGTCGATGAGACCGCTCAGCAGGTCCAGCACGTCCGGCAGCCCGCCTCCCGCAACGGCCTCCGCCGCCTCGATCGTCAACCCGCCTGCGAACACCGCCAGTCGCCGGAACAGGATCCGCTCCGGCTCGGTGAGCAGGTCGTGGCTCCACTCGATGGTGCTGCGCAATGTGCGATGACGCTGCGGCGTTGTTCGGCTACTCGAGGCGAGCAATCCGAACACGTCGTCGAGCCGTTTGGCGATCTGCTCGGGATCGAGGACGCGGGCGCGCGCCGCGGCCAGCTCGATGGCCAGCGGGAGCCCGTCGAGCTGCCGGCAGATGCGAGCGATCGCCGCGGCGTTGTCGTCCCGCAGCTCGAACGACGGCCGCACCGCCTGGGTTCGCTCGACGAACAGCCGGATCGCCTCGCTCTGGGAGGCCACCGCGCGGCTGATGGGCTCGCCGGTCTCCGCGGGGGGAAGGACCAGCGGTGGCACGGGCCAGCTGCGCTCGCCGCCGATCCCCAGCGCCTCCCGGCTCGTGGCCAGGATGCGGAGTCGCGGGCAGCCCCGCAACAACGCCTCCGCCAGGCGGGCGCACGTCTCGACGACATGCTCGCAGTTGTCCAGCACCAGCAGCGTGTCCCGGTCGCGTAGCGCCTCGACCAGGGCGTCCCCGGCCGAGCGGATGCCGTCGCGGCGCACGCCCAACGCATCGGCAACCTGATGCGGGACGAGCTCGGGATTCGCCAGGGGGGCGAGCTCCACCCACACGGCCCCGTCGCGATACTGCGCCGCGAGCCGGGTCGACACTTCCAGGGCGAGACGGGTCTTGCCGCTGCCGCCGACGCCGGTCAGGGTCAGGAGTCGCGTGCCCTGAAGCAGCTCCTGGACCGCTGCCGCCTCGCGCTCACGCCCGATGAACGAGGTGAGCTGAGCGGGTGGCGGTGCGCTCGCCGGGGCCTCGGGCGCGGCCAACGCTTCGATGAACGCCGCCATCCCGCCGAACCGGTCCTCCGGCGACTTGGCCAGGGCGCGGGCCACCGCCGCGGCCACCGCTTTCGGCACGGCGGGTGCGAGATCCGTGATGGGCGGCGGCTCGACCGTCAGATGCCGCAGCAGCACGCTTTCGACTGTCGTCCCGGAGAACGGCGGCTGCCCCGCCAGCATTTCGTAGAGCACGCAGGCCAGCGCGTATTGATCGCACCGCCCGTCCAGCTCCATTTCTCCCAGAGCCTGCTCAGGGCTCATGTAGTCGGGCGTCCCGATTTGCTCGCCGGGTTGTGTCAGGGCCGACCGCTTTGCTCCCTTCTCCTTCTCCTCGGCGGCAGCGATCAGCCGCGCGATCCCGAAGTCCGCCACCACCGCATGTCCCGCCTGCAGCAGGATGTTTTCCGGCTTGATGTCGCGATGGATGATCTTGTGCTGGTGCGCGTAGTTCAGCGCGTCGGCCACCTCCCGCGTGATCTGCAGTGCCTCCTCGAGCGGCAGTTGCCGGTCGCGCAGCAGGCGGATGCGCAGCGAATGCCCCTCGACGTAGGGCATCACGTAGAAGAGCACGCCGCCGGCTTCCCCGGAGTCGTAGAGCGAGAGGATGTGGGGGTGGTTGAGCGAGGCCGCGATCTCGATCTCGCGCACGAAACGCTCGGTGCCGAGCCCGGTCGCGAACTCGGGTCGGACCACTTTGATGGCGACTCTGCGGTGGTGCTTCAGGTCCTGGGCGAGATGGACGGTGGCCATCCCGCCTTCACCCAGTGTGCGCTCCAGACGGTAGCGGTCGGCCAGCGCCTCGGTGAGGTGCTCGAAGTCCAAAGTCATCGATGCAATAGTCTTACCCTACTGCTTTACCCAGGTCGAGCGCAGGTCCCAGGTCACGGCATAGACCAGACTATTGACCAGGTGTCCGTACGCTTCATCGGGATCGCGCGCCGAGAACTCGGGCACCCCTCCCGCAAGCGTCAACTGTCCCACTTTCTCGGTGCGCGACGCGCTGGAGCGCCACAGTATCCCGCCGGTCTTGGTGGAACGCAGCTCTACGGACAACTCCGCCGAAACCGTTCCCTCCACGTGCCCCGTCGCCAATCCCACCAGCCCGCCGCTCGGCTTCACGTTGGACACCCTGAGATGTCCCAGGAATACCACGGGCACTCCGCGCGCGCCGCCCAGCGCGGCCGACGAGTCGGAGGGCGAGAACCGTTGCACTTCGATGCCTCGTTGTGCCGCCAGCATGTACTCCTCGAAGCGTTGCGTGACCAGCTCGCCCAGCCCTCCTCTGGCACCCTCGAAGCTGAACCTGACCAGACCCACGCTGCCGTAAGGAACCAGGTCGAGCTGGGGCGGGACGAGGACGCGATGCGACGCGCAGGCGCCGGCGAGTATGGTCAGGCCGAAGGCTGCGGAGCGTAACGGCAATCGAAACATGTCGGGTTCGGGCTCGTGTTCGGGTCCACCAAACATACGCAGGATGTTCTGGGATGCGTCCCTGGGCTGATAGCTGATAGCCGATAGCTGATAGCTAGATTTCCAATCGCATGCTGTCCAAGTCCCGCTTCGTCACCGGCTGCCAATGTCACAAGCTCCTCTGGTGGACTGTCCACGAGCCGGGTGCCAAAGAGCTCCAGCCCGACAAGGTGCTCCAGGACCTTTTCAACCAGGGTCGCCAGGTAGGAGAGCTCGCCCGCACCCGCTACCCGGGCGGTGTTCTGATCGACCTGCCGCACACCGCCCGCCGTGAGCGTGTCGCCGCGACCGAAGCGGCCTTGGCGTCCGACGCTCCCGCCGTGTTCGAGGCGACCTTCATCGCCGGCGACACCTACGCCGCGGTCGACGTGCTCGAGAAACGTGGGGCAGGGAACCACCTGATCGAGGTCAAAGCCTCGAATTCCCAGAAAGAAGAGCACATCCCGGACGTCGCCGTGCAGGCCTACATCGCGGCTGCATGCGGCGTACAGATCAACAGCGCCGAGGTGATGCACCTCAATAAGGAGTTCCGCCATCCGGACGCGGGAGACCTCTTCGCGCGGACCAACGTGACCGAAGCAGTGGCGGCGTACCTCCCCAACGTCCCCGACGAGCTGGCCCGGCAGGAAGAGATGCTCGCGGGCCCGCTGCCCGACGTCCCGATCGGTGCGCACTGCTTCGAGCCGCGCGAATGTCCGTTCATGCGTCGCTGCTGGCCTGATTCACCCGATCACATCGTGAACCTGTGCGGGGTAGGCCCCAAACGGTCCGCCGCCTATTTCGAGCGTGGGATCCACTGGATCCGCGATCTGCCGCCGAACGAGAGGCTCAACTTCTCGCAGAAGCGCCAGCTCAAGGCCATGGCCGCGAATCGCCTCATCGTCGAGCCCACACTGGCGACAGAGCTCGAGCCCTTCATCTCGGCACAGCGGCTGGGCTTTCTCGACTTCGAGACCATCCAGCGCGCGGTGCCTGTCTGGCCGGGAATGGCCCCGTGGCAACAGGCGGCCGCCCAGTTCAGCTACCACGAGCGGCAGCCTGACGGGACCTACACACACGCCGAGCACCTGGCGGAGGGACCTCGGGACGCGCGGCCGCCGCTCGTCGAGGCAATGATCGCGGCCACGGCCAAGGCTGACCGGGTGGTGATGTACACGGCGTTCGAGAAGACCCGCATCCGCGAAATGCAATTGTCGGTGCCGCATCTGGCCGCCGAGCTCGCCGCGCTCGAGGCGAAGCTGCTCGATCTCCATCCGGTGATGCGGAACTGTGTGTACCACCCCGGCTTCAACGGGAGTTACAGCCTGAAGGCAATCCTCACTCCCCTCGTCCCCGACCTGACCTACAATGACCTGGTCATCGTCGATGGTCGGCTGGCGAGCGTGGAGATCGCGCGCCTGCTTTTTGTGGCGGGGAAGATCCCGCGGCATGAGCACGAGCGCGTGCGCAAGGATCTGTTGAACTATTGCGAGCGGGATACGTGGGCGATGGTGCGGCTGCTGGAGCGATTGCGGGAGCTGGCCGGTGTGTAAATGTCGCGTGATCGAGGTCGTCGTCATGGTCGCGACGCTGGTCGCGGCGTGTCGAAAGCCGGCGCCGCCACCACAACAGCCCTGTCTCCAGGCGAGCGCGGCCCGCATGGGTCGCACCCTGAACGCCGATTCGATCCCGTCCCGCTACGACAGTCTGTTCGCTGCTGCCGCGACCGAGTTCCGGGTGCCACGTACGATCCTCAAGGCCATCGGCTGGGTCGAAACGCGGTGGCAAATGGTCCGGGGGGAGGAAGAGTTCGCGGGCCGGCCTGCCGCGTTCGGCATCATGGCCCTGCGGGGAACGGCGCTCGCTCGCGGCGCTGCGCTCGCCCGGGTGAGCGTGGAGGCCGCTCGAACAGAGCCTGCCGCCAACATCCGCAGTGCCGCGGCCCTCCTTGACGCCGACGCCACGGCCGCCGCCATCGACCGCTCGCGTCCGGAAGCCTGGGAGCCGGTCGTCGCCCGTTACAGTGGGATTGAAATCCCGGAAGGTCGGGCCGCTTATACACGGGACATTGACCGCGCCCTGGCTCCAAACGTGCGGCTGCACCTTCAGGTTGCCCCTCCCTGCCCGCCACAGCCACCGCCGCCGCCGCAACCACGCCAGCCCCCGGTGCAACGCCCATCATCAAACTTCAACTCCCGTCCGGCGAATTCGACCGGGATCATCCACGTCGTGATCGTGCACACGTGCGAGAGCGGCTACACGAGCTGCTGGAGCTGGCTCGTGAGTCCCACGTCACACGTCAGTGCTCATTATGTGGTGGACGAGGACGGCGCCGAGATCTCGCAGCTGGTGCGCGAGCCTGACCGCGCGTGGCACATCGCCGCCGTGTACGACTGCACGCTCAACCGGCGGCACGATTGCCGGCTGAGCGGGACCCAGAGCAATCACTTTACCATCGGCGTCGAGCACGCGGGCTTCGTCTCGCAGGACTCGTTTCCCACTTCACAGCTCGAGGCTTCGGCCGCCCTGGTGTGCGACGTCACCAGCCGGAACGACATCCCACGCGATTTCCAGCACATTGTTGGCCACGGGCAGCTCCAGCCCAACAACCGCACCGACCCGGGCCCTCGTTGGCCATGGGTGCGCTACCTCCACCGTATTCAGGCGGATTGCGGGGAGGCGGTCGGGGACGACGACGATGCCTACAATGACACGGCCGTTGTACTCGCGGCGGTGCCCAACGACTGGACCGCCAGCGCCGAAACACCGGGGTTCTACGGTGGCGGCTACCGGTGGGCGAACACGGATGCTGGGGCGACCGACGCCGCGGTCTTCTCGTTTCGCCTGACGACGCCAGGCATGCGAACCATCGAGGCGCGCTGGACCAGCGGGGTCAACCGATCCGCGCGCGCCGCTTACGCGATCGTTGCCGCGGGCGGCGACACGCTGGCCGTGGTGAGGGTGGACCAGACGACAAACGGTGGTCGCTGGCAGAATCTCGGCACATGGACGTTCCCGGTGGGGTGGAGCCGTGTGGCGCTCCTGCGCCGAGCTGCGGGCGGTGGCGTGGTCGTGGCGGATGCGCTGCGCCTGAGAGGCTCTTCCCAGCGTTAGGCGAAGGATTAGTGACCCAAACGTATAGGCGCGGGTGACACCGTATGATCACTTTCATTCCCAACGATCCCAAGGCCTCGGGTGGACCGCCCATCCGGCAGAAGGCTCCACGCACCGAGCGCCCCGCCACCGTTGCCGGATTCACCTACGTGACACACGGGCCGGCCGCCCCGCACTCGCTGGGCGATCCCGATTTCCTCTTCTGGCAGTGCCGCGAGGCCGCCCTGTCCGCCGTAGCGGCCTACGAGGCGCTCGCGGGCAAGCGGGTTACCCGGTGGGCGCGCTCCTCGCCGCGTCGCCGGCTCGAGCTGCAGCCGGACACGGGAACCGACCTCAATGCCTATTACAACGGCCAGAGCCTGAGCTTCTTCGACTACACGACCGGCACCAAGACGACCTGGTCCGGAGCGAGCACCGACGTCGTCGCACACGAGACGGGCCACGCGCTGCTCGACCAGTCCCGCCCCGACCTGTGGGACAGCGCCTACCCCGAGACCAACTCGTTTCACGAGGCGTTCGCCGACTGCAACGCGCTCCTCACCGCCTTCGCCGACCCGGCCACACGCGACAACGTCCGGTCCAAGCTTTGGCGGCGCAATTTCCTCGAGGCCACGGCTGAGGATCTGTCCGACGGAGTGCGGCGCGCGCTGGGTGCGAGCCACCCGGCGGCACAGCCGCGCCATGCTCGCAACACCTTCCAGTGGGCGCTGCCGAGTACGCTTCCCGAGTCGGGCCCGCCGAACGTACTGTCGGGCGAAGTGCACAGCTTCGCGCGCATCTTCACCGGCTGTTTCTACGACACCATCCTCAACATCCTGCGCGACCGCATCGGCGCGACCAAGACACCGAGCTCGGCACAGCTCTTCGACGCGGTGAAGACCGCGGGCAAACTCTTGCTGCGCGCGGCGGCCGAGGCGCCCGAGACCACACGCTTCTTCCAGTCAGTCGGGCGGGCGATGGTGCTGGCGGACGAGCACCTGAACGGCGGAGCGAACGGTCTGGCGATCCGCGACGCGTTCCAGAAACACAACATCGCCCTCGGCAGCTCGGCCATGCTCGCGCCAGTCGCGGCGCTCGCCGGCACGACTTCCACGAGAGGCGCAGGGTCGCTCTCCAGGTCCGCCATTCGGGACCTGCGTACCCGCCTCCGGGCCACTCCCGCCGAGCGGCTCTTTGTGCAGGCGCACGAGATCGGGGGCAGGA
>Ga0075423_10001654_pt1 | contig 19827 bp, 18 predicted proteins | sample SoiMethybrSBSTD2_FD_80114 | JGI IMG/M metagenome (GOLD analysis project Ga0075423, IMG submission 80114) | Bulk soil microbial communities from a Populus tree surrounding site in Tennessee, USA - Soil MetaG P. TD hybrid SBSTD2 | ecosystem: Environmental > Terrestrial > Soil > Tree plantation...
CCACCCATGGGCGTCTCCGTCCGGTCGAGGAGATGGAGCAGCGTGTGCTCGGGGCCCGCCTCGGACGAGAGCACTTCCAGGTTGCGCAGGGTGACCTCGTCCACGACGAGCGGAGCCCCCTCGCGCAGGGCCCGAACGGTTCCGATCTGCGGCAGGTCCGACTTCTTCAGCGAGCGCAGGTAGTCGAGGAGCGCGCCGGCGGCTCCGAAGCCCAGGCCGGGCTCGCCGAGTCCGAACGCGTCCAGGCTCCGGACCTCGAAGCGCCGCTCCAGCGCCTGTCGTCCCGAGCGATCGTCGAACCGCGCGGCATCCCAGCGCGTCACCCGCGCCGCGTTCCCTCCGAGCGCTTCGGCCTCCGAGCCGAACGGACCGTCCGGAAGGAGGATCTCCCGGGGCGGGTATTCGTGCAGGAGACCCGGAAGCTCGTCGCGGGCGATCTCCCCGATCCGGAACTCTCCGGTCGAGACCTCGGCGACCGCCACGCCGCAGCGAACCAGGTCGGCGTGCACCGCCACGATGTAGTTGCTGTCGACCGCGTTCAGGATCCCGCCTCGGGTGATCGTCCCGGGCGTCAGGACCTCGACGATCTGGCGATCGAGGAGGCCGCGCGCCTCCTCCGCCGACTCCATCTGGTCCGCGATGGCCACCGAGTGCCCCTGGCTCACGAGCGTGCGGAGATATCCATCCACGGCGTGGTGTGGCACGCCGGCCAGGGGGATCGAGCCTTCCTTCTTCTTGTCCCGGCTGGTGAGCGTGATGCCCAGGACCTTCGAGGCGACGAGCGCGTCGTCGCCGAACGTCTCGTAGAAATCTCCCATGCGGAAGAAGAGGATCGTCCCCGGATGCTCGGCTTTGAGCCTCCGGTACTGCTCGAGCATCGGGGTGGATTCCATGGAGCGGCGTTCTAGCGAGCCACGACGTTGTAGGAGAAGCCGCGCTCCCGACGAAGCCGCTCGCCCAGTGCGCGCGCCTCGTCCCGGGTGCCGAAGGCGCCGGCCCGGACCCGGTAGATGGGAGGGGTCTCGCGCCCCTCGAGCACCTGCACGTCGCTCACGCCCGAGAGCTTGAGATCCTTGGCGAGCGCGTCGGCCAGATCGCGGCGGGCGAAGGCGCCGACCTGGATCGCGTAGCCGCCTCCGATCGGAAGGCCCAGGGTCAGCGTCCCTTCGGTGCGGATCCCCCGGTCGCGGGCCCGCGTGGCTTCGTAGGAATCCGGAAAGCGCTGCGCGACCTGGCGGAACACGGAGGCGGCGTCCGCCGCGCGTCCCATGGTCTCCAGCGACACGCCCATCGCGTAGAGCGCCTGCGGCGCGTAGTCCCCGCGCGGATGGCGGGACAGGATGACCTTCAGCGCCTCGACCGCCTCGCGAGGCTTGCTCGCGCGGAGGGCCGCTTCCGCGGTGGCGAAGTAGTACGCCTCCTCGAAGGCGGTGCCGTCGAGGTCCCCCTTGGCCGTCTGGAGGAACTGGAGCGCCCCCGCGGCGTCGCCGCGGCCGAGCTGCGAGAGGCCCAGCCAGACCAGGCCCTCGCGTCCCAGCGGGTCGCGCTCCACGCCGGGCGAGAAGATGCTCAGGAGATTCTCGGCTTCGCGATAGTCCCCCTGCGCGAACTGGCTTCGCGCGAGCGCCAGGGAGGCGGCGCGCCGATAGGTCCCGCGCGGATAGTTCTTGAGGTATTCGTCGAAGAGCCGGTCCGAGGCGGCGGCGTCCTCCGCGACCGAGGCTCCGAGGAACGCGGCCTGCTCCCCGAGATCGCGGGGGAGCTGCGCCGGATCCATTCCCTTCAGGAGCTCCCGGGCCACCTCGACCTGGCCCCGATCGAAGGCGCTCTGCGCGTCGGTGATCCGCTTCTCCTGCGCGCTCACGCGCGGCTCGGCGCGCACGGGGGGCGGCTTCCGGAACCGCTCGGCGGACGCCGTGCGCACGCCGACGCTCGAGAGAAGAAGGGTCAGACCGACCGCGGCGAGCCGGCTCACGAGACCGACCAGGCGTGGCATTGCGGACAGCGGGTCCAGTACTCCTCCGAGGCGGCGCCGCACGAGGCGCAGGTGAAGCGCTCGCCGGAAGGGAGGTCGCGGAGGAGCGTCTCCATCCCATCGAGGGCCCGGCTCAGGTCGCCCAGCCGGCGATGCACGCTCACGAGGAGGAGGCGCGCGGCCAGGGATTCCGGCGCGATCACGAGGGCCTGCTCCAGCACGCGGCCGGCCTCTTCCAGGTCTCCCTTCTTGATATACATCCGGGCGAGCGCGAGGTGGATCCTCGGATCTTTCGGATCCTGGGCCAGGAGCTCCTCGTAGGTCTGGGACATCTCGCTCATGCGGCCGCGCTCGAAATAGGCGGTCTCCAGCCGATCGAGCACGAGGTGCGCGAGGTCCGGGCGCGTCTTGGCGAGTCCCCGCCAGAGCACGAGCGCGCGCTCCTTGTGATCCCGGCGGTAGCAGATGTCGCCGAGCCGGAGGAGCGCCAGAGGATGGTCCTTGTCGAGACGGAGGGCGTCCTTGAACTGCCGCTCCGCCTGACGCGCCTGCCCCGCCCGGAGGTAGCTCTCCCCCGCCGCGATGCGGTACCGAGCGAGCGAGCCGCTCTCGCGTCCGCCGTTCATGCGGAGGAGCTCCGCGCGCACGTCGAAGGCTTGATCCCAGTCGCCCGCCGCCTCATGGGCCAGGATCAGGAGCTCGAGGGGACGCCGATCCTTCCGGTCCATCTCGCGCATCTCCCAGGCTTCCTCGATCGCCTCCTCGGGACGGCCGAGCGCGATCAGGTCCAGGATCACCGCCTCCCGCACCGCGCGCAGATGGGACGGAGTCTGCCCCGCCCGCACGGTCAGCTCCCGATGGACGCGCAGGGCTCGGGCCGGCTCCCCGCGCTCGCGGAGGAGATTCCCGATGTGGAGATAGGCGTCCACGTTGTCCGAATCGATCTCGACCGTCTCGGTGAACGCCCGGAGCGCTTCGTCGCTGTTGCCTCGGAGGAGGGAGTCGAGCCCGTACCGGTAGGGCGTCTCGGGCTTCGGGCGCTCGGTCGTGAAGCCCCCCGAAAGGGTCCAGGCCGCCCATCCCGTGAGGGCCAGGATCCCGCCCCAGAGCACGAAGGCGAAGACCCCCGACATCATGCTTCGCTCTGCTCCCGATCCTCGGTTTTCAGATCCTCGAGAGGCAGGTTCCGGAGCGCGCGCAGCTCCTGCTTCAGGCTCTCGAGCTCACGGGTGAGCTTGCCCATGGCGGCCTTTCCCTTGAGGAGGTTCACCAGGGTCAGCAGGAAAGCCAGGAACATGCCTAGGGCGAAGGCGGCGAAGAGAACGAAGGTCAGAGGAAGATTAGCGTACGTGACGCCCGGAAGTCGGATCTCGGAGGCGCGGCCGTTCACGTTGAGGATGGCGAATCCCACGACGAGAACCATGATCGCGAGCCAGGCGAGGTTCTTGAGGATCCACATGTCGGTCCCCTCCGTGGTGGCGTTCTGGATCCGAGGCGCGAGGATATCGGCATCGCCCCGGAGGGTCAACGGGAGGCTTGCGTCCGACCTCAGCCCGGCGTCCAAAAAGAAACCCGAGGGACCACGCGGGGCCCCTCGGGTGATGTCGTGACCGCTTCGATCATCTCACGTCAGATCTCCGCGTCCCCCGTCTCCTCGGCCTCCACCGCAACCGCGTCGTCCGCCGGGGATTCCGTGCCGGATTCCGCGGAAGGAGCGGGCTTGAACCTGGCCTGGAACTCGGCCTGCGCCGCGGTGGTCTGGTCGGCCAGCCACGCGCGAACGCTCAGGATGATCCGATGCGCCTGCGTGTCCACGCGGGTGACCTTGAGACTCAGGTCGTCCCCGACGTGGAAGCTGTCGGCCGGCTTCTTGAGCCCGTCCACGCCCAGCTGCGAGAGCGGGATGAACCCTTCCAGCCCCTCCTCCAGGTCCACGATGACGCCGCGGTCGAGGAGCCGGACCACCTTTCCCTTCACGATGAGGTCGGGGATGTACTTCTCGGCCAGCGTGGGCCACGGGTCCTCGCTCACCTGCTTCAGGCCGAGCGAGATGCGCCGCGCGTCCTTGTCGATGGAGAGGACCACGACGTCGACCTTGTCCCCCTTCTTCAGCACCTCGCTCGGATGGACGACGCGCCGGGTCCAGGACATGTCGCTGATGTGCACCAGGCCGTCGATCCCCTCCTCGATCTCCACGAACGCGCCGAAGTTGGTCAGGTTGCGGACCTTCCCCATGAGCCGCGTGCCGATCGGGAAGCGCTGGTCGAGGGTGAGCCACGGATCCGGCTCGGTCTGCTTCAGGCCGAGCGAGATCTTCTCGTTCTCCTTGTCGATCTTGAGGATCACCGCCTCGATCTGGTCCCCGATGGCGACCACCTTGGAAGGATGCCGCACGTGCCGCGTCCAGGACATCTCGGAGATATGGATCAGGCCTTCGATCCCCTTCTCCAGCTCCACGAAGGCGCCGTAGTCCGTGATCGAGACCACCTTGCCTTTGACCTTCTGGCCGACGGCGTACCGCTTGTCCACGTCCTCCCACGGGTACGGCGTGAGCTGCTTCATGCCGAGGGAGATGCGCTCCTTCTCGGGATCGAAGGACAGGACCTTCACCTTGACCTTCTCGCCGATGGAGACGAGCTCCGAGGGATGGCTGACACGTCCCCAGGACATGTCGGTGATGTGGAGCAGGCCGTCGATGCCACCCAGGTCCACGAACGCCCCGAAGTCGGTGATGTTCTTCACCACGCCCTCGCGGATCTGATCCTTCGCCAGCTCCTGGATGATCTCGCTCTTCTGCTTGGCGCGGTGCTCCTCGAGGACGGCGCGCCGGCTGACGACGATGTTCCGGCGGCGCTTGTTCAGCTTGATGATCTTGAATTCCATTCCCTGACCGATCAGGGAATCCACGTTCTGCACCTGACGCAGCGCGATCTGCGAGCCCGGGAGGAAGGCCTCGACGCCGTAGAGATCCACCACGACGCCGCCCTTGATCTTCCGTACCAGCTTCCCTTCCACGAGCTGCCCCTGGTCCGCGGCGGTCTTCACGCGGTCCCAGACCTTCACGAAGTCGGCGCGCTGCTTGGACAGGACGACGAGACCGTCCTGGTTCTCGGTCTTCTCGAGGAAGACCTCGATCTCGTCCCCGACCTTGACGCCTTCCAGGTCCGGGAATTCCTCGACCGGAATCACGCCTTCGGACTTGAATCCGACGTCCACCGTGACTTCCTTGTCGTCGATTTTCAGGACGCGGCCGCGGACGATCTCCCCTTCTTCGAGATCCTTGAGCGAGTCTTCGTAGAGCTGGAGCCACTGCCCCATCGAGCTCTCGGAGTCCTCGTCCTGGTCGAGCTCCTGGATCCCGACGGCCGTTACCGTGCCCTCGGTCTCCCCTTCATCATGGATGAGCCGGGTCTGCGGCTTCCGCTTCCTCGGCTTCGTCTCGACCTCGGCGTCTTCCGCCGACTCGTCCTTTACGTCCACATCCTCTTCATGACGTCGAACCATTCGTTGGTGTTCCCCCTTGCTTCTTCTATGAAATTTCGGCCGTGACGGCCGGTGTTGCCCGATTCATGCCGCGGAGCTGGGCTCGATCCGCGTGATGCGGTCCACGACTTCGGCGATGACCTCGTCCGGAGTCGAAGCTCCGGCCGAGACCCCGACCCTTGTTAAACCCTGGAACCAATCCTCGTGGATCTCGTCCGCGGCCTCGATCTGAAGAACTTTCGGATTCACCTTGCGGCAGACCTCCGCCAGCTGCGCCGTGTTCGCGCTCTGGCGGCCGCCCACGATCACCATCGCTTCCACCTCGGACGAGAGCTCGATCGCGGTCTTCTGCATCGACGTCGTCGCGCCGCAGAGCGTGTTGAACACCCGCACTTCCTTGCCGCGCTTCAGGAGCGCGCCCACGACCTCCTGGACGTGCCCGATCGCGTGCGTGGTCTGGAACACCACGCCCATCCGAGGAATGAACTTGAGCTTCTCCGCCTCCGCGACCGTGTTGATCACGATCGCCTGGTTCTGCGTGTGCGCGACCACGCCGATCACCTCGGGGTGGTGCTGATCCCCGATCATGACGACCTTGTAGCCGTCGGCGATGAGCCTGGCCGCGTACTGCTGCGCCTTGGTGACGAAGGGACAGGTCGTATCCACGACCTTGAGCCCGAGCTTGGTCGCCTGGTTCTTGAGCTCCGGCCCAACCCCGTGGGAGCGGATGATCACCGTCTCCTCGGGATCCACCTCGTCCAGGTCCGCCACGACCTCGAGGCCGCGATCCCGGAACGAGTTCACGACCTGGGGATTGTGGATCAAGGAGCCGAGCGACTTCACCCGCGCCCCCTGACTGTCCATCGTATCGTTCGCCATCTTGATGGCGCGCTTCACCCCGAAGCAAAAGCCCGCGTTGTCGGCGACGATCACTTCCACGTGCGATTCTCCTGTTCCGCGCGCATCGACGCGATCATCTCCATGATCTTCGCCGCGTAGGCGCGCACCTCTTCACGCTCGGGGTCTCGACTCGGGGGCATCACCGGCGAGCCAAAGGTGACCCGAATCCGGACCTGCCGGCGCATGGACCGACGGATCTGGTTCGAGCCCGTGATGCACGCGGGCGCGACCGGGGTCCGCGTGACCGCCGCGAGCCGCCCGATACCCGCCCGGGGCGCCAGGAGCTTGCCGCTCTTGTTCCGGGTCCCCTCAGGGAAGATGAGGACGGCACCGCCGGCTTGGAGCACCTCTTCCGCGCCGCGGAGCCCCGAGCGAGCCTGTACCCCGCGTTCAATCGGGATGGAATTATAAGACCGGATCAGCGCGCCGAACAAGGGATTATGGAACAATTCGGCTTTCGCGACAAAGTGCATCTCACGAGGTAGATGGGACCCCACCAAGGGTGGGTCCCAGAAGGAGATGTGATTGCACGCCACGATCAGCGGGCCCTTCCGTGGGATCCGCTCCCTGCCCTCGACCTCGAAGCTCAGGAAGGTGCGGGCGAAGAACCGGGCGAAGCCGCTCCCGAAGGCGTACACGAGACCGACCCGCTTCACGGGCTTCATGGCCAGGGAGGCCCAGCGGGAGGCCAGGTCCACCTGCTCCTCCTCGCCGATGCATGTGGTGTCGAGAAGGATCGCGTCGGGGGCGCGGACCAGGGGACTCGCGGCGCGCTCGGTGTCGCGCCGGTCCCGCTCCCGGATCTGGGCCACGATGGAGGAGCGGTCCGCGCTCTCCCCCTTCGACCGCAGCTCGAGGTAGCGGCGCTCGGCCCGGGCCTCGGGGCTCGCGGAGACGAAGATCTTGAGATCGGCGTCGGGGAAGACGACCGTGCCGATGTCGCGCCCTTCCATCACGAGGCCCGGCGGCCGGGCGAAGGAGCGCTGCAGCTGGACGAGGCTCCGGCGAAGGCCGGGGTGGAGCGCCACGCGCGACGCCGCTTCCCCCGCCTCGGCGCTCCGGATCGCTCCCTCGACGGAGGCCCCGTCCACCGTGACGCCGTTCGGTCCCGGAGCGATCCGCGTCCGCTCGACCAGGGCGACGAGCGCCGGCTCATCGTCGAGCGACACGCCGCGCTGGAGGGCATGCCAGGCCACCGCACGGTACATCGCTCCCGAATCCACGTGCAAAAGCCCGAGCCTGCGGGCCACGCCGCGCGCGGTCGTGCTCTTGCCCGCCCCGGCGGGCCCGTCGATCGCGAGGACGAACGGCTTCAACGAACGAGACCCCGCAAGCGGCTCAGGAATCCCGGATCGGAGACGCTGGCGGACTCGGCGCCGAACACCGTCACCCCCTCGCGCGCCGCCAGGCCCGCGACCATGAAGGCCATGGCGATGCGGTGATCCCCCGCCGCGTCCACGGTGCCGCCGCGGACGCGCCCGGCCTTTCCGTGGATCGTCCATCCATCGGGATGCTCTTCCACCTCGACCCCGATGGCGCGCAGGCCCGCCGCGACCGTGGCGACGCGGTCCGATTCCTTGACCCGCAGCTCGTCCGCGCCGCGCACCACCGTCTTTCCGTCGGCGAAGGCGGCGAGCACCGCCACCAGCGGAAGCTCGTCGATCAGCCGCGGCGCCGCTTCCGGGGCCACGCGCACCCCGCGGAGCTTTCCCGCGCGGACGCGCAGATCGGAGACCGGCTCCCCGGAGACGACCCGCTCGTTGCCGCACTCCAGCCCCGCCCCGAAGCTCCGGAGATGATCGAGGAAGGCGATGCGGGTGGGATTCACGCCGACCCCCTTCAGCACCACATCCGAGCCGCGGACGATGGACGCGGCGGCGAGGAGGAACGAGGCGGCCGAGAAGTCCCCCGGCACCTCGATCTCCCCGGCGCAAAGCGTCGCGGGGCCGCGGACGCGCGCCGCGGTCCCATCGCGGTCCACCGCCACACCGAATCGCGGGAGCATGCGCTCGGTGTGGTCGCGCGTGGGCAGCGCCTCCCGGACCGACGTGACGCCGCTCGCCTGGATGCCCGCGAGGAGGACCGCGCTCTTGACCTGCGCGCTCGGCACCGACGTGGTGACCGCGGCGCCCTGGAGCGGCCGCCCCTTGACCACGATCGGCGGAAGCCGGTCGCCCTGGCGCGCGGTGATGTCGGCGCCGAGCACGCGGAGCGGCTCGATGACGCGGGCCACGGGGCGGCGCCGGAGCGAAGGATCGCCCGTCAGGATCGAGAGGAACGGCTGCGCGGCGAGGAGGCCCGTCGCGAGGCGGAGCGCGGTGCCGGAGTTCCGCGCGTCCAGCACCCGGTCGCTCTCGTGCAGATGCCCGCCGCGGATCAGGATCCCTTCCCGGACCGAAGCCGTGACGCGCGCCCCGAGCTGCCGGGCCATCGCGAGCGCGGCCCGGGCGTCCTCGCCGGTGTTCGCGCCCCGGATGCGCGTCACGCCCGGGGCCAGGGCGCCGAGCAGGATGGCCCGCTGGGTGATCGACTTGTCCCCGGGCACCTTGATCTCACCGGAGAGCGGGCCGCGCGGAGCGATCCGGGCGCGGCTCACTGGGCGATCTCCCGCCGGAACGATCGCGCCTCCTCGAGAAGGCTTCGGAGCTCCGGGTCCTTCCGCTCGATGGCGTGACGCAGCCCCCGGATCTCTCGCTCGAGGAGCTCCAGCGCCGGTGTCAGCTTCTCCGCGTTCAAGGTCAGGATGTCGAACCAGAGGTCGGAGGGAGACGCCGCGAGCCGCGACATGTCCCGGAGGCCCGGTCCCGCGCCTTGGGCCAGAAGCCCCGTCATGTTCCCCGTCCGTCGCAGCGTGCGCACCAGCGCGGTCGAGACGACTTGCGGCAGGTGGCTCGTGAGCGCGACCAGGGCGTCGTGGATCGTGGGCGCCATGGGCAGGGGCTCGGCCCCGATCGAGCGCCACATCGCGGCCACGCGCTCGGCCGGCGATCCGGGATCGAGCGGAGCGCCGACGATGACGCGGGCCCCCTCGTAGAGGTCGCTCCGCGCGGCCGCGATCCCGCCCTGCTCCGAGCCGCGCAACGGATGCGAGCCCACGAAGCGCTTCTCCCCTTTCACCGCGGTCAGGAGCGGCAGCATCACGCTCGAAAGATCGGTCAGGCAGGCGTCCCCGGGCATCACGCTCAGAAGCGTGGGAACCACCGCGGTGGCCGCGCGCGGCGGAAGGGCGGTCACGACGATCCCGGCGTCTGGTGCCATGGCCTGGGAGGGATCGATCAGCGCCTCCACCGCCCCCCGCTCGAGCGCAAGGCGCGCCGTCCCGGGATCCGCGTCGAATCCCACGACGCGCGGGGGATCGGATCGGGCCCGGAGCGCGAGCCCCAGGGATCCTCCGATCAGTCCGAGCCCGTGAATCGCGACGGTGGGTCGCGTCACAGCACCCGGCGGAGACCGTCGACCAGCCTCTCGAGCTCCGGGGGGACTCCGGCGCTGATCCGGGCGTACTCGGGCGAGAGCCCGAAGGAGGTCAGCGGGCGGATGATCACCCCCTCGCGCTCGAGCTTCCGGGCCGCTTCCACCGCCGATCCCGGGAACCGCGCCAGAACGAAGTTCCCCCACGTGGGCGTGAGCGTGAGCCCCAGCGGAGGGAGGCTCTCGAAGAGAAACCTCTTCGCTTGCTCGTTCAGCGAGCGGCTTCGCGCGACCTGCTCCGTGTCCTCGAGCGATGCCTTGGCCGCGGCCTGGGCCATGCTCGTGACGTTGAAGGGCAGCCGCACGCGGTGGATCAGGGACGCCAGCTCCGGTGAAACGAAGCCGTAGCCCACGCGCAGCCCGGCCAGCGAGTAGATCTTCGAGAAGGTGCGCAGGACCGCGACCCGCTTCCCCGCGCGCAGGTACGCGAGCCCGTCGGGATACTCGGGATCGGTCACGTACTCGAAGTAGGCCTCGTCCAGGATCGTGAGGACGTGATCCGGGACGTGGGCGAACCAGTGGTCCAGCTCGCGGCGCGTCACGCGGGTGCCGGTGGGGTTGTCGGGATTGGAGAAGTAGACGAGGCGTGTCCGCTCGGTCACCGCCCGGAGCATCGCGGGCGGATCGTGGAACATCTCCCGGCCGGGCACGCGGATCAGCTTCCCGCCCGCGACATGAACCGCGACCGCGAACATGACGAAGGCCGGGTGCGACATGACCGCCTCGTCCCCGGGCCCGAGATGGATCCGGCAGAGGATGTCGATGAGGTCGTTGGAGCCCGATCCCACCGCCGTCTGTTCGAACGGGACGTTCCAGAACCGCGCGAGCGCCTCGCGGAGGTAGAAGGAGCTGCCGTCGGGGTAGCGGTTCACGCCCGAAGCCGCCGCGCGCATCGCCTCGATCGCGAGCGGCGAGGGGCCGAGCGGGTTTTCGTTCGAGGCAAGCTTGATCGCGTTCGAGATGTGGAGCTCGCGCTCCAGCTCCTCGACGGGCTTGCCGGGGACGTAGGGCTCGAGCGAGCGGATTTCTGACCTAACCGGTTCCACCGTGCGGATCGACATCGGAGTCCTCTCGAGCTTCCGCGAATGGTCCGCCGCAGTGTACCACTAGGCCGGCGGCTCCGCCTCGGGGAAGCTTCCCAGGACGCGATGGAGCTGGGTCGCGGGACGGAGCGCTTCCAGCGCTTCGCCCATCGACGGATCGAGGCGATGCCCGCCGAGCTCGAGGAGGAAGAGGTGCTCGCCCGGGCGCCACCGATGCGTGCGGGATTCGATGAAGCCGACGTTGATCCCGCGCTCCGCGAGGACGCGGAGCACCTCGAGCAGCCGGCCGGGGCGGTTCTCGAGCGAGAGAAGGACCACCGTCTTGTCCCGGCCGCTCGCCTTCGTGCCGCCGGGACCGAGCACGAAGAACCGGCGCGCACGCCGCGGCGCGTCCTCGGCCGCGGCCTCGACGACCGGGAGACGCAGCGTCTGAGCGACCACGGGCGGCGCGAGGCAGAGCGCTTCCCGGTCCTCCGCGGCGCGCTCCCCCGCCTCGCGGCTTCCCGCGACGGGCCGGGTCTCGAGGCCGGACTGGAGCGAGCCTCTCCAGCGCTGGCAGAGCGCGAGCGCCGCGGGATGCGCGTAGAGACGCTTCGGGGACGGCGTGAATCCCAGCGCCTGGTAGCCCGCGGTATCCACGAATTCCGCCACGATCTGAACCGTCGCGGTGAGGAAGAGATCGAAGGCGTCGAAGGGCGGGTCCTCGGGGTCTCCCTCCATGGCGAAGACCCCGTACTCCAGCCTCTCGGACTCGATCTGCTCGAGCAGACGCTGCGGCGAGCCGAGCGGCTCGTAGCTCGAGGACTCGCCGAAGCGCCTCGCCGCCGCCTGCTGCGCGAATCCGCCGGGCTGCCCCAGGTAGCCCACGCGAGACCCGCCCTGGAGCGCGCGCGACGCGGAGAGGATCTCGCGAAAGATGGCCTGGAGACCGGCCAGGGGAAAGCCGCCGCGCTCCTCCCGCGAGAGCCGCTCGAGGAGCTCGCGCTCCCGCGCCGCGTCGAGGGCCGCCTCTCCCGCCTCGCGCTTCCGGGCCCCCACCTGCGTCGCGACCTCCGCCCGCTCCGCGAGGAGGCGGACGAGATCCCGATCGATGCGGTCGATGCGATCGCGCAGGTCGCCGAGGTCAGTCACGCTTCCTCCTCCGCCGGCTCTTCGCGCTCGCCGCCTCCTGCAGGGCCCGGACCTCGGTCCGGGTGAGCGGACGGGTCTTCCCCGGCGGAAGGTTCTCGAGCCGCACCGGCCCGAACCGGATCCGCTGGAGCCGCCTCACGTGGAGTCCCGCCGCCCGCGCGAGGAGCCGGACCTCTCGCTTCTTTCCCTCGGCGATCTCGACCAGGAGGACCCCTCCCCCCTGCTCGGCGCCCTCGAGGAGCACCCGCCGTGGCGTGACCTCCACGCCCTCGACGGTCGTTCCCTCGCGGAGACGGCGGAGCGCGGGCACGCCGGGCACCGGCGCGACCCAGAGGCGGTACACGCGGTCGATTCCGGTGCGAGGATGGAGGAGCGCTTCGGCGAGAACGCCGTCGTTCGTCAGGAGCAGGAGCCCCTCGGATTCGAGGTCCAGCCGGCCCACGGCGTGGAGGCCGCGCGCGGTCTCCCCCAGGCGATCGAAGATCGTCGGATGGCCTCCCTGGCTCCGGCGGCTCACGAGCGAGCCGGCGGTCTTGTGGTAGGCGAGGTAGCGGAAGGTCTCATCCCAGCGCAGGGCCCGCCCGTCCAGGGTGACGCGATCGCGGGTGGGGTCGATGTCGGGGCCCATGCCGGCGGGAGGCCCTCCGTTCACCTGGACCCGCCCCTCGCGGATCCATCGATCCGCCTCGCGCCGGGAAGCCGCACCGGCGCGCGCGAGGAACTGGTTAAGCCGCACCGTCCGCGGTCGTGACCTCGACCTCGGAGCCGGCGGCCTCGGTGGCTTCTCCCTCCGCGATCTGCTCGCGCTCCTCGAGCACCGGCGCAACCTCCTTCAGCTCCGGGAGGTCCGCCACCTCGTTGATCCCCATGTAGCCCAGGAACTCGGCGGTCGTGGCGTAGAGCAGCGGGCGCCCCACTCCCTTCGACCGTCCCTTGATCGTGACCAGGTTCCGCTCGAGGAGCGTGTGGAGCACGCCCGCCGAGTCCACGCCGCGGATGGAATCGATCTCCACCTTCGTGATCGGCTGCTTGTAGGCCACGATGGCGAGGGATTCCAGCGCGGGCTTGCTGAGACGGATCTTCCTCCGGGAGCGGAGCATCTGCTCCACCCAGGGCGCGCATTCCTTCCGCGAGAGGAGCTGGAACCCTCCCGCGATCTCGGAGAGCACCACCCCTCGCTCCTCGCGCTCGTAGGCTTCGGCCATCTGCTGTAGCAGCGCGCGCACCTCGTCGGCGCTGTGGTCTCCGACCACCTGCGTCAGGACGGGCAGCGCGATGGGGACGTCGCTCGCGAAGAGCACGGCCTCGAGGATCTGCTTCAACGTCGGCATGGCGGTCACTCCTCCTCGGCCATCGGGCGGCGCGGGTGCTCCGAGCGCCACGCGATCCAGATCGGTCCAAAGAGCTCTTCCTGGGTCACCGTGATCCGCTCCTGCTTCAGGAGCTCGAGCAGCCCCAGGAACGCGGTGATCTTCTCGAGCCGCGAGACGAAGCCCTCGAGCACCTCCTCGAAGAGGGCCTGTCCTCCGCGCTCCAACGTGCCCCGGATGACGGCGATGGCCTCCTCGATCGAGATCGGCTCGGCGTGGATCGTGTGGACGATCGGCGGAGCGTTTCGCTGGAGCACGCCCTTCAGCGCGTCGAGGAGCCGGAAGAGACTCACCGGCTGGAGCTCCCCGTCCTGGGGATCCTCCAGCTGGGCGGGCGCGCCCCGGTCGAAGAGGAGCCGTCGCTCGCCCTCGAGGCGCTCGAGATCGCGCGCGGCTTCCTTGAACCGCCGGTACTCGAGGAGCTGTCGGATCAGTCCTTCGCGCGGATCCTCTTCTTCCTCGTCCGTGATCGCGGGCGGCAGGAGCATCCGCGCCTTGATGCGCATCAGGGTCGCCGCCATGACGAGGAACTCGCCGGCAACCTCGAGATCCAGCTCCCGCATGAGATCGAGCGTCTCGAGATACTCGCGGGTGATCTTCGCGATCGGGATGTCGGTGATCTCGACCTCGTCGCGCTGGATCAGGTGGAGGAGAAGGTCGAGGGGACCGGTGAAGGCGGGCAACGCGACCCGGATCAGGCTCGCGCCGGTCGGCTCCCCTTCCTCCGAGGTCCTGGCCACGGCCGTCCGGAACGCCTCGTCGGTCTTCGTCTCGCTCATGGCAGCTTCATCGCCTCCCGGACTTCACGCATCGTCTCCTGCGCGATCCTCCGCGCCCGCTCCTCTCCGTGACGAAGCGCCTCGCGCACACGCTCGGGGTGGGCTTCCAGCTCGGCTCGCCGCTCCCGGAACGGCCGAAGCGACTCCGCCAGGATCGCCGCGAGGTTCTTCTTGTCCGCGACGCATCCGAGGCGGCCGGCGCGGCAGTCGGCGTCGACCTGTTCGGCGTTGGACGCGTTGAAGGCGCGATGATACGCGAAGACGACGCAGCCGTCCGGGTTTCCTGGATCGTTCGCGCGGATCTTCTTGGGATCGGTGTAGGCGGTCCGCACCTTGGCGTCGATCGCCTCCGGAGGATCCGAAAGAAGGATCGTGTTGCCCATGGACTTGCTCATCCGCTTTCCGTCGAGGCCCGGGACGCGCGGGAACCGGGTCAGCTTCGGCTCGGGCACCGGGAAGACCTCTCCGTACAAAGAGTTGAATTTCCGCGCGATCTCGCGCGTCAGCTCCACGTGGGGGACCTGGTCCTCCCCGACCGGCACGAGGTTCGCCTTGTACAACAAGATATCGGCCGCCTGGAGCACCGGATAGCCCAGGTGCCCGTAGCTCACCGTATCCTCGAGGTGGAGGTCCCGGATCTGCTCCTTCACGGTGGGATTCCGTTCCAGCCGGCTCGTGGTCACGAGCATCGAGAAGAGGAGGTGGAGCTCGGCGTGCTCCTTCACGCGCGACTGGATGAAGACCGGGCTCAACTCCGGATCGATCCCCGCGGCCAGCCAGTCGATGACCATCTCGATCGTGTTGGGCTCGATCGTGTCCACGTGCTCGTAGTCGGTGGTGAGCATGTGCCAGTCGGCCACCATGTGGAGGTTCTCGCTCGAATCTTGCAATGCGACCCAGTTCTGGAGGGCGCCGAGGTAATTCCCCAGATGGAGCTTCCCGGTCGGTCGCATCCCGCTCAGGATGCGCGGCTTCCTGGCCGTGCGGACCGGTGTCTCCTTCTCCTGGCTCGGCGTGGCCTGACTCAAAGCATCCCTCCGGTGAACAATCGTCCCAGCACGCTGATGACAGGATATACCACGTATCCGAACAAATTGACGCCGGTCGTCATTCCGAGCACCACGATCCCCAGGAGGACCAGGGGGCCGATGCGGTCCATCTCCCGGTAGCGCTCGGCCCACTCGCGGCCCAGGAGGCCCGTCAGGATTCGCGAGCCGTCGAGGGGGAAGATCGGGATCAGGTTGAAGGCCATGAGCCCGAGGTTGACCACGACGCTGGCCCGCACCATGGCGAGGAGGACCGCCTCCGTCACGCTCGCGGCGGGATGGCCCCCCGTGAACCGGAGGATGGTGCCGAACACGAGCGCCAGGAGGAAATTCGAGACCGGGCCGGCGAGCGCGATCCACATGATGTCGCGCCGGGGGTGCTTGAGGTAGCGCTCGTCGATCGGCACCGGCTTCGCCCATCCGATCCTCTGGGTCATCACGAAGACCAGGGTCCCCATGACGTCCAGATGCGGAATGGGATTGAGCGTGAGCCGTCCCAGGAGCCGGGCCGTGGGATCCCCGAGGCGCGTGGCCACGAGCGCGTGGCTGAACTCGTGGAAGGTGAGCGCGAAGAGGAGCGGAGGGATGATCAGGAGGATGCTCGTCACATCGCCCACCGACCCACCTCCCTCAGAGCTTGCGGTCGCTCCTCACCGGGGTGATGGACGCGCCGGCCGAGTGCGTGAACCATCGCGCCGCGGCCGCGCGGACGCTCTCCGCGTTCAGCTGGAGCAGCGATGCCTCGAACCTGCGCGGAAAATCGTAGCCCGCGCCCGACGCCTCGAACTGCGACATGGATCGCGCCCGACCCAGGGGATCGTTCTGGTTCTGGAAGGTTCCGTTCTGGACGCGCTTCAGCTGCTCGGTCCATTCCCCTTCGTCGAGAGGGCTGGTCCGGAGCCGCCCGAGGACCGCGGCGACGGTGTCCCGGGCCGCCTGGAGCTTGCTCGGTGGCGAGGCCAGGTAGACGGCCATGCTGGAGCGCCTCGGATACGGCGCGTAGAGCACGCCGACCGTGGTGGCCAGTCCCGACTGCGGCATCCACAGGGTGACGGGCGAGCGGTCCCCCGAGGCGAGGTAGGATTCGATGATCTTGAACGCGGCGTAGTCCGGATCCAGGTACCCCGGAGCCGCGTAGCCGTACGCCATCACCGGCGCGAGCATGTCCCGCTCCGCCGTGACGGTGGTGTCGGCGGCGAGGGGGATCGGATCGCCGGGAGCCGGATCCAGCGCCTTCCCGGAGGGAGCCGTGGCGAAGGCTTTCTCGAGGCGCGCGAGGACCTTCTTTCCATCGAAGTTCCCCACGAAGGTGACCACCATGTTTCCGCCCACGAAGTACTTCTTGTAGAGCGCCAGGATGTCCTTGCGGCTGCAGTCCGCGATCCCCGGAACGGTGCCGGCCACCGGGCGCGCCAGCGGGCTCCCGCGATACATCGTGGCCAGGAACATCGAGTAGACGGCGCGGACCGGGTTCTCGTTCTGATCGGCGGCCGCGGTCAGGGCCCGCTGCCGGGAGGCGTCGACGGCCGTATCCGGGAACGAGGGCTGCAGCACGACCTCGGCCAGGAGGTCGATCGCGGGCTCCACCTGCTCCCGCTTGGTGTCGATGGCGATCTGCCCGAGGTCGGGACCACAACCCGATTCGAGCCGGGCGTCGGCGGCCAGCAGGCGCAGGGCCAGCTCCGCGGGATTCTTCTTCTGGGTCCCCGCGACGAGCGACTTGATGAGCACCTGGCAGCGGCCGGCGTCCTCGTCGGTCTCGTAGAGGGTGCCCATTCTCAAGGCCACCGCCCCCGCCACCCGCTCGCTGGTCCGCTGCTCCTGGACCAGGATCGTCACCCCGTTCTTCAAGATTTTCTTCTGGACCGGGGCCCCGGCGTCGTAGATCGGGACCCGGACGCGGGGCTTCATCTCGGGGACGACACGTTCCTGAGCCGAGGCCTGGAGGGGCGCTACGAGGGTCAGGGCGAGGATGGCCGAAACCGGCCAAAGTCCGTGAATCGGCACGTACTTGCGATTTGGAACAGACATGTTGGATCAGCCTATCAGAGGGGTTGGGGCCGCGTCAATCCGGAGGCGGCATACCGCGAGATGCGAAATGAGAAATGGGCTAAGTTCACCCCGCGTTCTACCGATATTTGTACCAGGAGCCGCTCGGGGCGGTTCCGAATCGGAGAACGGTACATGCAGCACTCAGCACCAGCCGCGGTCACGCGGCATGGCACCGCGATTCTACCGGCGATGGCGCTGGCGATCGTGCTGACCGCAACGACACCGGGGGTCGGAAGCGGCGACAGCTCGCGCGGGGACGAGCACCAGCTGCGGGGGCTCGTGCGCGAGTTCAACGCGATCTGCTCGGAGCTCCAGAGGGCCCGCTGCGATCTGCAATTGCGTGTCCTGGACGAAGTCTCCTTCGGGGACCGGATCCTCGATCTCTTCGTCCGCGCCGACAGCATCTCCACCCTGCTCGATCAGCGCGTGCCGCCGCCCAGGGTCGTGGGCACGGCCTTCGCGCTCGAGTGGGCGCTTCGCCACCTGCGTGAATCACTTCGGGAGAACTTCGAGGGGATTGTGGAGGGGAACGGCTACCGGTTCGTGACGGCCGATCTCGCCTTCAAGGCCGCGGAGGCATGGAAGGGATCGCTTGCCGAGCCGGTTTCGATGCCGTAGAGGGTTGTGGAGCTGGCGGGGATCGAACCCGCTACCTCTTGACTGCCAGTCAAGCGCTCTCCCAATTGAGCTACAGCCCCATGTCCGCCGGGAATCAGGAATCAAGCTAAAGGCAGAGGCCCATCGCGTCAATGGGGTTGGGATGAGGACGCCGGTATTGACGCCACTTCTTCCCGAAGCGAGACTCGCAGCGTGAATTCCCTCGCGGGCAAGCGATTCCATTTCAGCGGCGTCGGCGGGAGCGGCATGGCGCCCCTGTCGCAGTTCGTCGCCCTCCAGGGGGCGCATGTCACCGGATCGGACCGGAACCTGGACCGCGGCCTCACGCTCCCGGTCTTCGAGGCCGTGGCCGAGGCGGGCGTGACGCTGGTGCCGCAGGACGGCTCCGGTGTCGTCCCCGGCCTGGATACGCTCGTTCACTCCACGGCGGTCGAGCCCACGAACCCCGACGTCCTGCGCGCCCTGGAGCTCGGCGTCCCGAGCATCCGACGCGGATCTTTCCTCGCCAACCTCGCGTCCGAGCGCCGCGGCATCGCGGTCGCGGGCACCAGCGGCAAGTCCACCGTCACCGCGATGATCGCCCACATCCTGGTCGAGGCCGGCCTGGACCCCTCCTTCCTGGGAGGAGGCGCGGCCGTGGATCTCCTGGGCGCGGTGCCGCCGGGTAGCCTCCGCGTGGGCGGAAGCGACTGGCTCGTGGTCGAGACCGACGAGAGCGACGGGAGCGCCGCCGAGTTCAAGCCCGCGATCACCGTGCTCGCCAATCTCGCCCGGGACCACAAGGAGATCGAGGTCACGAGGGCGATGTTCGGCCGTCTGCTCGAGCAGACGCGCGAGCGCGCCGTGGTGAACGTGAACGACCCTCCACTCGCGCAGGTCCCGCGTCCCGGCCACCTCTCGTTCCTCACCGTCGGACTGGAGGGAGAGCAGGTCTGGTTCACCCCGGATCTCGAGGCGCAGTCGATCCGCCTCTCCCCGAACGGCGTGCGCTTCACGATCGGGGGCGCGTCGGCGAGGACTCCCTTTCCCGGAATCCTCACGGTCCAGAACGCGGCACTCGCGATCGCGGCCGCCCATGCCGCGGGGGTCGCGCTGGACCAGGCGGCGCGCTCGCTCGAGCGCTTCGGCGGCGTGCGCCGGAGGCTCGAGCGGATCGGGAACGCGGACGGAGTCGACGTGTTCGACGACTTCGCGCACAACCCGGTGAAGATCCGCATGGCCGTCCAGGCCCTTCGCCCGAACGGCTCGCTCTGGATCTACTACCAGCCGCACGGGTACGGCCCCACCCGGTTCTTCCGTGATGATCTGATCCAGACCTTCCGCGACGTGCTCCGCCCCCACGATCACCTACTTCTCGCGCCCATCTACGACGCCGGGGGCACCGCCGAGCGCACCATCCGGTCCGACGACATCGCGGATCCGCTTCGAGGCGGAGGCCTGGCCGCGAGCGTGGTCCCTTCCCGCGAGGGGGCCATCCGCGAGCTGATCGAGGGCACGGGCCGCGGGGATCGCGTCGTGGTCATGGGCGCCCGGGACGACACGCTCCCCTCGTTCGCCCGGGAGATCCTGGCCGGCCTACTGGCGCGATCGGGCGAGCCCGCGACGGGCCGCGCCCACCGCTAGGCCTCCCAGGACAAGCGTCACGCTCGCGGGCTCCGGCACCCGGTCGGGCGGAGGCGCGACCGGCGGCGCCACGAGCTGCGCCTCGGAGAACGTTCCCGACCACGCTCCTGTCGTCACCGCGATCCCTCCCGAGCTGAAGGTCGGGAGATCGAACCCGAAGGCGAACCGCGCGTCGTCGACCGATCGGTGGAACGCCGTGATGCTCGCGAAGCCCGAGATGTCGACCCACTCGCCGGGGTTCAGGACTCGATTCGCGAGGTAGGACGAGAGCGCCTCGCCCGAGGCGCCTTGCAGCGCGATCCAGTTCTCCGCCACCGCGGTGCCGGCCGCGCCGCC
>Ga0075423_10001655_pt1 | contig 19819 bp, 19 predicted proteins | sample SoiMethybrSBSTD2_FD_80114 | JGI IMG/M metagenome (GOLD analysis project Ga0075423, IMG submission 80114) | Bulk soil microbial communities from a Populus tree surrounding site in Tennessee, USA - Soil MetaG P. TD hybrid SBSTD2 | ecosystem: Environmental > Terrestrial > Soil > Tree plantation...
ACGAAGATCACGAAGATCACGAAGATCACGAAGATCACGAAGATCACGAAGATCACGAAGATCACGAAGATCACGAAGATCGATCGCCACCCATGACCACCGAGACGTCCGTACTCATCGTTGGTGGCAGCCTGAATGGGCTGACCGCCGCCCTGCTCCTGGCCCATCGAGGCGTACCGTGTGTTGTCGTCGAGCGACACCCGCACACGTCGATTCAATACAAGTTCCGCGGCATCTCACCGCGTTCGATGGAGATCTATCGCAGCGTCGGCATCGAGGCTGAGATTCGCCAGTTCGACGATGTCGACGATCGCGAGGCCCAGGTGGCGCGGAAGACCAACCTGGCCGCGAAGGAGACGGTGTGGCAGGGCGTGCCGTGGTCCGACACGCGTGATCTGAGTCCGACGACCGCCGCCGTGTGCGACCAGGATCAACTCGAGCCGATCCTCAGAACTCACGCCGAACGGCTCGGCGCGGATGTGCGATTCAACACCGAGTTGGTCGAGTTCGAGCAAGACGAGAACAGCGTCATCGCGCTCGTCCGGGATCGCGCGTCGGGGCACGACGACACGATCCGAGCCGAGTATCTCATCGCCGCAGATGGCACCGCGGGAGGTGTGCGCAAGGCGCTCGGGATCGAGCGCCATGGCCCCGGCGTCCTGCAGCACTGGATGAACGTGATTTTCGAAACCGATCTCCCGACAGTCATCGAGGGTCGGCCCATCCGTTCGATGTTTCTGACCGACATCAACGGCGCGTTCGTCCCGCGCGCCGGCGGACGATGGTTGATGGCGGTGCAGTACGTGCCGGAACAGGGACAGCGTCCGGAGGACTTCACGCCCGAGTACTGCGCCGAGTTGATTCGCGGCGGCGCCGGCCGCCGAAGCGTGAAAGCCGACATCGTCGACGTGAGACCGTGGGAGGCGGCCGCGTTCGTCGCCGATCGCTTCAGCGAGGGACGCGCATTTCTCGTTGGCGATACCGCGCACGTGATGCCGCCGACCGGTGGGTTCGGAGGCAACACCGGCATCCACGATGCGCACAACCTGGCGTGGAAGCTCGATGCGGTCTTCCGAGGCGCGGCGGGGCCGCAACTCCTCGACACCTACGATCAGGAACGCCGACCCGTCGCCGAGCGAACGTTGGCGCAATCGCTCGCGCGCCTGCAAGCCTGGTTCAAGGATCCGCGCCAGAAACTGCCGCCGCCAGAACCGATCGTGGCGGACGAAGCCGTGATCTTCGGCTACCGCTACCCGGCCGGCGCGTTCATCGAGGATCGCGCTGTCGACGCGGACGATATCTTCGAAGATCCGCGAAAGCCGTCTGCTCGTCCCGGATCGCGCGTGCCGCACGTGATGGTCGAGCATCGCGGTCAGCCGGTATCGACGCTCGATCTGTTCGACAGTCAATGGGCGCTGGTGACGGGATCGAAGGGCACGCCGTGGGTGAACGCCGTGCGGCATCTGGACGACGGTCGGACCGGCCTTCGCTGCTATCAGTTCGGAGTCGATCTGGCCGACCGAAACAAGCGATGGTCGAGGGCGTCTCACCTCGGCGACGAGGACGCGATGCTGATTCGTCCTGACGGATTCATCGCCTGGCGCGGCCGCGTGCGTGGTGTCGATCCGAGTGTCGCGCTCAGGGATGCGCTCGATCGGGTGTCGTGCCGGCGCGAGCGCGAAGCGACATTCACGCGGGCGTGACGACAATTCGATGAGAAGAGTGATTCTTCAGGAATTCGTCTCGCTCGATGGCCTGGCGGCGGGAGCAAAGAACAGCGTCGACTTCGTGCCCAAGGCCACGAAAGGCGACCGCAGTTTCGGCGACGAGCAAGTGAAGTTGATCGACTCGGTCGACACGATTCTGCTCGGCAGCGTCACCTATCGAATGTTCTCCGAGTACTGGCCGAATGTGAAGAACGGCGAGGAGAAGCCGTTCGCCGACAAACTGAATGCGACTCGGAAGATTGTCTTCTCGTCGACGCTCTCGCGTGCGCCCTGGGGTAGCTGGGAGGACGCTGCGATCGTGAAGGGCAGCGCTGCAAAAGAGGTGGCAACCCTGAAGCAACAATCAGGAAAAGACCTGGTCTTGTGGGGCAGCATCTCCGTCGCTCAGGCCTTGATGATCGAGCGACTGATCGACGAATTTCGCCTCGTGGTGTGCCCAGTGGTACTTGGCGAGGGAAGGCCGCTCTTCCGCGATGACGTCGATTCCTATGTGCTCCAGTTTCGCGATGCGAAGACCTTCGACAGGGGCGCCGTGCTGCTTACGTATCTCTCCTGATTCACAGTCCTGCGTCTCCTGATCCAATCGGGCCCACGCTAAGGTAATGACCTGATGGGTCTGAACCTGCGTCGCTCATATGATGCGGCGAATGTTTTCGATCCTCTGCTGCGCGCGAAGCGGAGCCGTCGATTGACGTCGTTCGCGACGGCTTCGACACGGGAGCTCGCCGCCACCGACATCGCCGGACTCGACGACGTATTGAGAGGCGGGCTGACGCGGGGCCGTTTCTATCTGCTCGAAGGCTCTCCTGGTACTGGCAAGACGACACTCGCCATGCAGTTCCTGTCCGCGGCCGCCCGGCGCCACGAGACAGTGTTGTACGTGACGCTCTCGGAGAGCGAGGACGAACTGCGCGCAGTGGCGCTGTCGCACGGATGGACTCTGGATGGCGTCAACATCCACGAACTTGCTCCCTCGTCGAACGCCATCGAACCGGACGAGCAGTACACGATGTTTCACGCCTCCGAAGTGGAGCTGGGCGTCACGTTGAAAATTGTGCTCGACGGGATCGTTCGTCTCAAGCCGACGTGCGTGGTGTTCGACTCGCTGTCGGAATTGCGCCTGCTCGCCGGCAACCCGCTGCGCTATCGACGACACATCCTGGCCCTCAAACAGTTCCTCGGCACGCGGCAGTGCACGACGATGCTGCTCGACGACATGACCGCCACCGATCAGGACCTGCAGATGCAGAGTATCGCGCACGGTGTGATTCGCCTCGAGCAGCTGAGCCCCGAGTACGGCTCGGAACGCCGCCGCCTCCGCGTTGTCAAACTTCGTGGCGTGGCATTCCGCAGCGGCTTTCACGACTACATCATCCGCTACGGCGGCATCGAGGTGTTTCCGCGTCTCGTCGCCTCTGAGCACCGGCACATCGCCAGCCGGGTGAAGCATTCCAGCGGGATTCACGGGATCGATCAGTTGCTCGGCGGCGGCATCGAGGAGGGCACGAGCACGCTCGTCGTCGGCGCGGCGGGCACCGGGAAGTCGACGCTGGCCACGCAGTTCGGAGTCGCGGCCGCCAGCCGCGGGAAGAAGGCGGCACTGTTCGTCTTCGACGAGAATCCGGCGACGTTGATCACGCGGTGTACGGCGCTGGGCATCGATCTTGCGGGAGCGATCGAGCGCGGGAACATCTCACTGAAGCAGATCGATCCAGCCGAGCTCGCACCGGGCGAATTCATTCAGTCGGTGAGACGAGCGGTCACAGAGCAGAAGGCATCGATCGTGATCATCGACAGCTTGAACGGATATCTCAACGCCATGCCCGGCGAACGCTTCTTGACCATCCAGCTTCACGAGCTGTTGATGTACCTCGGTCAGCAGAGCGTTGCGACGATCATGATCGCCGCGCATTCGGGGCTCATCGGCGCCGCCATGCAGACGCCGGTCGATGCCACCTATCTTGCCGACGCGGTGATCCTCTTGCGCTACTTCGAAGCCAGGGGCGATGTCCGCCAGGCCATCTCTGTGGTCAAGAAACGGGGCAGCCAACACGAGCGCACGATTCGCGAGTTCTCGCTCGGGGCGGGGGGCATTCAGGTTGGCGAACCGCTGCGCGAATTCCGCGGTGTGCTGACGGGAGTCCCCGTCTTCGAAGGGACGGCGCAGCGGTGATCGAACACGCGGCAGTCCTGGAACAACACGCTGCAGTCGATCACGATCGCCGTGTCCTCATCCTCGCGCCGACCAAGAAAGATGCGGTGATTACGCAGGCGCTGCTGGCACCACTCGGTGTGAGCGGCGAGATCTGCGATTCCCTGAGCGACTTGATCGCCCATCTCGAGTCGGGGGCAGCCGCGGTTCTGGTGGCCGAGGAGCTGGTCGCGTCCGGTGCCGGCAATCCGCTTGCCGAAGTGATTGCCAGTCAGCCGCCATGGTCCGATTTGCCGATACTCGTCCTCACGCTTTCGGGCGCGGATTCTGGTGAGGAGGTCAACGAGGGGGTGCGCCGGTTGGGGAATGTGACCCTCCTCGAGCGGCCGATTCGCGTGGCCACGCTGATGAGCGCAGTGCAGACGGCGCTGCGCGCACGGGACCGGCAGTATCAAATCCGCGGGTATCTGGCCGAGCGCATCCGCTCCGAGCATGCGCTGCGCGTCGCCGATCAGCGCAAAGACGAATTCCTGGCGACGCTGGGCCACGAGCTGCGGAACCCGCTCGCCCCGATGCAGGCCAGCCTTCAGTTGCTGAAGCTCGGAAACCTTTCCGATCCGCGCGCCGTTCGCGCCGTCGACGTGATGGAGCGTCTCCTTCAGCATCTCGTGCGCCTCGTCGACGATCTGTTGGAGGTGTCGCGCATCACCCGCGGTCTGGTCGAAATCCGGCAAGAGCCTCTGGATCTCGGTTCCGTACTGGGCACTGCAATCGAGACCAGCCGTCCACTCGTCGACGCGGCGCATCAGGAGCTCACCATCGACCTGCCGGAGCAACCGATTTGCGTGGCCGGTGACCAGGTTCGGTTGACGCAGGTGTTTGCGAACCTGCTCAACAACGCATCGAAGTACACGGACACCGGCGGGCACATCTCGGTCAGCGCGAGCACGGTGGACGGGTGGGCCGAGGTCTCGGTCCGCGACGACGGCATCGGCATTCCCGCGGCGCGGCTCGGCACCGTGTTCGACATGTTCACGCAGGTCGATCGATCGGATCGGCGCGCGCAGGGCGGGCTCGGCATCGGCCTCACGCTCGTGCAGAGTCTTGTGACCATGCACGGCGGCCGCGTCGCAGCGCACAGCGACGGCCCGAACATGGGCAGCGAGTTCATTGTCCGTCTTCCGGTGCACGCCGCACCGGCGGAGCAGCGGGCCGCGGATGATGAAGAGGCCGATCGCTTCCCGCCCAGCCGTATCCTGATCGTCGACGACAACCACGATGCCGCGGATACGCTCGGCATGCTGTTGAGCGAGCTCGGGGCAACAGTCGATGTCGCGCACAGTGGTCCCGACGCGCTGCGCGTCCTCGAGACGTTCCATCCCGACGCCGTGCTCCTCGACATCGGCATGCCAGGCATGGACGGTTACGAGGTGTCGAGGCACGTTCGCTCCTCGTCCACGCACCGTGACGTGCTGCTGATTGCGCTCACCGGTTGGGGGCAGCTCGACGATCGCGAGCGCTCCAGACGCGCGGGCTTCGACCACCATCTCGTCAAGCCCCCTGACATCAATCGCCTGCGATCGATCCTCGTTGCGCGTGCCGCGAACGCCAATGTCGGCGACGCCACGAACCCACGCCGCTGATCGCGTGCCCAATCCCCCCGCCACTCAGTCGCTCGCCGGTCTTCGTGTACTCGTCGTCGAGGACAACGCCGACACGCGTGAAGTGTTGGAGATGTCTCTGAGCATGGTGGGCGCGGAGGTCACCGGCGCGGCATCGGTTGACGAAGCCCTCAGTGCGGACCTCGCCTCATTCGATGTCGCCGTGACCGATCTGAGCATGCCCGGGCGCAATGGCTACGACCTGCTGCATGCGGCGCACGAAAGCGAGCCGCCGGTTCCGGTCATCGCGGTGAGCGGGTACTCGAGACAGCAGGAAGAGGAACGAGGCGGCGCGCCCGGGAGTTTCGAAGGCTACCTGATGAAGCCGGTCGATCATGCGGAGCTGGTGAAGACCATTCATCGCGCCGTTCAGACCAGTCGACCCGGCGAATCGCACTAAGCGCAGCCGGCCGCGGACTGCTGAACAGTCTGTCGTGGCCTGGTTCCTGCATTTTCCTCAGCATGTTGGTGTCCCGCAGAGCTGTGGTCGTGGTCGTCACGATCGTGGTGGCGATGGCTGCAGCCGTCGCAGTGATCCGATGGATGCCCGCGGCCCGCAGCGGCGACGGCGCCGCATCGAACGACGAGCGCGACGATGCCATCGCTCGCGCGCAGGTGTGGCGCGCGCCGAGCGTGCCGATCGGCCGCGCGTTGTTGGGACCTGATCCCGCTGCAGCTCAGACGATCGAGTGCCAGTTCAAGCTCACCGATCTCGGGGGCACGACGCCGAAGTTTCATTGCCTGCTCGACGGCCGCGAGATTCGAGCGAAGTACGGTCGCGGCGAAGAGATTCCTGCCGAGGCCGCGGCCACACGTCTGTTGAAAGCGCTCGGCTTCGGCGCGGATAGCGTGGTGCTCGTCGAACGGCTTCGCTGCTATGGGTGTCCGAGAGCCCCGTTCACGACGTTGAAGATCGTCGAAGCGACCAAGGCGCAGCACGTCTACGAGCACGTCATCGATCACGACACGTATCAGGAGTTCGAGTGGACGGCCGTGGAGGAGAAGTTCGATGCGTCGGCGATCGAGACGCGCGACCAGGAGGGATGGGCATTCTGGGAGCTCGACAAAGTCGATCCCGCGAAGGGCGGCGCGCCCCGCGCGCACGTCGACGCATTGCGACTGATGGCGCTCTTCCTCGCGCATTGGGACAACAAGGCGGAGAACCAGCGTCTCGTCTGTCTGTCGCATGCCTGGCGCGCGGGCACGCGGTGTCGCGAACCGTTCCTGCTGCTTCAAGATGTTGGCTCGACGTTCGGGCCGACACGCGTCGATCTCGATCGGTGGTCGCAGGCACCCCTGTGGCAGGACCGCGCGAGCTGCACGGTGTCGATGCGCAGCCTCCCTTACGGAGGTGGCACGTTCGGCGTCGCGCGCATTTCGGAGACCGGCCGGCAGTTCCTGACCACGCGTTTGAATCAGCTCTCGGATGATCAGATCGCCGATCTGTTCTCGGGCGCGAGGTTCGACAAGCAGGAAGGCCTGCTCACGGCCGCGAGGCCGGTCGCCGAATGGGTGCGCGTCTTCAAAGCCCGCGCGAAGGCGTTGACCGACGGTCCCCAATGCCCTGATTAATGTTGGCCCTTGGTACTTGGGCCCTGGTTCTTGGTCCGTCCAGGTGTCCCTGGTCCTTTGGTGCGTGGCACTGGCGACGGACGTGGGACTCAGAACCAAGGACGGACCAAGGACGAAGGACGGACCGAGGACCAAGTACCGAGGCCCAAGGACTTCTTCAATACGCCCGCATCGATCGTCTTTCCGGTCCGCGTGATCGCTTGGAAGTGCAGCTGGTCCCCATCGATCTCGATCAGCATGAAGTGGTAATCGCGATCGAACGTACGCGCGACATCCGAGCCCCGCGCCGCGTCGCCCGGTCGCAGCGATCCGGCGCCGCCGCTGACGAAGTACTGAATGCCCTCCTCGAGCTGCGTGCGCTCGTAGAAGTGCTCGTGGCCAGAGAAAGCGACGTCGACGCCGCGCGCGACGAGCAGCGGCTCGAGCTGGAAGCGATACCACATGGATGAAGCGCGATAGCGCCCAGAGGTGTGGAGCGGGTGGTGGAAGAAGCACACCTTCCACGCGGCGCGCGATTGTGCGAGGCGTTCGTCGAGCCAGCGCAGCTGCGTGCGATCGAGGTTGTTCGAATCGATCGCGAAGAACTCCACGCGTGTCGCGATCTTGGCGAGCAGGTCCTCTGGCGGGGAGAAGCTGTAATAGCGCTGCCCCTTCATGTGGAACCGTGGGTAGTCGACCTCGCGCGGGTCGTCATGGTTGCCGAGCGCCGCGTAGAACTTGACGTCGTCATCGAGCAGCTGGCGATAGGGCTCCTCGAACTTGGTGCGATAGTCATCGGGGGTCGCCGGCCCTTCATACAAGTTGTCGCCGAGCATGAGCACGAACGGAAAGCGGAATCGCTCTCGAAACGCGACCATCTGCGCGGCGATGTCGTACTGCGGCTTGGTGCCGCGTCCGCTGTCGCCAATCACCGCGAACTTCACCGAGGTCGCCCGATTGGGGAGCGTGAGCGCGCCGGAGCTGAGCGGCTCGACCGCGATCGCGCGAACGACGGGCGGTTCGTGCGCCGCCGGCTCGCGATGACACGCGATGGTTCCGAGCACGCATCCCAGTCCGATGATCGCCGCGCGAATTGAACCCGGCACAGCTGGAGGAAGTGCAATCTGCACGCCGGGATGTCGGCCAGACATGCGAACGTCCGCAAGCCTCGCGTTTTCGCGCACACCCTGTTCAGGTCGATCTCGGCACGTAATGTGGTAACGCCGTGTAGGGGAGGCGATGGGTCTGAAGTCGACTGCGCTGAAGCGGCGAACTCAGCGTCACGCGGCAGGATCCGCACGCGAACGGATCGGGCGGCTCTCCCGTCGGCCGATCCGCGACGATCGGCGGCAACCGAAGAGCCGGCCATTGTTTTGGTTCCGGCTTGGTATCGGGCCGGGATGGCATCGCGACGATCTCGACTCGCCGTCTCGTCCGGCCAAAGGCGCGCTGTCGCTTCTCACTCGCGGGCGCCGGTTGCTGTGGTCGTGGTGGCCGTGGGCCATCGTCTGCATCTGGCGCATCGCGGAGCAGGATTGGGGATGGGCGATCGGGGCCGGATCGTTCGCGCTCTTCTGCTATCTGCTGCAACCTGCCGCACTGCCGCCTCGCTTCGGGCTCGACCATCAGTTCGCCGTCGACTCGGATGAATTCCTCAGCACGATGGCCGGCATCAGCGGTGCGCCCTTCGTCGACGGCAACGCCCTCGAGGTGTTGAACAACGGCGACGAGTTCTATCCGCGCATGCTCGAGGCGATCGAGGGCGCACGACAGTCGATCACCATCGAAGCCTACATCTACTGGGCAGGCGAGGTAGGGCTGCTCTTCGCCCGCGCGCTGGCGGCGCGGGCGCAGGCCGGTGTACCGGTGAAGATTCTGCTCGATGCGGTCGGCTCGCACACCATCGGTCGCCAGATTCTCGACACGCTCGAGGGCGGCGGCTGTCACGTCGCCTGGTACAACCCGATTCACTGGTACACCATCGGCCGCTTCAACAACCGCACCCATCGCAAGTCGCTGATCATCGATGGGGAAGTGGCATTCACCGGCGGCGCCGGGATCGCCGATCAGTGGTTGGGGTGCGCGCAGGATCGCGATCACTGGCGCGACATTCAGATTCGCCTCGACGGGCCGGCTGTGGTGCCGCTGCAGACCGGGTTTGCGTACAACTGGCAGAAGACCACCGGCGAGCTCCTCAGCGGTCACGTCTACTATCCGCCGATTCCATCGCGCGGCCGTCTGCGCGCGCAGACGATCATGAGCTCACCGGAGAACGGCGGCTCGATCATCCGCACGATGTACTACCTGTCGATCGTGTGCGCGCGCACGTCGATCCTGATTGCCAACCCGTACTTCGTGCCCGATCCGGTGGCCATCGACACGTTGATCGACGCGAAGCGGCGCGGCATCGACGTCCGCATCATGGTCTCGGGCATCCGCAACGACAACTGGCTGGCGCGCCACAACAGCGAGCGGCTCTTCGGCCGCCTGCTCGACGCCGGCATCGAGATCCTCGAGTACAACCGCACGATGCTCCACCACAAGACGATGGTGGTGGACGGAGTGTGGGTGACGGTGGGGACGACCAACTTCGACAACCGCTCGTTCGCGCACAACGAGGAGAGCAACGTGTGCGTCTACGATCGCGCCGTGGCGCAGCAGCTCGAGCGGATCTTCGAAGAAGACGCCGAAACGTGCGCCCGCGTGAAGCCGGCCGCCTGGCGTCACCGCGGCATCTGGTCGCGCGTGCAGGAATTCATCGCCTCGTTCCTGGAGGAGCAGGCCTGAACTCGCAGTACGAACGTAGTGTCCGGCTTCAGCCGGACCGTCGTGGACGCGGCGTGCGGCGCTGAGTCAACGCCGCAGGGCACATGTTGAACCGGCGCTCCGGTTCGACACCGTGGAAAAACGGGCTCTCCGCCTGGCTTCGCTCGTCCGCAGCTCCGTGAGCTGCGCGGCGGTCCCGCTTCGGGATGGATCCGGAAGCGCGTTTTTTCCGCGCCGTCCTCGGGGCGGGCCGGCCTTCCACACCCAACTGAGCTCCGAGTAACCGTGGCCCAGGCGGATTCTTTGCAATGAAAAGTCCTTTGCATTGCCATCTAATCGCGCTAGGATAGCCGCCATCCATGCGCGTGAAGATGATTCTGCCGGCGCTGACCGAGGCGACGAGTCCGCTGTTTCGGCCGATCAAGTACTCGCTGTTTCCGCCGCTCGGTCTCGCCACGCTCGCCGGCTATCTGCGCGACGAGGACGAGATCCAGATTCAGGACGAGCACGTCGAGCGGCTGCGCCTGGATGATGATCCAGAGCTCGTCGTCATTCAGGTTTACATCACGTCAGCGAATCGCGCGTATCGCATTGCCGATCACTACCGCCGGCGCGGCGCCTACGTCGTGCTCGGCGGTCTGCACGTCACCTCGCTGCCGGACGAGGCGGCAGCGCATGCCGACACGATCTTTCTGGGTCCGGGCGAGGATACGTGGCCGCGGTTTCTGGACGACTATCGTCGTGGCGATCCGCAGCGGTGCTATCGCTCCGACACGCGTACGCTCGCCGGCATTCCGCCGATCCGCCGCGATCTCATCAAGCGGCGGCTCTACCTGGTGCCCAATTCGATCGTCGTGTCGCGCGGCTGCCCGCACGTCTGCGACTTCTGCTACAAGGAGGCGTTCTTCGAGGGCGGGCGATCGTTCTATACGCAGACCGTCGACGCCGCGCTCGCGGAAATCGATCGACTTCCTGGCCGCCATCTGTACTTCCTCGACGACCATCTGTTCGGCGATCGCCGTTTTGCCTCGGCGCTCTTCGAGGGTATGCGCGGCATGGGGCGTTTGTGGCAGGCCGCCGGTACGGTGAACGCGGTACTCTCGCCCAATCTGCTCGAGCGCGCGGTCGAGGCCGGCCTGCGCAGCCTGTTCGTCGGATTCGAATCGCTGACCACCGAGAACCTGCTCGAGCAGCGCAAGTTTCAGAATCTGAAGCGCGACTACACCGCTGCGATTCGCCGCCTCCACGATCTCGGCGTGATGATCAACGGCAGCTTCGTATTCGGCATGGATGCCGACGATGCCTCGGTGTTCGACCGCACCGTCGAATGGGCGATCGCGCAGGGCATCGAGACAGCGACGTTCCATATCCTCACGCCGTATCCAAGCACGGCGCTGCACAAGCGACTCACCGCGCAACGGCGGATTACGGTTCACGATTGGGATCTGTACGACACGCGTCATGCGGTATTTCGTCCCGCGCGCATGTCGGCGCAGCAGCTCGAGGAGGGCTACTGGCGTGCGTATCGCGACTTCTATCGATGGGGATCGATCGCGCGCGGCGCGACCGCGCACAGCGAAGTGAGTGCCGGTGTGCGGCACTTCGCGTACGCGGCCGGGTGGAAGAAGTTCGAGCCGCTCTGGGATCTCGTGATTCGCGCCAAGCGCGCGGGGCTGATGCTGCCGGTGCTGGAGTCGATCCTCAGCGAGTTCGGGCGAAGAGAAAACGCTACCGTTTATCGACCACTACCTTGCCGCCTTTGATCACGACCTTGGCCTTCAGCCAGTTCCAGTAGCCTTCGAGCGGATCGCCGTCGAGCAGTACGACGTCAGCGAGCTTGCCGGGCTCGAGCGTGCCGAGCTGATCGCCCATCTGAATGTACGCGGCGGTGTTCGGCCCCATGATCTTCACCATGTCCTTCATCGAGAACATCAGATTGAACGACTTCAGTTCGTGCTCGAGACCGGCGCGCGGATCGTACGTGGTGTCGGTGCAGTAGCCGAGGACCACGCCGGCATCGAACATCGTCCGCGCGTTCACCGGCATGAAACCCGCCTCTTCGCCGAGGCGTACGCCGCCGACGATCGATTGTGGCCAGTCCTTGCCGTCGCGGAATCGCGGTTTGTTGTCGTCGGCGAATACGCCGAAGACCGGCGCGCCGAAACCGATCGTGGCCAGCACCTTGGTGCCCGCCGCCGCAACCTTCCTGGCGTCGTCGACGCTCGTGAAGTCCTTGTTCGGCAGGTGCACCAGCAGCGGCACTCCGGCGCTCACCGCCGCCATCATCGCCGGCGTGCTGACGGCGTGCACCTGAATGAGCACACCGGCCTTCTTGCCTTCGTCGACCACCGCGCGCAGGACGTCCATTTCCTGATCGGTGGGGCCGGGCACCGGCGTCAGCGCGATCTCACCGGTGTACTTGACGCCCATCGCCGCCATCTTCCGGATTTCGGCGCGTGCCGAGTCGGGCGTGTGCTGGTTCAGACGCAACACGCCGGACGGAATGATGCGCGGTCCGTTGACCTGTCCCGATTCGATGCGATCGCGAAGCGTGATGTTGCCATCGGCGGGACCACCGGCGGAGAGCAGCGTCGTGTAGCCGGCCTCGAGCTGCGCTTGCATCTGCGCCTTCTCATTGGGCCCGGTGTTGAAGTGGCGGTGCGCGTCGATGAACCCTGGCATCGCGCTCATGCCTTTGGCGTCGATGACCGTGCCGCTCGACGGAGACGGTTGCCCGGCCGTCACAGACACGATCGTGCCGCCGCGGACGACGATCGATCCGCGCTCGATGACGTTGGCGTTCGGGCCGATGATGCGAGCGTTGGTGATGGTCAGGTCCTGAGCCATCGCGGCCGTTGCCGCCATCGTCAATCCGGCCAGGGCGATGAGCACGTATCGAGTCACAGTATTCCTCCAGCGACCGTGTAGGCCGGGTCTTAGCCCGCCGTGTAGCGTATAGTGTCTCGGCACGAACGATAGTCGATCCCAAGAGGAGAGAGCACATGAGAAAGACGTTCACGACGGTGGCGGCCTGTGTGTCGTGTGCCGTCTGTTTCATCGCCGCAGTGCGCGCGCAGGCCCCGGCCACCACGGCGCCCGCGGCGCCGAGCGGTATCGTGGTGGCCAATCCGACGTACGTGACGATTCCGCTCGAGATCATGGTGAGCAAGCCCGCGGCAGACGTGTGGAAGCGCATCGGCAAGTACTGCGACATTGGTGAATGGTTCCAGATTCCCTGCATGATCACGTCGGGCAAGGACGGCGAGTTCGGCGCAGTCCGCTCGGTTGCTAACGAAATCCTCGTCGCGAAAACAGAGCTCTCGTACACCTACACGCAGCCGGTGCGCGAAGGACGGCCATACAACATGTACCACGGCACGCTCGAGGCTCGTCCGGTCACGGCCACCACCTCGAAGCTGATTTACACGCTGATGTTCGACAATTCGATGCTTGCCGACGATGGGGCGCGAGAGAAGGACAAGGCGCAGAAAACGGCGACGTTCACACGCGCGCTGCAGAACATGAAGATCCTCGCTGAAGGCGGCACGCTGCCACCAGCTCCGCCGCGTGGCGCCGGCGCCGGCGGGCGCGGGAATTGAATACGCACTAGGCTCACCTTTCGATGGCCTGCCAACCGTCGCTCACGCGCGCGTTGGCAGGCGTGAGCGAAGGTTGGGCCATGTCGTTCATCTCTCTCTTCCGATTCTTCCTCACGTGGTGGGGCGTGTTCATCCTGGGCGCGCTCGACTCCTCAGCGCTCTTCTTCGCTCCCTTTGGCACTGATGCGGTCGTGGTCTACCTCTGCGCCAGGAACCGCTCGTTGTTCTGGCTGTATCCGCTGCTGACAACGGCGGGATCGGTCGTCGGCGCTGCGTTGACGTATGCGATGGGCGTGAAGATTGGCGACGCCGGACTGAGCCGCTTGATCCCCGAACGCCGGCTCGAGCGTCTGCGCCGACGCGTCAAGGACGTCGGCGCGCTCGCGCTTGGGCTGGCCGCCGCACTGCCGCCGCCCTTTCCGCTTACCGCCTTCGTGCTGACGAGCGGGGCGCTCAAGGTGGGTCGCGCGCGCTTTCTGCTGGTCTTTGCCGGAGCCCGTTTGATTCGATTTGGCGTCGAAGCGGCGCTCGCGCGTCGTTACGGCGCCGCGGTGACTCGCGTGCTTGAATCACCCGCGGCAGAACGGATTGCGATCGGGCTGCTCGTCGTGTCGATCGTTGGCACTGTTCTCACTGTCGCTCGTATGTGGCGCAGCACCCGCGCACCGCGAACAGCCTCCGCGTGACGAGCGAACGGAGATCGCGAAGACACGGTTCGCACGACTCCGGCACAGTTGTGCACGCTTCGCATGGGAGGCCTTTCTATTTAGAGTAAACACGTTTACTATAAAGTCATGACTATCGTGATTCCCGGCGGAACAGGCCAGATCGGCACGGTATTGGCCAGGTCTTTCCACGCTCGCGGCCATCACGTCGTGGTGCTGAGCCGTCACCCCGAGAAGCGACCGTGGCGCGTCGTTCCCTGGGATGGGGCAACGCTGGGTGCCTGGGTCGATGAGATCGCGGGCGCCGATGTGGTCATCAACCTGGCTGGTCGAAGTGTGAACTGCCGGTACAACGCCAGCAACAGACGGGCGATCCTCGAGTCGCGCGTGCAGTCGACCGCGGCGATCGGCGCAGCGATCGCGGCGGCGACGAGACCGCCACGCGTGTGGCTGCAAGCGAGCACGGCGACGATCTACGCCCATCGCTACGACGCGCCCAACGACGAGCGGTCCGGCATCATCGGCGGCCACGAGCCGGACGCACCCGACACGTGGACGTTCAGCATCGACGTTGCCACCGCGTGGGAGCGCGCGTTCAACGAGGCGATTACACCCGCCACGCGCAAGGTGCTGCTCCGCTCGGCCATGGTCATGAGCCCCGATCGCGGTGGCATCGTCGACACGTTACTTGGTCTCGTTCGACGCGGGCTTGGCGGCAAGGTTGGTGACGGCCGTCAATTCATGTCGTGGATCCACGACCACGACTTCGTCCGCGCCGTCGACTGGCTGATCGATCACGACGACATCGACGGGATCGTCAATGTCGCATCGCCGAATCCCGTCCCGAACGCCGACTTCATGCGTGAGCTGCGCACGGCGGCGGGTGTCCGCGTGGGTCTGCCCGTGTCGAAATGGATGCTCGAAGTCGGTGCCGTGTTCTTGGGCACCGAGAGCGAGCTGATTCTGAAGAGCCGCCGGGTGATACCCGCCCGACTTCAGGAGAACGGCTTTGTCTTTCACTACCCTCACTGGCGCGACGCCGCTCGAGACCTGTGCCGCCGAGCGCGGCTCAACAAGCAAAACTCAAAACTCAAAAACCCCGCTGTGACACCGACTGCACAACACCGTATATGAGGCGAGGGCCATGCTCCCATCGCTTCGCGTTGCCGTTCAAACCCTGCGCGACAATCCAGTGCGCACCTTGCTTTCGACCCTGGGCATCGTCATGGGAGCGGCCTCGCTCGTTGGCGTGCTCTCCTTGGGCGATGGCGCAGAAGCGTTCGCGCGGCAGCAGCTAGAACGCCGTGGATTACAAGTGATTGTGGTGGCGCCAAGAACCACCGACTCGATGGATGGACTGACGGTTCCGCGATCGTCGTATCCCACATTCCGCGAGCAAGATTTGCGGGCACTCTCGGCCGTTGTGATGCGTGGGTCCGCCGTGGTCATGACGATGGAAGGGGCGGGGACGTTCGTGACGCGGAGCGGTGGCCAGAGTCGCGCCGCGCTGGTGACCGGGCTGAGTGGATCACCGTCGGCGGCAGGACTGAATGTGGTGCATGGCCGTGCCCTGTCGAATGAAGAGATGGCTAACGGTGCGAACGCCCTTGTGGTCTCGGACCGATTGGCGCGCGAGATCGCCGGGCGTGCGGAACCATCCACAGTCGTGGGTGCGACGTTGATGCTGCAAGGCCATGCCTGGAGGATCGTCGGTGTTCTCGAGGCGTTCCCCGCTGAGCGGACGTTTGGCGTGGTGGTGCCATTTGCTGCGGCAGCGGATGCGATGATGCCGTCTCCAACGCCGCGGGTGCCCCGCATCCTGGTAAACGCGCCGCGTATCGAAGACGTGGTTGCGGTCCGCTCTCAGATCGAAGCGTGGGCCGATGCCACCGATCCGAAGTGGCGTGCGGAGTCGCAGGTGAGCATCGCCACCACCGGACTCGATCGATTGCAGCAACTGAACCAGGGGATCCGGGTGTTCAAGATCCTCATGGGCGCGTTCACCGCCATTTCTCTGATGGTCGGCGGTATCGGGATCATGAACGTGCTGCTCGCGTCGGTTGTGGAACGCACGCGCGAGATCGGCGTCCGACGCGCCACCGGTGCGCGCCGCCGCGACATCACCGTGCAGTTCCTCGCCGAATCGGTGGTGATCTCGCTGGCAGGCGCGCTGCTCGGGGCCGTACTCGGCATGGGCGCCGCGTTCGTGACCACGGCCATCATGCGATCGCAGACGTCCGCGGCCGTTTATGCGGCGGCCACGTGGCAGACCCTCTTCGTCAGCATGGCAGCCGCGGTCATCGTCGGCGTCGTCTTTGGCACCTATCCGGCCTTCAAGGCCGCGCGACTCTCGCCGGTCGATGCGATGCGCTACGAATAGCGTCGCCGTTTGCCTCCGTTACCGTGCTAGGCGTATTCTTCGACTCGCGAAGGAATTGCGAGGATGAGCGTGCGTATGCCTGTGTTCCGGTCGGTTGGTGCGGCTCTGCCTGCGTGCGTGGCGGTGGGTGTGTTGACGATCGCGGTCAGCCGGGTCGATCTGGCTGGCCAGGGTCGCGGCCAGGGGCGCGGCGGCGGGCCGCCACAGACTGCGCGCCAGGCGGCACCGGTCGATCTAACCGGCACGTGGGTGTCGATCGTGAGCGAGGATTGGCGCTGGCGCATGGTCACTCCGCCGAAGGGCGATGTGTCGAGCATCCCGGTCAACGGCGAGGCACGCAAAGTCGCGGCGAGCTGGAACCTCGACGGCGACAACTCGAGCGGCAATCAATGCAAGGCGTTCGGCATCGGCGGCATCATTCGCCAGCCGGGTCGTGTGCGCATCTCGTGGCAGGACGATCAGACGCTGAAGCTCGAATTCGATGCCGGCACGCAGACGCGCATCGTGAATTTCGATCGCACCAAGACCGCATCGTCTGAGAAGACGTGGCAGGGATTCTCGCTGGGTCAGTGGGAAGGCCCAGGAGTCGGCCGCGGTGGCGGGCTGGCTGACGGACGCCCAGACGTGCGTGTAACTGGCGGCGGCCTGCTCGATCGCGGCGTGCCGGGCGGTGGCGGTGGTGGTCTTCGCGGTGGTCCGCCTCCACGACAGCAGGCGCAGATCGAACGCGGCGGCGATCTCAAGATCGTGACGACGAATTTCCGCGAGGGCTATCTGCGCAAGAATGGCGTGCCCTACAGCGATCAGGCCAGCATCACCGAATACTTCCACCGTCTGCCGACGCATCCCAACGGCGACAGCTGGCTGCACGTGATCACGATCATCGAAGATCCGAAGTATCTGACGCAGCCGTTCTACACCAGCACGTCATTCCGTCTCGAGCCCAACGACACGAAGTTCAAGCCGACGCCGTGCGAGACTGCGGCGCCGCTGCCCGTCAAGGCGACGCCGAAATAACGTGCGTACCGCCGTCCTGCTCGTGACGGCGATTGCGTTCGTCGCTCCGATTGGATCGGCACAGGATCCGGCCTTCGAGGTTGCGGCGATCAAGCCGACGTCGCCCGACGATCGCGGCGGACGATTCCTCACCATGCAGGGCGCGCATCAGTTCGTGGCGCGCGGCTACACGCTCAAGTTCATGGTCGCGGCGGCCTACAATCTTCCACCGCGGTTGATCGCGGGCGGCCCAGCATGGGCCGACTCCGATCGCTACGACATCGTCGCCTCGACGCCCGGTGACAGCCGACCGACGCTCGATCAGCAGATGGCGATGCTCCGCACGCTGCTGGCCGAACGCTTCAAGCTGGCCGTCCATCGCGAATCCAGAGAGCTTCCGGTCTACGTGCTCACGTCCGCGAAGCGCGGCGCGAGGCTCGAGAAGAGCACGGCGACGGACGAGCAGCCGCTTCTCGTCAATCGCGTGTTCCCGACCCACATCCAGCTGCCGGCTCGCAACGCCACGATGGCGCAGTTCACCTCGATGCTGCAGCGGTCGGTCCTTGATCGACCAGTCGTCGACAAGACCGGACTGCCGGGCAGATACGATTTCGATCTCGAGTGGACGCCGGACGAAACACAATTCGACGGCCGGCTGCCGGCATCACTCACGACGAGCGGCGAGAAGCCGGACTTGTTCGCGGCGCTCGAGGCGCAGATTGGTCTGAAGCTCGACTCGTCGCGCGGTCAGGTCGAAGTCATCGTCATCGATCGGGTCGACAGGCCGTCCTAACAAACTGCTGTTCAGAGTTCAGGGTTCACAGTTCCGGTTCCGAGTTCCGGTTCGATGTTCTCAGTTCAAGGTTCGACGTCATACCTTCGGGTGGCGCCGTGCCGCGCGTCGGCTCAGGCGCTCAACATTGAACATCGAACTCCGAACCGGAACTCGGAACCTGAACTGTGAACCCTGAACTTCTGAACGATAGTGTTCATGATTGTCGCCGCATGCCGATCGCGACGCACAGCCATGCCGTGCTCAAGAATACGAAAGAGATGAACGGCACCACGCATGTCTCCGCCAGCATCACCGCCAATCGTTGGCCGGTTGGATCCGGTGACTGAACCCGCGAGAGTCCGATGAAGGTGTTGGCGAGGCCCACGAACAGGTTGGCGACTGCCGCGAAGATGGCAGCGATCGTCAGCGGCCGCATCAACGCCAACCAGCGGTCGTTGGGTCGGACGGCGAACGCCATTCCAAGCAGCATCGGCACCGCGGTGACCAACAGTCCCGCAAGTGCGGCCAGGCCGAGTTGTTTGATCGTGTCCAGAAGCACGCAGCCCTCCTGACGCAGAGTGATGGCTGTTCGATGCGCCACCATCAGAAACGCGCGAGAAGCGATGTCGTGACAGCTCCGCCTCAGAAAACTGGGGCGGGCCGCGCCATAGCGTCAGCGAAGGCGGGTGTCACGCGCGGCCTCGCCGCGCGTTCTTACGACATGGACCGGCAGTCCGAGCTGGAGCTGGTGGGCCGTGTGCGCGAGGGCGACGCGGCCGCTTTTGATGCGGTCTACGCGATGTTCAACGCGAGACTCTTCGGTTTCGTGATGCGACTGACCCGAAGCCGGCCCGAGGCCGAGGATCTCGTCGAGGAGACATGGCTCCGTTTTGTCGCCAGCGCCGGACGACTGTCCGCGGATACGAGGCTTGGACCGTGGCTCTTCACCGTGGCCCGCAACGTGCACGTCAGCTACTGCCGGTCGCGTGCGATCGACGACCTGCGCACGCCCGAGGCGATCGGGTTGTGGCCCTCGGTGTCCAGCGAATCGCCGTTCGAACAAGCGGCTGCCACCGAGCTCGAAGATCGCATCGAAGCCGCGCTCGCCAGCTTGCCGATCGTCTATCGCGAGGTGCTGCTGCTGGTGGGCGTCGAAGGGCTGCGCCCCGCCGAAGCCGCCGTGGTGTGTGGCGTCAGTCCCGACGCGCTTCGACAGCGTCTGAAACGCGCGCGCGCATTGCTCGCGGATCGCCTCGACGGGGTGATGCCGCAGCGGAGGTACGCTCATGAACGTTGAAGAGATGCCCGATCCGATCCTGCGCGCAGTGGGCAGCCTGCGGCCGATGGTGCCCTCGGCGATGCACGACGATCGCGTGCGGTCGCGGTGTCACGACACGCTCGCGCGCCGGCGGCGTATACGCAGCGCACGCGCACGAACATTCGATGTTGCGCTCGCCGCTGGTGTGGCCCTTTATATGGCGATCGGTGTAACTGAAGCGGCTTGGATCGCGTTCGGGTCCGGCTGACGACCTTCGCCAAGGCGACGG
>Ga0075423_10001656_pt1 | contig 19817 bp, 25 predicted proteins | sample SoiMethybrSBSTD2_FD_80114 | JGI IMG/M metagenome (GOLD analysis project Ga0075423, IMG submission 80114) | Bulk soil microbial communities from a Populus tree surrounding site in Tennessee, USA - Soil MetaG P. TD hybrid SBSTD2 | ecosystem: Environmental > Terrestrial > Soil > Tree plantation...
AGAGGGCATCCTGATGAATTGGATCCGGTCCAGTTACTGCTGGGACAACGCCTGTGTTGAGGTGGCTGTCGCTGAGAACGGCGACATTGTGGTCCGCGACAGCAAGAGCCCCAACCAGTCACCGTTGTGGTTCTCCCCAGACGAGTGGCGGACGTTCCTTAACGGAGCTAAAGCCGGAGAGTTCGACCTTTAGCCGGAACGTGTTTCACAGAAGCCTGGAGTAGCCCCGATTCGAATGCGGGGGAAGAGGTTCCCAGATGGGTTCAGGAACTTCGTCGGGGCCCAAACCGCAAATGTGATAGCAGGAGATGGCGAGTCCCATGGCACGTTTGTGGGCTCGCCATTGCTCCTCCCCGGAGGCGGTGAACCGGAACTCCATGACCCCGAGTGGTTCCCCTAGCACCTCCGGGTTGTTGTACCACCAGTTGCGGGTGCATTGGCGTTCCAGTTCGTCGGCGATCAACTGCCAGCCGTCAGGCACCTGCCAGCGGCCCCGGTGAACAAAGTAGTAGCGGCGGTGCGTCGGCATCTACAGCTTCGGTGGCTCGTACGTTTTTGCCGGATCGTTATGCAGCCCCGAGTTCCAGATCGCAACGGCAGCCTGGGTGGCACCGACACCAGCCATAATGAAGATGACGATCGTTTTCGGTATCACGTCACCGACACCGGCGAATCCCATGAACACCTGGACCCCGCCTGCGACCGCCTGGATGAAACGGATAGTTGAAGCTTCACGTAGTTTCACGTCACCTGGACCTTTCATGTCGGATCTTTCATCAGCCGCATAAGCACCCAGCCAGACAGTATCGTGCGGGCCGTCACAAACCACAGGAACAGTTCCGCCACGATCCGGCCGCTGAGCAGGAACAGTGATGCTGTCCAGAACAGTCCGTCGATCAGCAGTGCGATCCATGTGGCCAGAACCAGGTACCACCAGGCCGAGTTGCGGTGTTTTTGCATGTACAGCCGGACAAGAGTGGCCACACTGATGACGACGAGAACCCCGAATATGAACCGGCTGAAGGTGATCATGTGTGGCGCTCCAGGAACCTGTTCAACTCGTTGACAAAGCCAACGCTGCGGCGCACCTGTTGTTCCGCCCGGATACTGGCCAGCCTTGCCTCAGTCCGGGCGGCAGTTAACTCTCGACCTGCCTGTGCCTGCTCCCGCTCGATCCGCCTAAGCCAGGCGAACCAGCGGGGGGCACGGTGACGACCCACGGAGCTCGTTCCAGAATCGGCAGCATTCTGGCCAAAATCTCGTTGTTCCTGACCAGAATCTCGTCGCGTTTCCGGTCGTTCTCTCGGTAGGTCTCGGCGATCTCTTTCCACGACCTGGCGATTTCTCGTTCGCGGTCGACGGTGATCCGAGGCACCAGATTGCCGATCACGATCTGGCGTATCGTCCACGCCACCAGACTTATAAGGCCAGTTCCGGCTGTCAATCCAAGAGTTTGAAGCCATGTCAAATACTTCCCCCAATCCTCCTGGTAGTCCAGCCTCCTGGCGGGAATCTCAAGATGATCGTAAAGGAAGTGAGAGGCTTTCCTGTTGGCTCAGACAGAAGATCCGAAACGTGCCACTTCGACCGACTGCGAATTGTCCGGCCGGATGCTGTTGGCGACTTCCTCTGCTTCTTCCAGTGAGATTTGACCCAGCGGGGTACGTTTCACCTTTTCCAAAATGGACACTGTCCCGGTCGCGGTCGTATTCACAGCTACCCCCAGTTGTTTTCAGGAGCGACATTGCTTTTCAGGAACGGCTTCGGCAGGCCGGATCCGGTAGCCCCCGCATAATCACGGGTCGGGGCGGGAAGTCTCATATCAGGTCACCACTTCGTCGGCAGGCCAGAGGTATTTTGAGAATGGTGCCGCCAGTACCAGGTGCGTTCCACCAGATGCTTGATGACTGCACCCTGTCTTACGGCTTCCAGCACCATGCGGTAGTCCTCGCCGGTGTTCGTGTCGTGGCCCCGATCCAAAGCCTGGAACCCGATCTCTTTCGCCAGATTGGTACGAACCAGTGTGGTGATCGTCGTCTCGATCGGGTTCTCTGGGTCGAATTCGTTAGTGAAATGGGTGGCCGGGAATGGGTCCGTTCCACCAAGCACCTCGAACCAGGAGTACACCATGTCGGCGCCGGTCTCCATCGCGTGCTCGAACAGATGCTCCAGGTGAATCGGTTTGAACGCGTCGTCATCGTCCAGGAACGCCACCCACGGGGTGATGACCGCATCCAGGGCACGCTGCCGAGTGGCTGGTGCCCCCTTCCGGTTGACGTCGATCGCCACCGAGATGGCAGCCGGTTGCAGGGTCTGCTGGTTGACCGACGACAGGGCCGTGTTCCGCAGCGAGGTGCGTGGCGGGATCGACGGCATGCAGACGGTGATCAGGGGATGGCTCACTTCTCAGTCTCCACCGGAATTAGTATCGGTTTACGGAAGATAGCCACGACTTTGAGTTCGTCGTTCCGGCGGGTGGTAACGATGTGAAGGTTAATGCCGAACCGGGCGTATTCGGTCCTCAGTTCCCCAATGAGTCTGTTGTCTTCTTGCTTGGAGCCGGTTGAGGGGAATAGCAAGTGAACGACATCCCCCGGATACAGGATCGGAGTGTTCATTCTTCGATCTCTTTCCTTGGCGCAGTGATGGGACGGGTGGCTTCTTCGATACTTTGTGGACGGTAGATGCTGGAACGGGGATCCCATGCCATCAACCGGCCACTGAGACGAACATCAGCGTGGCTGTCGCGGGGGATCATCCGTAGCTCTGGACTGCTCCACGACCCGAACCGTTCGAACTGCTGGGTGATCTCAATGAAACCATCGGGATGAACCATCTGTATGGCAATGATCTTGCCGTCACCGAATGACAGGGCTACCCCGGCCCATTCCGGTCTCCCACTGATATTCATGCCCGTATTGTACCCTAGCCATGGGGGTGGAGGATCCAATCCCGATGCCACACCAGGTTGTAGTTCCATTTCAACTCGGGATGCAACCGGAACAGGACCGGCAGGGACAACTGGTCCTGATGGGACCAGTTGACACACTCCTGCCACCACTGTTCGGAGATTTCCAGGACCAGCGGTGTGTGCCTGCGAGCGTTCGCACCTGTTGCGTGCAGGCCCCAGTTGACTGGATGCCCGACCACATTCTTGTAAAACTCCACCTGTTCGGCCATCCGCTGACCCCGGTAGCGTTCCAGGATCCCGGAGAACTCGGCCTCCGGGTAGATGCAGGACCGGTGCGGGTGCCGGACGGTGGCCCAGTCGTCGTCTCCCAGCGCGTCCAGGCACCGGTAGAAGTAGTCCTCGGCGGTCAACTCCATCGACCCGTCAATCCACAGGGACACGTCGAATCCGGGCATCGCCTCCCCAGGATGGGTCTTCCACCACTTGTGCTGCATCATCGGGTCACCCGGGGCGACATGTTCCATGTCCCGGACGTGAACCAGCCAGCCCGGTGGCGCAACCAGGTCCGGATCGTCCGTGTACAGGTTGCCCACAACGCCGTTGGGAAGCTTCTTCGGAGTCTCGTAGCCGCCATAGATCGCCGTGTAGAGCCCGATGTTCACGACTCGGGGTACTCCTTGTACCAGTCGATGGTGGACATCACGTCTTCCGGCCGAAACTTAGGTACCAGGTCCGGCGGAAGGATGTCCCAGCCCTGCCCTTCGGCGACCACGTTGGTGGGGATCTCCCCGTCACGCATACGCAGGAACTTCAGCGGAGACTCGGACCGGGTGTACGCCCGGACCTCGTAGGCAAGGTCCAGGACCACGGTCGGGCTTCCGGTGCCACCGTCGAAGATTTCCCCGCCGATGAAGTCGGTTGCAGCGACCAGCAGTCTTGCCAGGTCGTCGACGTAGACGAGGTCCACGGTTTGGAAACCGTCACCCCAGATGGGGATCGGGGTGCCCCGCCACGCGTTGACCGCAAACGTGGGCATGATCTTCTGCGGGTGCCCGGGGCCGTGTGCTTGTCCAGGCCCGAACGCGTTGTAGGCCCGGACATGGGAGTGTTGCAGTCCCCTACTGTGGCCGAGGGCCCGTGCCAGTCGCCACGCTGCGATCTTGGTAGCGGTGTAGACGCTGGGGAAAACGTCCGGCATCAAGATCCCCACATAGCGAGCGTGGTTCTTCAGGCACCAGTCCATGATCCGGTAGCTGCCGTGGATGTTTGTCTCGATTGCCTGTGGGACGGCGTCGAATAGCTCATGGGTACCCAGGAGACCGGCGAGATGTATGACAGCATCAGCGCCCGCCAATGATCCAAGGTCACCAAGGATGTCGTTGCCGTCACGGCGATCGAAGAACGTGACCTCATGACCTGCCTCCTTGGCGATACGTGCGGTCGGCTCTCCGATGAAACCCTTCCCGCCAGTGATTGCGATCTTCATCGCCGCTCCAGTTCCTTCAGTGCGTCTTCGACAGAGTCGAGACCAGCCAACCGATCCAAGATCCATGCCGGTGGTTGCTGGTCCACGTGTTCATGGACCAGCGCGTCATAGTTCTTGGTCAGGTACTCCAACGTTCCCGGCTCATGGTTCCAGGTGACGAACGCCCCCGTCGGCCATACGTCAACCAGCAATGTCGACGAGTCCACATGCTGCTCGATGATCGGAATCATCTTCCACACGTCACCGGTCCAGTCACCTTCGATCTGTTCCCGGCCCGCGATGGCGGGGCTGTACGGCAGCACGTCATCAAACACGATCACGGTCTGCTCGTTCGCGTACCGCAAGGCACCCATGAAGTCCCGGAGCCCGTACTCGAACAGGTGCATCCCGTCGATGTACACCAGGTCGATGGGTCCAAGATCACTCAGTCCCATCGCGAAGAAGTCGTCACTGGTCGTTGCGAAGATCTGCTCGTTGGACCGGGGGCTACGGGACATGCCAGCCGGATCCACACCGTAAGCAGGGCACTGCGCCAGAGCCAGGGACGCCCCCGTCTGCACCCCGATCTCCAGATAACCGCGAGGCCGCCGTGCATTGTGCAGCAATTGCAGAAACTCGTAGTGAGTGGTCACGTTCTCTGACCTTCCCTGTTGGCTTGAAGCTGGTAAAAATTTGCAATGCAGCGGGAAGAACAGAAATGTCTCACAGTTCCCTGCGCTGGGACCGGAGTGTCATGACCGGTGCCGACCTGTGTCACCTCGATGTAGTTCGCCTTGAGGATTCCGAAAGTGCCACTACGGACCAGGTCCTCAACCTTTTTGCAGTCGGGACCATTGCAGAGAACGACACTTCGGATACTCACCACGGTTTCCTGTCTGCGAGCTTGTCCCAGAATGCGATCTGTTCTGCTTTCGACTCCGGCACGACCAGTACCTGGTCTCGGGGCATCTCGGTGACCTTCAGCACTTTGAGGCGAATGTCCTCCGATGGGACAGTTACCGCATCTGCCCTGACCATGTTGGAGACCGTCTCATCGTTGAGGTCCACATCGGTGTCAAGGTTGTATACGAGCAGGCCCCGGAAGTTGCGGGACATCTCCCGCCACGCCTCATTCGGTCCGAGGATGTGGTTACCAACCAGCATCCTGGCCTCGGTCACATGGAACTGAAGCTTGCGCCCCTGCTCCACCTCCCAGCCACGGTTGACCAGTTGAGTGAAGTCGAACGCACACGGGTCACCCGGCTCCCAGACGTGAATAGTTTTGCTCACCGTTTCACGCTCCTCAACGTTGTCACCAAGGATTCCAGCCGTAGATCTTTTTGAAGGTTTCCCGGTCTCGGCCTGCCTGCTCGGCCAGGACACCGGTAGTGGACGCGTTCGGGTACAAGTTGTCGACCCGATGGGACGGGATGATCACCATGCCGCCACGGGCACGCGCCTGCCAGTCCATGTCTGTGTCACCCCACCACCAGCGCAAAGCCTCATAGGCACGGATCTTGGCCGATCCGCGCAGAATGAAAGCCCAGCCGACCATCCGGTTGACGATGTCCGAATCGGGGACCGTTTTGAGGATCTCCTGAGTGAGGCGGCCGTTCCAGGGGGACGAGCAGCCTGCCGCCGCACCAGTCCGGTCCATCGCCTCAGTGACCGCATCGAACCAGCCCGGCGGTATCCGGGTGTCGTCGTTGAGAACCGCCACCTTGTGGCCAGGGTTGGCGACCAAGGAGATCTGGTTCAGGCCCATGTTCCATAGCCGGGACAGGTTCGGTGGCTGCTCCGAGTCACGAATCACCACCATCTGCATCGGATCCACGCCGAGGCGTGCCTCGTGGACAGGCGGCTCAGACCCGTTGTCGATGACATAGATCATGTCGACCTGGTCACTTATGTCAGTGATCGTATTGACTAGGTCAGCGTGCCGGTTGCGAGTAGGTATCAGAGCGAATCTATTCAAGGCCAACACGTTTCCTTTCCGCCTGGGACGCCTGCTCCCAGGCCTCCCACCAGCGCCAGGCCTGCTTCTCGTAGGTCTGGTCCTTGATGTAGTCGTATCCGGCCTGCACCTGCTCCTTACGGAGGGTCTCGTCAGTGAGCAGGGTCTTAGTGTGCTGGTACCACTGTTTCGGGTTGTCGGCGAGCAGACCGCACCCGGACTGCCGGTGCAGGGTGCGGTATTCGGCACGCGGCGACCCTATCCATGCTACACCAGCCGCCATGTATTCGAGGGGCTTCAGCCGGGACTTGGCGGAATTGAAGCGGGTCGCTGCCAGCGGGGCCCAGCCGACATCGAAAGCACCCGCGATCGTCGGTACCCAGTCCTTGATCGGCACTGAGCCGGTCATCACCGGCGGGTCCTTCATCCGGAACGCCGACCGGACCCGGTTGTCCCCGCCGACCACAGTGAACATGTTCCCTTCGTTGATCAGCTTCTGGGCCATGCCGCCGGTCACCTGCGGGTCATCCGGGTGGGAGAGTGTGGTACCAGCCCAGCCGAACGAGCCGGTTTCGATGTGAGGGGTGTCCAGATACGACTCGGGAACGTAGTTGTTGATCGCTATGCCGCGACCGTGAGGGGCATACACCTTCAGCAGTTCCGGGGTGGACACGGTGACCAGTGAGGCGATCCGGCAGGACAGGGCCGCGTGCCGCCACGAGAACGCGCTACCGGAGCGGTGCCGGTACATGTGGAACGCCGAATTGTCCGGGTGAATGGTGGACATGTCGTCGTCCATGTCAACGATCACGGCGATACCGTTGGACCGCAGAATATTGATCATCTGTGGCTGGAGTGGGTGCGCGGGACGCTGGATCACCACCACATCCGCATCCTCCGGGATACGAACCTGGGTCAGGATCTCCTGCCCGTCATCGTTCCTGGTGACCATGGCTTCGAAGCCGCTTGTCTTACTCGGCGGCATGATCACCACGTCGTGTCCGGCCTTCATCAGGTTGTAGGCGGGCCAAATCAGACGATAGTGCCCGCAGCCGTATGCGTCTGCGGGCAGCACGTAAACCTTCAACTTGGGCTTCCCTTCTAGGCGGTGGCCCGGAACAGGAAGGGACCGACGTAGTACCCCTCAAGTACCGAACCGCCATCGGTGGTGGCGGTCAGCAGGGGCGCCCCGCTGTTTTGAATGGCACGAAGACCCACATAGTCGGTGGTTCCGTTGAAGTAGGTTGCACCCATGCATTGGATCTGACAGGTGCCGGTGGCCGGGGCCTGCAGGGACTGGCCACCGAACGTTCCCGGTGCCGCCGTGGTGCCGTTGGTGTTCAGCAGGGCAGCCCGGCGTGATGTGGCGTTGGAGGCGAACACCACACGCCCGTTGAACATCCAGATACCTTCGATGGGTGGCACGTAACGGTCCGGGGTGCCGGATGTGAAGCCGCCACCGAAGAAGTCGTGCTCCACCTGGGAGAATTCGATGAACGAACCCGACCCGGCGTCGGCGATTGACTGAGTGCCGGTGACCCGCAACCGGATCGCCAGGGTGCCTGGATCGGGGATACCCAGTGTGGAGATGATGAAGTTGGCGGACGGGGGCACCTGAATGGCCATGACCCGGAACCCGGCCAGCAGCGGCCCGGTCAGGCTGACCATGGCGATGCCTACTTCGTCACCGTCGTAGACGGCGGTGGCCGTGTTGGTGTCCCAGTCGTAGCCGGTCACCGTCGCAGGTCTCATCCCCCACGTCAGTCCCAGCCGATCCGCGTTGTCCTGGATCGCGGACACCATGGCGGCGGCCTTGTTGAAGGTGTCGGTCACGAGTAGCTCCTGCGCAGGGTGTGAACCATGGACCCGCCGTCCCCCATGTCCAGGCTCCAGCCGAGCTCCAGCCAGTTCTCCCCCCGCCACCGGATCACGTCGTACGAGTCGTGTCGGGGGTCGGGGCCGGTGGTCAGGTTGACGGTTTCGAAGATGGTGGCCCGTTGTGCCAGTCCCTGCGCGACACTGGCCGCCTGACCGGTGTCGGACAGTTGCAGGTTGTAGACCTTCGCCACCACGAAACCCCGGTTGGCGATCGAGTTGGGTGCCGTGCTGGCGATGTCGGCAATCCCGACCACCGGCACTGAACCACCGTTGGCGGCTGTGTTGGAAACCACGATGATCCGGTTGGGCGCGGTCAGCAGATCGTCGGTTTCCACGATCCCCTGCTGCATCACCTGGAAGCCGGAATCGAAATCGAACTGGGGCACCTGGGTGGCCGGGTCGAACGTCCGGATGAAATGAAGCTGGGTGTCGTTACCGAACCAGGGACTGAAATAGTCCCCGGTCACCGACAGGGCCTCCAGGATGGAACCCCGGGTGGTTCCGATACCCCACGATTGGACGGAGGTGAAGTCGCTTGCGGGCAGTGGAGCCATCTGAACGTCCAGGCCGCTGACCGTGTCGGTGATGACCGCCTCGACGGTCTTGTTGGCCCCATCGATACCTTTCTCGATGGGCTGATCAACGATGAACATTTCATCGATCAGGGTGCTTGAGGACAGGTTCCCGACCGTGAACACAGACCGGCTCTGGTTGCTCCACATGTAACGGCCCAAAGGCCAGTCGGTGCCCTGAACCCGCATGTACACGGCGATCCGGTTGTTGACCGTGTCGATTTCGGCGGTGTCGGCTTTACCGAGGGCCAGACTCAGCCGACGTTTGATGGTCTGCTGGGTGCTGTGTGTCAGGTTGGCCTGCCGGAGTGGTGTCAGCGTTCCCAGCACCTGGCCGGTCACCCCGTCGATCAAGTCGAACCGGAAAGTGACCTGCCGTTGCCCGACCCCGGCCTGCTGGTCCAGGATCGGGTCGAGCGGCAGTGTGGTCAGTGTTCCGGTCACGACGTGACCACCGGGAATGCGGTGTCGGAAGTTTCGATCACGTTGATGGTGGCCAGGTACAGGCGCCGGTCCCGCATGATGTTGCCGTCCGGGACGATGACGGTGGCGAACCAGCGATTGCCGTCTTCGTCCCGTACGCAGACGTAGGACACATCGTCCCAGGCCATGTCACGCAGGGCCCGGAAGTCTCCTGCGGTCGGCGGCGAGATAGCGGCGGCCTGGACGAGGAGGGTGCGTTGGAACGTCTCCCCGCCCCGTTCGGCTGGCCGGAAAATGGTGGGGAAGTCCTTGTCGAACATCATTTGAACGACGTTCTGTCCCGCCTCGGGGAACGAGAACGGCTCCTCGACGACACTGTTGCCCATCCAGGCTTCCGAGTAGGCCAGGTTGATGCTGCCGTCCTGTCGTTCGTTGGACGTGAAGATCAGTACATGGCCACTGGAGATGCAACTGCCTCCGGTGACTCCCGGAGCCGCCATAGTAATGTCCACTGTGGACGACCAGGAGCCAGCAAAGTCCAGTACGTCAACGGCTCGTATCCGGTACGAGGACTGCAACCCGACCCGGGCTTCGTAGTCTTTGTACGAGGCCCCGCTCGGTGACGTGTTCTTCATGATCGTTTGCCAGTCGGTGGTGACTGTGTCCATCCGCTGCAGTTCGTAGTACCCGAACCCGGAAGCGGGGACCGACAGCGACGTGGGCACCCACGTCACCTGGTTGTAGCTGAGCCCGGTCGGCTGGCAGCAACCCACCCCACCCGCACAGTTCAACCCGATTCCCGTCAGGGGCTGATTGGCGGTCACCACCGTGAACCCGGTCACAGTGGGCATGTCCATCGCGAACAGCAGCACCGCATCGGACATGGCGTCGAGAGTGGTGCTCGACACCAGTGGGGAGATGCCCGGCACCCACGACATCGCCACAGTGCTTCCAGCCGATGGTGCCCCGTAGGTGGCGCCACCCAGTCGCTGCGTCGAGGCCACCTCGTTGATCAGGTTTCCGGGGACGGCTGAAATCGCGGGAGCGGCTGCACCCAGGATCTCCCACCGGTTACCGGCCGTCTCACCGGTGGCACTCCATCGCCACGTCGGGTTGGTTCCAGCACCCAGGGATGGTGCCGAGGAGAACCGCAGCGTCACTTCCTTCCAGCCGTCAATGATCTCCGGTAGAGCGTCGAAGTCGGACGGGGTGATCGACACCGAGGATCCGGTGATCGCCGTGGAATCCAGTGTCAGCGACACACTCGTGGCACCGAACCGGCGGGCGTAGTAGCGCACCTGCGGGTACGGGTTGGCGGCAGACAGGACAGAGTCCTGGATCACCTGCTGTGCGGTGATCGTGCCGTAAACCTTGCCGACCGCCTGGTAGCCGTACGGGTGGATTTCCGTGAAAACCCCGGCACCACCGGTGGTGTGCAGGGAAATCTGAGGAATCAGGTGGGTGGTCTCCTCGGTGAAAACCTTCCCATCGATAGAGTCGTCGAAAGGATTCGGAACGTTCACCTTGACACTGCTGAGAGTGGGCAGTGAATACAGTTCACGTAGCGCTTTACCGGTCGATGGCAGCATCGGCAGCGAGTAGGCCGGGTTCGCGAACAGGCTCGTGTAAAGACCGGTAGTGACCGTGGTCCGGTAGTCGCCCGCCTGAAGGATCGGGTTGGCGTTCTTGTTCAGGTCGTACATGGTGACGGCCTGGACTTCAGGTCGGGGCGCCGTGCTGAAGGTGAGCCCGGAGGAGACGAGAGTTCCGGTGGCCACCCGAGTCTCGTCGCAGTAGAAGACCTCCAGGGCCATGTAGTGCAGCGAGTTGAGCACATTCGACGCGCTGACAGTACTGTTTCCCCGGTCCAGGGACGTGTCCAGTTGAACTGCGAGACGATCCGAGGCGCTGATCTCGAACCGGGACAGTTCCGCGTAAGTCCACGGGAATGCGGTCGGGGTGGTGGAACGCTGGGCCATGTTCCCGATGGGCAGCCGGAAGATTTCGAAACTGCGCCCTGCGTTCGCCGCAGTCGAGGGACTGTAGGGGAAGTTGGTGTTGACGATGACACCCGGGTTGGTCCAGTCCGATGTCAGCGTTCCAAGTTCGGGGCTGGTGAAACTGTTGTTGAGGGACACCCGCATTTTCAGCGAAAGGGTCGCGTTGACCGTCGGCGTATAGGTGTCGACCACGTCCTGAATGGCGCTGGTCAACGCATACAGCACATTGACCTGCAGGATTCGTTTCCCGTTGAGTAGCGGGGCGTACTGGTTCACCCCGAAGTAGGCCCGGAAGAAGGTGGTGTCCGGCGGGGATGCGGTCGCGTTGAACGGAACATCCACGTAGGCGAAGTCGTCCACAGTCAGCAAACATTGCGCCGCCGTGGTGCCGATCACGAACTGCGCGTTGGTGCCGGTCACCGCACCGTTGTTGACCGGGATGACGACCCGGCGAACAGGTCCCGCCTCAACCTCGTCACCCAGCGGGTAGACGTTGGCGATCAGTCCGATACCGCCCTGAATACCAGCCGAATAGAACCGGGCCTCCTGCAGTGCTTTCGCCTGGGTCAGAGTGAAGTTGTTCCCGTACTCCACGGTCCCCATCGGGGCGTAGATCAGATCAACGGCGGTGGGTTCCTCACGGATCGGAACCCATTCCTGGCCGACGATACGTGGCCGGTGCGGGTTGTAATCCATGTCAGGCCATCCTTATCGCAAGCCGGGTGTCGGTGTCGGCCATCTGTCGGCTCAGTTCCCCCGACACGGCCGAGCCGATTGCCTTGGCCTGGGAGGTTGTCGGCTGCTGGCCGAAGAAGTTCAGGTTCGCGTTGAACGTGTTCCCGCCGCCCCGCCCGGTCATGGCGATGGACTGGGTGAAGTCACCGAGCATGTCTTTCACGTCCATGGCTCCGGCAAGCAGGCCCCGGCCGAACCCGTGCATCGCTTCTTTACCGGCTGGTTCCAGCAGTTTGCGGTCCTTCTCGATGGGACCTTTCCAGGACGGGATCTGGTTGGTGATCCAGTTCAGGATGGGACCGACCGTGTGGTCCCAGCCCCACTGCAAACCGTCCCGGAGTCCCTGCATGATGTCGCGGCCGATGTTGGCCAGCTTGTCGGGAATGCCGGTGAAGAAACTGGTGACGTCGTCAACTTTCCCGGCAAGCCAGGTGGTGAACTCATCCCACTTGTCATGAATCCAGTCGACTACGGCACCGAACGCGGATGAGATGTAGTACGTGATCTTGTCCCAGAGTTCTTTGATGTCATCCCACAGGTCACTGAAGAACCCGGGAAGAGTTTCGGTGAAGAACTTTCCGATCGCCGGACCGGCCGTGTCGGTCAGCCAGCCGATGAACTTCATGAACTCGAACCCGATGAAACCAAAGAACTGCAGGATCGACTCGAACGCAATCAGCAGGCCGCCGATAACGAATACCAGGCCGGAGAACGAGAACGTCAGCAACTCGACCAGATGCACGAATCCGGCCATTGCCGCTTGGCCCGCTTCGGACTGGAAAAACATACCGAGTTGGTTAAAGAACTCGGTCAACTGCTTGATCAGATCGTTGCCGCCGTTTTTGTTCAACGCATCCAGGATCGACGCGACTGCGAACGAAAGCCCGAAGAACAAGTCGACCACGTTTTCCAACGTGTCGTTCATGTCGTCGAGCCACTTGGTCAAGTTTCCGCTCTTGGTCTGCTCGTTCAGCCAACTGGTGAAGATTCCGAACGCGCCACCGACAATGTCACCCAGTCGGGACAAGGCAGGCAATGCCGCGTCAGCCATCGCTACAACGGCACGCATGAAACTGACAAAGTCGGGGCCGAACTTGGCCAACCAGGCGGTGGTGGCCGGGATCACATCGTTGACGAATTTAACGAACGTCGGAGATGCGAAGAACAGGCCAATGTCGCGGAATAGCCCACCCAGTGCTCGTGCGAGTCCCGCGAACGCCCCACTGGTCAGGATCGGGCCCAGTGCATTGGCGATCCGGGTGACCGTGTTTCCAAGTCCGACGAAGAAGTTTTGCTGCGCAATATCACGAATCTCCTGGAAGATTTTGCGCAACGGCAGCAGGGACAGTACGAACCCTTGTGCTGCCGGGGTCAGGTTCTTGATGGCGGTTTGAAGTTCCTCGGCGTTCTTGGCAGAAAACGCTCCCTGAATGGCTGTTCCGACACCGTGGAATGCGAGCATCAGGATTCCGGCCTGAATACCAACCGCCACCAGTAGGCCAGGAACTTGGACAAGGACTGCGATGAGTGCGTTGACAGCCTGGACTGCTGCAGTGATGGCACCGGCGAGGGCACCGAACACAGGAATCAGAAGGGCGATCAGTGGGGATTTGCCGGAGACGTTGAACCCGGCACCGATCGCGTCGGCGAAACCTTCACCGATCTTCGAAATGGGACCGCCGGGACGGCCTGCCTTCTCAAACGCGTCAGACACATCGTCAATGATCTTGCCAGCGAATTGGTTACCCAACTCCAGGTCGTGCAACCCGCCCCGCCGGTCCACCCTGTACCGGACCCCCCGCAAGGTGACAATCTGCCCGGCCATGGCGTGCTCCACCGAGTTGGCGAAGTCGCGGCCGTGGGTGCGGATCTCATCCGACATGGAGTGGGAGACCGTGTCACCCCACTGCGTCCCGGCCCGGTCCAGGAACTGGTCGGCGTCATCGGAGGCGGACCGCAACGCGGCTTCCAGTTCCGGCTCAAGCCGGTCGGTGCGCGCATGGAAAGAGATGTAAGCGCTACCTGCGGATTGTCCCGGTGCGGTCACGGCTCACCCACCTCTCCTTGCGGTGATGGTGTGGGCTGTGTCGGGGACGATGCGCCACTGTGAGGATCATACTATCCCCGCATAAAAGCGGTGAAGTCGTCGACGGACATTTCCATGGTGGCCATCGGGTTTTCGACCTCGCTGACGGGTGGCGTTTCCAGAGTGGCGGCCAGGGACACCCATTTGTCGTTGGCGACGTTATCGAAAACGGTGACCCAGGCGATGTCGAGCCAGCCACTCAGGGACATCTGTTCGGCTTGCACGCCTGACATCAGCATCCGTGCGCCCAGCAGCGACCAGTGGGTCTGTATCAGGTACAGCAGCCGGAACGTCAGCCACCAGGGACGTCCGGCGGCCTCCGCAACAACGTCAAGGGCCAGCCGCTGCAACCCGGGAAGGTCCAGTTCTTCAGCGAACAGGGCATCTTCCACCAGATCGGTGTCAGCTTCGTCCAGCAGCCCCGGGAAGATCAACTCCAGGTTGACTTCTTCCGGTTCACCCATCAGCAGTTCCAGCCAGGTGGCCGCATCCTGTGCCGGGACGGTCACCCAGTGGCCCGCCACGAACACTTCGATGGGTCCCGGGCGCAGTGATGCGACCGGGTTGACTGCTACTTCAGGAAACGGGGCACTACTTGCGGCTGATGGCTGCACGGGCACGCCGCACTGTCTTCACCGGGGCCTCGGCCTGCTCCTCGAACGGGGCCACGATCGCCAGGATCTCCGCGAAGTCGATCCTTCCTGTCCCGGCCAGGTCCATCAGCCATTCCTGGTCTTCCGGTTCCAGTAGCGCCGACTCCACGATGTCGATCATGCGTGCGATGCCACGCAAGCGCCGGTCGGAGTCCTGGCTGGTCCGCCGTACGATCTGAGCCTCGCGAACCAGCAACATCATCTGGGTCTCGTTCAGCTTCTTGATCGGAACGTCGCGGCCTTTAATCGGAATCGTTTCGATGTCGCTCACGCAGGTCTCCTAATCGGTGGAGAAAACAATGAACCGATGCCGTCTTCCCACCCGTTCCATCGGCTTGCTGAGAAACTTTTTGCCCCTCATGCCGGGATGGTTGACGTAGGAGAAAGTTACCACCTGTCCAACCTTGCGCCAGTAGAAGCGCAGATGACCTCCTGCCATACGTGGAGTGATCCGGTGCGGGCGGGCGCCGTCGTGAACCAGGTTTGCTTTCCAATCGTGTGCCCGGACCCGGCCGTGAACGGTACGGCCCTCCACCCAGACTTCTTTCATGATGGATGCGGCCAGGTCACCGGTGGCGTACGGGCCCATCGCCTCAACCTTTGCTTCGATCTCCACCTCGGTGGTGACCTCTTCGATGAGGCGACGTGCAGCCCGGACGCTCAGGTTGCGGATGTTGACCCGGTTCAGCCGGACATCAACATGGCTGACCATGATTCACCCCGACAGGATGAAACAGTCACAGTTGGGCATCTGCACAGTGATCTGCACATTCCGTTCCACGCAGCCGCCCTGAAGCTGAATCTGCGACTGGGTGCCGATCACCGTGGACATGCCCCAGAACGGTCCCGTAGCGTCGGATTCGCTGACGATCTGCTGCCGGAAACAGCAGGTGGCTGCCCGCAGTGCCTGTGAATCGTCTGCCTGCTGCCGGGACGCAGCATCCCACTCCTCGCAGGAGGGCATTGTCGTGTCGGTGCCGGACGGAATGCACCGGATGATGCCCATCCGGACCTGCACCGCCCACGCCGGGATGGAGCAACTTCCGTAATTCGCCTGGGTGACCAGGGTCGGTTCCGGGAACGCATCCCAGGACGGGAACACATCCCCGAACGACACGTAGGCGAGACCTTCGCAGCACAGGTCGGTCCACAGATCCACGTCATGTGCCACCTGCAAGTCCAGGCGGCGGCAGAAATTCGCAGGCGGGTTCGGGTTGCCGGTGACTGCCGTGGTGAGACACAGCATCGCCAGATCAAGAAGGGTGTTTACCTGGGTGTCGGCCATCAGCGCACCCGGAACCAGTGACAGACACCGTAACCGGCGGTGGCTTCACCTTTGAACACTCCCCAGCCGATCTGGTCGGGCGTCAGGAAGGTGCTCACGTTGTAGGCCGTAAGGAATGCGAACCAGCCGATCCCGTCGCAGGATCCTTCAAAGTCCCAGGAGGTGGCACCGTTGCGGCGGATCCGCCAGTAGATGAGCGGACCCATGTGGTCGACGATGCCGTACGGGGTGCTGCTGAATGTGGTCGGGTTGGTCCACTGGTTGACGACAGCGGACTCTTTACCGCTGTCCGAGTGTAAACCCATGATCATGAGTTTGCCGCTGCCCGACTCACGCAGCACCGGTCCCGCCTGAGAGGTGGCAGCGACGTTGGGACTGGTGAACGTGGTCTTGAACGTAGCAGTCCAGGTAGAAGCCGGGAGCGCCCGAACGATCATCTTGATGTCAAACGAGGCGGAACCTGGATGTCCCAGCGCACCGCCACCGAACATTTCGTTGTAAGTCCCGGAACCCTGGTTGACCCACGAATACCCGGACGGCAGAGACGATGTGGTTGCATTGAACTCCTGGTCGTAGCCGAGGTCCGGCCCGTACACCGCATTGAATTGGGTCGGGTCGTCAATGTTCGGCAACGTCGTACCGGCGGCAGCCCACTTCACCCCAGAGGCTTGTGCCGAGTCAGCGGTCAAAACATGTGTGTTCGTGCCGACCGGAAGCCGTACCACCGTCGAGGCGCCGGTGGCTACATACAGGTCACCTTTGGTGGTCAGAGTGGACTTGTCGACCTTGCCGTCCAAAGCAGTCTGGGTGGCAGTGGAAACCGGCTTGTTCGCGTCCGACGTGTTGTCCACGTTGTTCAGTGACAGGGCCGTCTTCACCTGCGCCGGGGTACGGGAAGCCCACGCACCGGCCACCGACTGAATGATGTTGTCGGTGGTAGGAGTCAGCCCGGCAATGGTGGTCAGATCCGCATCCAGTGGCTGCTTCCCGGCCAGGTCGCTGGTCAGGTTGGTGACCTGCGACTCAGCGATCTGAACAAGGCCCTGCAGATCTGCAGCTACCTGTGCCGGTGTCCGGGAAGCCCATGCGGAAGCTTTCGCTTGCATGAAGTTATCGGTGGTGGCGGTTAGACCGGCAATCGTGGTCAGGTCCGCGTCCAACGGTTGCTTCGCGTTCAGGGCGGTCTGGGTGGCGGTGGAGATCGGTTTGTTCGCGTCCGATGTGTTGTCCACGTTGCCGAGACCGACAGTGCTGGCGGTCGGCGTGGCTACGGAACCGTGGGTGTGGTCACCCCGGCTGTATGCGGTAGCGGCACCGGCGGCCGGGACGATGCCGTATGTGGTTTCACTCGACACTGTGCCGGACGGGGTACCGCCACCGACCTGTGCGTCCACATACTGTTTTGTGGCTGCACCCAGTGCAACAGCCGGATCCCCGGACAGGATCAGCAGTCCGGTCATCGTGTCGCCAGCCTTGGCCACCTTGGTGGCCAGTTGCGCGACCGTCGCGTACGAGGTGAGACCGGACGAGGCGACAGCCGGGGTCAGGTCACCGTAGAACCCGGACGGGGCCATCGCTGACGGGATTTCCACCGAGAACGTGCCCCGGCCTCCGCCTTGGCTGAAATGTTCCGACACCTGGTAGGTCCAGCCGGTCGGATCCCCGTCAGCATCGTCGGTGGCCAGCAGCGGAATGGCGAAGTATCCGTTGGCGTCCAGAGTGGCGGTCATCGTGGACCGGGGGACAGTCATCAAATCCACAGGTACGTCCACAGTTGTGGACGGCGAGAACGTGATGGTTCCCTGCACCACCTGTCCAGTCAGGTCACCGGACTGGTACACGAGAGTCCCGTAGATCGTCACCTGGGTGATCGACGGAGGAAGCGTCATCGGGTTCCTCCTACTGCTGGGTGACGATCCGGGATACCGGAGCGTCGGGGGACGAGATCCGCATCCTTGACTTGAGCCCGTACGGGTTGAACATGGAAATCACCTGGTCAACAGTGGTGACACCAGTGAGACCATTCCTCAGCAGCGTGTCCACATCCACCATGGAGATCGTGGTGCCCTGACGGACGATCGACTGAATCCGTTGCGGTAGACGGCACTGCTGCCCCATGCACGATTTGGCCCATTCGCAGGCCAGTTCCCCGGCTGCCCGGGCCAGGATGCCTGGCACCGGCAGCCCCACCATGTAGGTGACCTGGAACGTGTTCGTGTCCCCGTAGTTGACGTTGTAGTCCTGGCAGTCGGGCCAGCAGTCCCCGTCGATACGGACCAGCCAGTGCCCGTCGTCCAGGCGCCAGTGTCCTTCCATGGGAAGGACTGCACCGTCAACACCAACCCCTGTCACAGGGATCGAAGCGACCGGCCCGGGCAGCCACACTTGGCAGCGGGGAGCGCACGTGCAGCAGCCCGGGTCGGAGTTACCGCACCAGCAGTTGCGCCACTCCCCGTTAAGGATGTACGGGATCCAGGTGCCGTCGGACCAGTACCAGCCTTGCGAACAGTCGGTGCACTGTCTGCCGCAGGGGCGGACGGTTCGCTCGCACAGACCGAACCGGCGACCGGTTGCGGCCCAGACAGTGAACGCACCATATTCGGCGGCGTTCTGCTGAAGTTCCGGCGTCAAATCGTCCCAGAAGTCATTGCCGCAGCAGACACTCGGGTCGAGGGTCCAGTTGCAGGGAAGGGAGGGAGCCGGTGTCGTGAAAACGTCCACTCGACTCCCTCCCTACCGTATTCCTTGAACGGATCTTATGTGGTCGCCCGGAACAGCGTCTGGCAACCGCAGGATGCATCCGGTGGCGCCTTACGGGTGATGAACATTCTGGAATGGGTGGTCGACCCGATCGGTGTCAGCAACGGGATCGGCGTATCCAGTGTGCCCGCATTGTCGGACAGGTCCACCAGGTACGGTCCGGTACCCCACAGCGAACCGCTGGAGGTACGGGCGTTGACCACGAAGTTGACCACATCGTTCTGGTAGGTGATGTCGCCGATGGTGCCTTCCTTCGCGAACGGGTACAGCACGTAGCCGTACTGCAGCCCGCCGGTGCAGGCGACACCCTGGTTGGCGAGACGGGTCCAGCCTTCCAGTGCGAAGTTGGACAGGGTGGCCGAGTTCTCGTCCTCGTTGTAGCCGGTCTTTCTGGCTGCGGCCGAATCGTCGGCAACCAGGCTGTTGCCGGTCATGATGCCGACCAACTCCGGGTCCACGTTACAGAACGTGACCACCAGGTTGATCCACTTGAGGATCGGCGGGTTGGTCTCCCGGACGCAGAAGATGCCGTCACCGTTCTTGACGAAGAATTCCTGCCGGTCCTCGTACTCCTTCGTCTGGGCGATGGAGATGATGCCGTCAGAAACCACCGTCGAACAGGTACCGGTCACCGCCTGACCGCAAGAGTTCAGCAGCGTGACCCGAACCCGAGGGACCTTAAGCGGGGTAAAACACACAGAGGTCATCGCTACGACTCCTGGGTCTTGCGGGGACGGCCGGGACGCTTCTTAGGCGTCTCGGTCTCCTCCGGCTCGGCGGACTGGGAATCAACCCACTGGTTGTACACATCGTCTGAAATGACTAGACCCAGGCCGGGACCGTCGGTGGTGGTGGCGATTACCCGAGGATCCCCGGTGATCGCCTCCAACTCTCGGTAGACCCGAGCGAAGTCCTTTCCCGGATACAGCACAGCCATTACGTACTCCCCGCTGTCGTGCAGTTCCTGGTGACTTGTATCGCCCAGACCCCGCATTCGACTGCCATCGCGAACGTCTGCTGGGCGACCAGATTCACTGTGTTCAGGGACCGGTTGGTGGTTTCACCGACCGGCGGCACGAACACTTCACCGTCCTG
>Ga0075423_10001657_pt1 | contig 19816 bp, 7 predicted proteins | sample SoiMethybrSBSTD2_FD_80114 | JGI IMG/M metagenome (GOLD analysis project Ga0075423, IMG submission 80114) | Bulk soil microbial communities from a Populus tree surrounding site in Tennessee, USA - Soil MetaG P. TD hybrid SBSTD2 | ecosystem: Environmental > Terrestrial > Soil > Tree plantation...
AACTCACTTCCAACGGCACGCGATTCAGCACAACCGGTGCAAGGAGGGGCTGTGAGAAGGACCATCTACTCGGAGTCGGAACATACTGTCACCGGTACGACGCCGCCGGCCGACGGACCGTCAGCAAACAGCGGGCTGCCCAATCGATTGATGACCGCGTTCGAAGTCGCCGAGTTCGTCGGCTGCCACGAAGAGACGGTGAGGTCGCAGAACGGTTGCAGAATGAGGCATTCACCGGCTCCTGTCGTCACGGTGATGGGATCTGTGGCGCCTGACCCGCAGGCGCGTACCGCATTTCTCGCTGCAGAATCTCGCGTCAGTGCGACGCGCCACGGACGCCTCGCCGCAACTTTCGCAGAAGAAATGATGAAGCGTTCGATACTGCGACCGGCAACTCCATCGGAGAACCTGTTCGAGCGTGTACGCCGCCGGCACCTCCTCGATGCGCCATTCACGATTCAAGCGGACGGTTTTCAGAAATTGCGGCATCTGTAATTCGACTGCTAATACCTGGGCCGCATGCTCCGGCAGAGACACCCTGCGGTTCCCGTGGCGGGCCCTCAACAATTGCGACGGTGGAACGCCGAGATCCGCCAACGCCTGCTCCCCCTCGGGCAGCGTCTCTCGTATGCTGTCATTCGTCTGTCGACCGTAGACGGATCGTTACGCAGGCCGAGCCCGAGGCCATGGACTTCTTCGATCGATTCCCAACGATCGATCCCGACACCGGGGGCGCCGGCACGACGAAGGCCTACAAGCGGCATGTAACCGCCCAACCGTGACCGAGACTCCCACTACGGTCGTCCTCTTCCCGGGGGGATCGCTGATGGACATCCGAATGCTGACCGTCGACACGGCGCTCATTCGCTGTCCCGGGTGCGGCGCTACCATGGTTTTCACTGCGCGATCCGTCGGCGCCACCTCCCAGATCACGTTCCTACATGAGGATGACGAGTGCCCGGTTCTCAAGCGGATCGAGGCGGTACTCGCGGCGGTGCGAGCAGCGGAAGCGAACTGATGGACTTGACGGACCAAATGGAACAAGAAATGGCGGACGCAGAGCGATTCGAGGAGCCGACGCAAAGGAAATCATGGCTTCACAGCTGCGAACTGTAGACCAAGCCGCAGCGGACCTGTGTGTGTCGGTCCACACGATCCGCGCGTGGATCGCTCGCCGAAAAATCGAATCCGTCCGGCTTGGCCGCGCCGTCCGGGTGCCGATGACGGAAATCGCCCGACTCATCGACGAGGGCACCATGCCGCGCCTCGACGACGAACGACGGCGTCGGCTGGTATAAGATCCCGGCCCTCCTGAGATGTCCGTCTTTCAACGCCCAGGCCGCGCAATCTGGTGGTTCGAGTTCGAGTACCGTGGGCGCCGATATCGCGAATCAGCCGGCACGAAATCGAAGACCTTGGCGATCGAGATCGAGCGGAAGCGGCGCCGCGAAGTCGAAGAATCGGCCAACGGCATCCGGCGTAACCGCAACGCCGCCGTCCTCTTGTCGGTCGCCGCGGCCGACTGGCTAACGTTCAAGAAACCGACGTGGGCCGACAAGACCTACGTGATCGAAAAGGCCAACATCGAGCACCTGAAGCCGCATTTCGGCAAACTGCTGCTCACCGAGATCACGGATCACGACATCGCCAGGTACCAGGAACACCGCCGCGAGGAAAAGGCGGCAAACAAGACGACCAACAACGAAGTGGCAACCCTTGGACACGGCCAAGCGCTTCCGCATGATGTGAGATCGGAGCGACTCAATCCGAACCGAGGTTTGCGGGCCGGCTTGAGCGTCCCTAGCGCCGTGGTGCCATCCGCTCCGCATCCGGCATTTATCGGAGAGTCGGCGCAGTCCACCTACTTGAGCAGTCGGGGATCGATTACATGCTCGCCACTCTGGACGACGACTATGCGCTTGGCGTCCTGGTGCGCCGGGTTCAGCAGGACATTGAATGTCTCGGGAACGATCGCCGACGGAACGTTCAAGAGTGCCGCGGAACCGCTCGTGAGCCATGCGTCACCCACCTCACGAGTCACCTCGGTCTTTTGCGGCCAGTCGGCCGGCAGTTGGTCGACTGAAACACGCCCGACTTGTACGTCGTCGGGCGCTTCGATTTTCAACAGACGGTAGCGGACTGGCAGGTCCTGAATGTCGATCTCGAAGTGGACCAGGATCTCGAGCAAGGCGGCTGCGGGACTTTGCGCGCAATACACGACGCGCCGGCCGCGCGTATGCCAGCGTCCCGCGGCGCGCAACGCGCCGTCACCGGCGAGCGAGAGATGACTGCTGATCCGCCACAAGAACACTCAAGCCGCCATGCCCTCGTCGATTCGGTACAACAGCTCCTCGACGAGGCGAGCGCCTGCTTCAGTGACCGTGAGATGAAGTGGAGTGCGACCGTGGAACTGTCGCTTAGCGGCCCTGAGCCAGTGCCACGCGCGTGTGCTGTCCCCGAAAACCTGTTCCCCAAGCGCGGCGATCCGGGCGACACGCACGGCGCGATCCGACTCCTGCTGGCTCAGCGCTGCGCGCCGCGCGCGTCGATGTGTCAGCGTGCGTCGAGGTACGATCAGCGAGTAGATTTCATCGTCGGTCAGACCTGCCCGACGGAGGCGATCGATTGCTCCCGTGGCGAGGCCATCCTCGATCAATCTGACGAGGTCCTGGTCAGAGTGGAGCGGATGCAAACCGAGCATCTCTTCAACACGTTTCAGCAGGCTGGACCGTCGAGTGATTGTCGTTTCGGCGACCGCAGATTTGGACAAGGATCCTCCCGGCCTGGGCAGCGGCAACTGCCCATTATTTTATGGCATCTTGCCTGATCATCCAAACATCGCTTCCGCCTCCCTCTCGCGGCTTGCATGCGCCCCAAATGTCCGGCGCATTCATCAGAGCGTTGGGCACGGCTTGACCCTGAGTTCAGCAGGATTCTAACGACGACACGTTCATCGATGTGCCATTGTCGGCCGGAGGCGACAATCATCGTGTCTGGCGACCGTCGTCTGCTCGCACTCGGCACGGTGGAAGGGATCGAGATCCTCACGGCCCGACAGTTCCTCGTTCGTCTCGCAGCTGCCGGTGTAGGAGCACCTCGAAACCCTGGGTTGATTCATGCGCATACTTCAGCGGCCATGAGAGTCGGAACCGACGCTCCGATCGACCATTCTGGAGGAGCGATGACGCGCCTCAAGGCTCCCCTCCGTCCCGTCGGCGCTTCGCGGCCTTGACCCGCGCCATGCGCTCCTGATGCGTGGGCATTTATCGGAGCGTCGGCAGCAGTTCCTTCAGAACGAGGAACCTGATGAGGGCCGTGGCGCTTCCGCAATGTTTGCGGAAATCGGGGCGTCCGTCCAACTCGCTCGTGGACGACGCGGCCAACACCCGTCGTCGATTATGTCGACAGTCCTACATTGCGGCTCAATCGTTTTGGTCTGGCTCGGGCGTTTTGATGGCGGCAATCGTGCTTGCTAAGAACCCATAAGAGTGAGCCGATGTCGCATACACCTGGACAGCGTCTCGCTGTGTACATCGATCGTTTTCAATACATCGCTGGATGCGCACAGTATTTTGACCCGCGAACCCCGTAATGTCCGAGAACTGGGCCATGGGCGCTACGCGGCGGCGCGGTAGTAGTAGCTGAGAAGTCCACCGATCCGTTGTCGCCGGCGAACCGGACCCGCGACACGCTGCCGTAGCGGACGATCGATCAGCTCGTTGCCCAGCCCTTGATGATTCCGCTCGCCATGGTAATGTGCCGCGAACTCGGCGAGCGTCCGTCGAAAGTGCCGTTCACCCAGCGGAATGACGCGGTTGAGGCATTCCTCTCGGATCGAGCGCACGAACCGCTCCGCATGCGCATTGCAGTTGGGTGCCAGGAACGGCGTCCGAATCACTCGGACGCCCGCCGTCGCCAGGAAGCGATCGACCCCCTCGCTCCACTTCCGATCCCGATCGCAAATCAGCATGCGATTCCGGCGGAGGACCCCATCGACATCGTCGGCGAGGTGCCGCATCGTTTGGATGACGAACGCCTCGTCAGGTTGCGGTGTTGAGCCGAGAACATGGACACGACGGGAGTGGAGTTCGATCACGAACACCGTGTAATAGGTGACCAACCCCCGTACGGTCCAGACCTCGGTGGTGAAGAAATCTGCCGCGAACAGCGCGTGCCAGTGGGCGCGCACGAACGTGCGCCAAGTCATCGGGCGTTCACGGCTCGGCGGAATACCCTGTTCCTTCAGGATCTTCGCGATGGTCGACCGGGCAACTCGATGGCCGAGGTTCTTGAGCGCGCCCTGGATCCGCGTGTAGCCCCAGCTCGGATTGTCGGTCGCCATCCGGCCGACGAGCCGGCGGATTTCCGCCTGCACGCCAGGTCGCCCGACACGCGACGGCACGTATGTCCACTTCCGCGCGATCAACTCGCGGTGCCACCGGAGAATCGTCTCCGGCGTGACGATCGTTGGGACGTGCGCGAGGATCCGACGGCCGAGGCCCTGACCGATCACGGCGAGACGCCGACGTTCGTCGTCATTCAACCGGATGCGCCGACCGTGCAGCTGGGCCTTCAGTACGCGGTTCTCTTCCCGCAAGAATCTGATGATGTCGCTCTGCTCCTGTTCGAGCCAGCCGAGCAGCGCCGCAATGATCAAGTGCAGCGGAAACACGCACGAAGTCTACGACAAAGCCGCGGGAGAGAGTTTTCGGACACTACGGGGTCGAGCTTCAGGAGAAAGGCCTCGTCGTCCGCAGCCCGATTCAGAACGAGGTTCGATACCTTCTTACTGAAGCCGGTTGGATGGCGGGTCTGACCCTAAACGGGACGCTCGATGATCCCACCTTCCGCGCGCGTTGCGTCGCGCTCGTGCAATTTCTGAAACATCTCGTCGACGGGCGCGAGGGCGAAATGCCCGCCAGCCTTCACCACGAAAAATGGCCAGCAGAGTTTCCGTTCGGGTGGACGCTCAACATCCTTAACTCGGAGTTGCTGCAACGGATGTTTCCAGACAAACGCATGAACGCCTACTGGCAGAGACGCACGGCGAGCCTGCATGTGCCGGTCACGTTCGGGATGCCGGTGGACTGATGTTGTTCGATCCCCCTCGCCGGACAGTGCTCTCCGCGTGGTAATCGCAGCAGGCGCGACTCCAGAGCGAGTCGGCGTCAGCTGTCGCGCCACCACGCCGCCGGGTAATCGTCTTACCGATCGCCATTGGGTGAAGTGAAGTACGAAGATCTACACCTGTCGACCCTTATGAGAGGCGCCTGTTTGGAATAGGATCCGGTCGTGGACGGACGAATTGTTGGGACGATCACAGCGACTGTTGCACTGATCGTTTTCGGGTTCGTAGCGCTCGGCTTGTACACCTCGCTCGCTGGTGTGCTGATCGCTGGCCGCATCGCTGCGATCGCTGGTGCCGCGGCCGGAACTCTCGCTGACGCCGCCCGTTCAGGCGTAACGCCGCCGTCGTCGCGGGCTCATCGCGATCCTGATTCTTGCCTATGTGCTCGTGGGACAAACCATAGGCCGGTATGCTCCACCAGGATCGCGCAGTGGACCCGCCGTGACGCCGCCACCGTAGCCACCTCTTATCGGGTGGCGACGAATACTTCGTTCCGACTTGCACCATGGGCTCCTAGGCGACATCAACCGCACCGTCGAGGCTATGGAGGAGAGCTTCATCAAGGACCACGCCATCATCGTCGGTTCCTCCCTCGTCGGACTCGAGCCCTCGCTCATCGGCAACTGGATGGCGCCACCTCGCCAACGCGTCCCTTTACGCGATCGATCTATTCGTAGAATTCGGCCGCATAAACGATCTGTAGTTTAAATAAATCCAGCAACAGGCGACATCGCTCGACGAATGGCTGGCCTCGCTCGAAACGCTCCAACCTTGATGGGAATAGCGCCCGAATTTTGACCGGATCGAGAAACGGCCAGTCGAGGTCACTGGTACGCGATCCTGCGAGCACGCGATAAGCGGCTGCGATCCGACAGAACGACTTCACTCCCGAGAAAGTCGAGTCATTCATGTATCGAAGACTAGCCTCATCAACGGTTGCCGGATCCCTTCGCAGAAAGTCGCGAAACTCGACCGCGAGCCTTATGAGACAGCCTAAGTCCTCAAGCTCGGATTCTTCGAGGAAAGGCGCTGCGTCGTGCGCAACCAAGCGCTGAAGAGCTTGAACAAACGCGACAGTTTCATTAGTCAATCTATGCCACCGCGAGGATCAATAAATATGGTGCTGCCTCTTCGAGGGCAAGTTCCGCCGCAGCGATCGCAGCTGCGACGCCTAGCGCGCACCCGCAGTGCTTCTTTACCTTGGCCAATGCATTCTCCAAGCGATTCATCGCTTGTTCAAGGGCGTCTATGTGGCCAGGATCACCGCCATAAGCCTGAATCTCCAGAACTCGGCGATTGACCACCGCAGTAGCCAGTATTAGCTCTGCCAACGCCTTTGCGCAGTCTACGAAAGTCGTCCCGTTGGGGTCTGTACGGTTGATCGGGTTGTTCTGAACGTAAGCATAGAGGTTGGTCCCCCCCCTCAGACCGATCGTGTCATCGCTGAGAAACCGACCGATAGAGGAACTATAGTATCGTGTCCGGTAATAGTACAGGCCTGCAGCTGCGTCCCACTCTCGACCGGTGTACGAAAAACCGGATATCGTGCTCCCTTCGGATTGATTCCCCCAGGGATCGTACGCTCGCCTAAGCGTAATTGACCCGTTCTGGTCGGTTGTTTCGGTGATGTTCCCCAAGCGGTCCGCCACGAAGTAGCTGACATTGCCGGCTTGATCGCGCTGGCCGATTGGCTTATCTACACCGCCATACACATAACTGATCGTGGTTCCAGTCGAAAGGCTTTCCTGTATCACATTGCCAGCGTCGTACACGTATCTGTGGGTCACTCCACCTTCCGTCTTCTGTTGTCTCATTCCGCGCCCGTCGTACGCGAGAGCCATTATTGTCGTTGTGCCCTGCAACACTCTAACGAGTCTGTTGCAGGCGTCCCATTCGTACGTCTGCGCGCCATCGGAAATGAGATTACCGTTCGCGTCGTACGTGAATGCCTGTGTCCCGCCGCTATTCGCCAACTGGAACTGCTGTGTGTTCGTGTTGCCACTCGCGTCACGCGCACTGACGCTGACTGTATTCGTACCGCCGCTGACCGGCACCGCCGCCTGGAAGTGGTTATCAGCCGCAACAACCGCGGGAATACCAGCAATTGTCACTTCGGCTGGCTCGCTGACAGTCCCTGCGAACTGCATCGCACCTGATGGCTGCTCCGACACGAGCTCGTTTACGCTGTTGTACGTCGTGCCAGTGACCAGGTCACCGATCTGCTCAACCGTTCGGTTTCCCGCCGGGTCGTACGCATACGCATACCGTTGCAGGAGCGTCGTTTGCGGATCGGTACCACGCTTTACCGCTGCCACAAGTTGATCGGCCACGTCATAATCATAGGTCCACATGACGGCCGCGGTATCCGCCTGTTGCCGCCAAGTGATGATGTTGCCGGTCGCGTTGTAGGTGTAATCGAACTTTGACAGCGTCGCGCCGCTGGGATATCGGTGATGAATGGTCTGGAGTCGGTGATCACTACTATTCCCAAAATAACTGTAAGCGCTGGTTTGCCCATTTGGATATGTGACCGTCTCGAGTCGGCTCATTACGCCGTCGTACGTATAGGCAAACGTGCCAAGGACGTTGGCCTCGGATGTGACCCGTCCCAGCGCATCGAAGGCCCATGTCACGCCGACACCATTCATTGCCCGATTCGTCACCCGACCCAGTTCGTCATAGGTGTAGGTGATTGTGTCGTTGGTTAATGGCCCATCGACGCTGGCCAACTTCGTCGCCCCAGGAATCCCAATCGGGTGATAGCTATACGTCGTGGTGCCCGTCCCATCGACCATCGTCGCCAAGCGACCGTACGTCGCGTCGTAGGTGAAACTCACGTCCGGAGTGGGAATTTGCTCGTTCGTGAAGAGAGTGTCTTTGATCTTGTCATCTGCGAAGTAGGTGTAGCTCGTCGTCTGGAGCTTCGGGTCAGTGACGGATTTGAGGCGGGTCGTCGTCCCTTCATAGATGTACTGCGTCGCGTGGCCGTCGGCGCGTAATTCGCGGGTGACACGCCCCTGCTGATCGTGCTCCCACGTCGTGGCATGACCGTCCGCATCGATCAGGCGCGCCAGAGTCCCGCACGTACACCACTCCTGCCGCACCACCCGCCCGAGCGGATCGCGCGTGCTCACTAGACGTCCAAGCGCGTCATAGTAGTAGCGGGTGACGCGTCCGAGCCGATCGCGCGACGTCGCGCGATCCAGCCGATTGTAGGTGGTCTCCTCATAGGTCCCGTCCGAGTACGTGACGCGCGTCGGCCGGTTCAAGGCGTCGTAATCCGTAGTCACCGTATAACCGTCGGCATCGGTCACCGAATGGATGCGCCCCTGCACGTCGTATGTATAGGTGGTGGTCGCACCTGTCACTGGTCCGGTGACACTAATCAGTTGGCCGTCGGCGTTGTACGCATAGCTCGTCGTCTCCTGCTTCGGATTCGTCAAAGTGAGGACCTGTTCGGCCGCGTTGTACGTGAAGGTCGTGGTCTGGCCTGCCGCGTCCGTCATGGTCAGTGGTTGATGCCCCGCCGTGTAATTGGCGTACTGCGCGAGCAGATCGTTCAGCGTGCCAGTGGTGTTGCGGACCTCGAGCAAGTCGATCCCATTCGCGTCGTAGGTGTACAACGTGCGCCGGCCCATCGGTTCGATGCGCGTCAGCGCCTGTCCCTGCGTATTGTAGGTGGATTGCGTAATCTGGGACGTACCATCGTCGAGCACCCGAGCGATCATCGTCGGGTCTGTGCCTGTTCCGGCAACACCATAGTGACCCCCCGACGCTTGATTGGGGTATGCGTACCAGACGCGCGATTCGAGCGGCTTCTTGATACTATGGGGAATATTCCGCGCACCCGCATGGTTCACGTACGCCATTTCTGATGCGAGAAGCCAGTGCGTGATGACAGCATGCGACACGTCGCCTGGTGCTTCCGCCATCGCCTGCTTGTTCCAGTACAACGAGTTGTACTTCTCGAGGTCACCGTTGTAGTCCGTGAACCCTTCTGGCACTTCGTTGGCCGGCGCCACGGACGGCAGACTCGCCGAATTCGTTACGTGATACTCGATCCGTTCGGTGTCACCTTCCGGATCCGTTGCTTCCGTGCGCCGGAAACTGCCGTAGGAGGAAATATTCGTATATCGAAATGTTGTGGTGCCATACGGCGTCGTCATGGCTACCATCGCGCCGGTGCTGTCGTACGCGAAGGTCGACGTCATGCCGACGGCATCGGTGATAGACGCGAGCTCTCCTGGCGCGTTGTACGTGAGAAGCGCGGTCCGCCCGAACGGGTCGGTCATCTTCGTCATCAATAGCGGATGCGAAGCGTCTAGGTATTCAAATGTTGATACCTGTCCGACGCTATCAGTCGCCGCCACCAGTCGCATACTGGAGTCGTAGGTGTAGCTCAGCGTATGACCTTGCGGATCGATGACTTGCGTAAGAAACGTCTTCCGATTTGGCAGCGATGCCGCTCGATCTGGACTCGCGTACACCTCAACGGTGCCGTCAGGAAGCCGACGCTCCCACCGCACCGGATCGTCCGACACCTTCACGAGTGATGCACGCGTTTTCCAGTGCGTGAAGCCGCTGTACGAGTTGTACGACTCCGATCCCTCGCCTCGCAGGACCACGGTGACGTATGAATACGGGGCGACGATGATGTTGTTGTTGTCGCTCACATACGAATACCAATCGAGCGTCCATTTTGGGCCTACGTTGCCGTACGTCGGAGTATTGTCCACTCGGGTGCTTCGCTGGTTGTACCGCAGCGTAAAGTCCATCGCAGGTCCGACTGGCGGCGTATAGGTCAACGGCGTGTCGGTCAGAAGCACCGACGTCGTCATCGGATGCAGAACATACGTCGGCATTCCAGTTGACGGACCACCGCAACCGCACTGGTCGTCGTCGTATGGCCCCCCAGGGGCGCAGTGGCCGACCACTGTGTCGCCTTCTTCCGACGTGACCGCACGACCCACATCGGCGGCGTGGTCTTCTGGCACGAGGACGTACCCTGACGATTCGTCACGCAGCGCATCGGCGCTCAGGGCGATGTCACCGCCGAGGATCGGATCGCGCAGTGTGTACGCGTTGCCGTTGCGCGCAATAACTGCGGAATAGTGGTTGCTCTTCAGATGAACAATCGCGGGGAGCGGCAGATCATTGATCTTGGAAATGAAGCGCATCGACAATGACACGCCCGCGTGCATGCCGAGCTCTCGCAGCGTCGTCAACGAGGTGCCATCGTGTCCCGGATGGTAGTGTCCAATCGACTGCGTGCCCGTTGGGCTGCGCTTTCCCATCGCCCCTATCAGCGCCTTCAGCGCCTCTGGACCCGAGAAGGTCGCCAGCTCATGGTGCGTCACCAGCAGTGACAGCCCCTCCCGCGCCTTGCTCACCTTCGTGGCCGCCGCACCGAAGATCGGACGACCTTCGATCTCGGCAAATCTGGCCTGCATGCCGTCGACATTGCCAAACGCCGTCGCCTCCGTCAGCCACTCCGCGACTGCAAAATCCGCGACGCTGCGCGAACTCGGATCGGTGTGGTCCTTCGCCAGCGTCCAGGCTTCGTCCCAATACCGCGCTGCGCGCGAGTAGTAGCCGGCGTTGAAGCGCAGCACGCCAAGATTGGTCAGCACCGACGCCTTCCAGGGCGAGTCGGGGTTTTCGGTGATGAAGTCCTCGAGCGGCGACACGTTCGGCGAGCTTGCCGCAAACGCGGTCAGCGCACGCGCAACGGCGCGGTTGTCGCTGATCGTCGGCGTCGACGCCACTGGCTGAAGTGGCTCGGGCAGCACACGCGCGCGCGTGATCTCTTCCGCCAGTGGCGTGTCGCTGAAGCGCACGGCGAACACGGGCGGGGTGACCGACGGCACCGTGCGGTTCGGTTCGATTTTCTTTGCGGGAGTGGGATCGACCACTTTTGGGGCCACCGGCTTTGGCAGCTGCGAGGCAGCGATGGTCTGCGCGAACGCAGCCGATTCCGGTGATATGGTGAGCCCGATCAGAACGATCGTCGTCCACCAGGCGAACTCGGAGCGCAGAGATACTATCTTTCTCATCTTCATGACTTCAGGAACACCCTACGGAAGCGGAACTGCGTTGGTTGGCTCGGTGAGCGTGATCACCGGCGGTGTGTGATCGTTGGGATCCGGCGCGGGTGCCTCCCAGCGCGTCGAATCGAGCGGGAATGCGTCGGCGCCGTCCGAATGGCCGTCGCCGTCGGTATCGGCGTTGAACGGATCGGTTCCCTGTGCGCGCTCGATGTCGTTGGGAACACCGTCGCCGTCGAGATCGGTGTTCGCCGACTCCATGCTCGTGCTCTTGAGCACGTTGTCGCCGAGACCGGAGCCGCTCGTATCCCAATTCAGCGGATCCGTGCCGAGTCGGTATTCACGCCATGTGAGCAGCGTGTCCTGATCGGGATCGCCGGTGAGCCACGAATTGTCGGCCGTCGCAATGCCGCCTGCGGCCACGGGCGTTAATTTCGCGACTGTGGTGCCGTCGCCGAGCTGGCCGCCTCCGTTCGAACCCCAGGCCCAAACCGAACCGTCAGCCTTCGCGACGAGCACATGCGTCCATCCGATGCTGACCGCCACGACATCATTCATGCCGGAAACGATGTCTGGAATCGAGCGAGAGGAAACTATCCCGCCGTCGGCCAGTTCGCCAACGGTGTTCGATCCCCAAACCCACAAGCGACCATCGAGGCCCAGCGCTACGCCATTGAACCGACCTGCGGACACCGCAAAGATGTGATCGAGACCAATGACAGGAGCCGCTGTCGATCGCGACGTCGTAGTGCTGTCGCCGAGCTGACCGCTGGTGTTATCGCCCCACGCCCATACCGTGCCCTCGCGTCGGAGCACAAACGCGAAGTCCTGCCCTCCCGAAACGCTGGTCACCTGCGTGATGCCAGGCACCTGGACCGGACTGCTGTGACTGGCGAACGTGCCGTCTCCGAGTTGTCCCTGCCCATTCGCACCCCAGCTCCAGACAACACCATCAGCAGCGCCGTCTGTCTCGATGGCTAATGAGAATTCGTCGCCCGCCTCAATCGCGGTGACGCCCTGCAGGCCCGGTACGGCAACCGGAGTCAACCGATTCGTTGTCGTGCCGTCGCCCAGCTGGCCTGACGCGTTCTTGCCCCACGCGACGACGGTGCCATCGGCCTTCAACGCCAGGGAATGGCCAGACCCCGCGGCCACCGCGACGACCGTACTCAGGCCCACGATCTGCACAGGCGAAGATCGTCTGGTAGTCGTACCGTCGCCGAGCTGTCCGTAGAAGTTGTCGCCCCACGTCCACACGGTGCCATCCGCCTTGAGGGCCAGGGCGTGCTCTTCACCTGCGGCGATCGCGATTACATTGGCCAGTCCGCTGATCTGCGCCGGCGCGGCGTGACTTACGAGCGTGCCATCGCCAAGCTGGCCGTAATCGTTGTTACCGAACGACCAGACAGTCCCATCGCCCTTCAGCACGTAGCTCGACGCCCAGTTCGCCGCAACGTCGCCCGTGACGGCAAAGTCGACGCGGCGAACGCCGCTCGGCGTCAGGCCGCTCTTCCACGCCCTGGCCTTGATCACCTGCGATTGATAGACGTTCAGCGTGTTGCCAGAGGTGATGACGGGGTCCGTCTCGGTCGGATCCACACCATTCGTCGTGTAGTGAATGACCGAATCGGTTGTCGCGTCAGTGATCGTCACCACGCGGCCCGATGTGTACCAACCGCCTATCGGCGTGATAACTGGGGTCGCGACGGCCGCCGCATCACCAATCGTGTAGCTCTCGCTCGCGATTGCGCTCCCGGCTACGCCAGCCTTGAACGCTTTCGCCTTCACGGTGGTCGTCACTGCAATCTTGATCGGCCACCGATAGAGCGGCGACGCTTCGGTTGGAGACGAACTGTCGAGCGTGTAGTGAATGGACGCGCCGTCGGTGGCACTGCTCATGGATACGTAGGTGGCGTCTGCGAACGCTGATCCGCCTGGCGTGAGCGTCGGCGTCGCGACGGTACCGACCGTTACCCAGAAGCTGCCGATACCGCTGTCGCTCGCACTCCATCCGGTGCGCCACGCTTTCGCGCGCACGGTCATGCGTGAACTGACGGCGATGGGGCCGGTGTAGGCGGTGGACCCTTGCGTCGGCTCGCTGCCGTCCGTGGTGTACGTGATCGTCGTCGATGGGGTCGTTGTCGTTACCGTGACCGATTGCGCCGATGTGTATGCACCGCCCGCGGGGCTCAGCGTCGGCGTCACGGCCTTTAGCGTGAACGCCCCCGTTCCAATGGCGCTGTCGGTCCAACCCGTCAGAAACGCCTTCGCCTTGATGGTCGTCGTCACGTCGACCGCAATCGGTCCACTGGCGATTGGTGAAGAAGTGGTCGGGTCCGACCCATCGGTCGTGTAGCGGATCGTGGCCCCGCTGACGCTCGACGTCAGCGTCACGCTCTGATTCGTGTAGTACGTCCCGGCCGATGGACTGAAGGTCGGTGCCGGCAGGTTCATCGTGTACACCGCGACCGCGACGTTGCTCGAGGGCATCGACCCTGCCCAGGCAGCGGCCTTCAGCGTGACCGACTGATCGATGCTGATCGTCCCGCCGGAGGACACGGACGAATCGGCCGAGGTCGGATTCGCGCCGTTGGTCGTGTAGTGAATGACCGCACCTGGAGTGACGGCCGTCAGCGTGACGGTCGTAATCGCGGTGTAGCTGCCTGTTCCAGGACTGATTCGCGGCGTGCTCGTTTTCCAGTTGAACGCCGCCTCGCTGATCTTCGTCGGGGAGGTGCGCATATCAAGGGTGCCATCGCCAATCTGGCCAGATCCATTCGCGCCCCACGCCCACACCACACCATCCGTCGTCACCGCCAGCGCATGCGCGGAACCTGCACTGAGACTCAGGATGCTGCCCAGCCCCGAGATCTGCGCCGGCGCGCTGCGCCGTGATTCCGCGGCTGCGTCACCGAGTTGGCCCTGGCTATTGTTCCCCCACGACCACGCGGTGCCATCGGTCCGTGCGCCGAGCGCAAACCCCAGCCCACCTTCGACACCCGCCAAACTGTCGAACGATCCGATCTGCGTCGGCGAAGACACCCAGCCAGATTCAAAGCCGACACCTAATTGGCCGAGCGCATCGGATCCCCAAGCCCAAACGTTTCCTGCCGCATCCAGAGCAAACGAGATCGATGATCCGGCTCCGACACGCGTCATCGCGGATGGCAATGAGGATTGAACCGGTGTCGATCGGTTGATGGTCGTCCCGTCGCCAAGGTCGCTCGCGGTGTTATCACCCCATGCCCATACGGTGCCGTCGGATTTCAACGCAAGGACGTGCGTGTCACCGGCCATCACGGAGACCATGCCGGTCAGCCCAGAAACCTGCACTGGCTGTGTTCGCTGGGTCGTCGTTCCGTCGCCAAGTTGCCCGGCGGTGTTCTTCCCCCACGCCCACACCGCGCCATCGGACTTGAGAGCGACCGAAAACTCCGCGCCGGCCGCAACAGCGGTTGCACCCGTGAGGCCACTGACCTGAATCGGTAGCGTGCGCTGCGTCGTCGTGCCATCGCCGAGCTGCCCGCTGCCGTTGTAGCCCCAGGCCCACACGGTGTGGTCGTTACGCAGCGCGAGCGTGAAATCGGCCCCAGCGGAAATCGCGGTGATGCCCGTAAGCCCGTTGACAATGCCAGGGATCGATCGCGGGCTCGTGGTCGTGCCGTCCCCGAGTTCGCCAAGACTATTGAGGCCCCATGTCCAGACGGTGCCATCATCTCGAAGCACTACAGAATGGTTGGCACCCGCCGACACGACCGCCGGCGTAAATGCACCGGTCAACGTATAGGTAGCAGTCGCGACATCGCTATCGGTCCATCCTGTGATAAAGGCACGCGCCTTCAGCGTGTAGTTACCCGCGATGATGGTGCCGCCTGAGGCGATGACAGGATCGTTTGCCGTCGGATCGACGCCGTTGATGGTGTAGTGAATCACCGCGCCGGGGGTGGGATCACTGATCGTGACCAGCTGGCCGGCGGCATACGATCCGCTTGCCGGCGAGATCACGGGCGTTCCGACCTTCACTGTGTAAGTGGCGCTCGATTCCGCGCTCGCTGTCCAGTCCGGGTGAAACGCTTTCGCTCGGATCGTGACCGTCCCCGTGAGCACGAACGGCGCCGTGTAAATCGGAGAGCTGGCATTCGGTGCCGTGTTGTTCGTGGTGTACCGAATCGTTGCGCCGCTCAACGCGGACAAGGTCACCTGGGTGCCGTAGCCGTACTGGCCTGAAGCAAGACTGAACGTGGGCGCCGCCAGCGTCCCATAGTTGAAGGTGTACGTGCTCGATCCGACGCTGCTCGTGGTCCAGCCAGTTCGGAAGCCCGCGGCCTTCACGGTCTTGCCCGTATTCACCACAAAGCTGCCGCTGTACACCGGTGATGTAGCGGTCGGATTCGACCCGTCAAGCGTGTAGCGCGTCGTCGAGCCACTGGCGACCGTGATGGTGACAGTCTGGGCTGTGGTGTAGAGGCCTCCGAAGGGAGAAATCTGTGGCTGCGGTACCGTGAGGTTGTAGGTGGCGCTCGTCAGATTCGATGTTGGCGCACCGTTCTTGAACGCCTTCGCTTTGAGCGTCAGACTCTGATCGACCACGATGGTGCCGCCGGTAGCAACAACGGGATCGGACTCGCTCGGATCGTTCCCGTTGGTCGTGTAGTGAATCGTCGCTCCAGAGGTCGCCTCGGTGACGACGACGTTCTGCACCGCCTGGTAATTACCGCCTGCGATGCTGAAGTTCGGCGTCCCGACTTTCCAGGCGTAGTGATCGTCGCTGATCGTAAGTGGTACGAAGTGCCGGGTCGTCGTGCCGTCGCCAAGCTGACCGTTCGTATTGACGTCTCCCCAGGTCCAGACCGTGCCCGCGTTCGTGACCGACATGTAATAACCCGCGCCCGCGACAACCTGGACACCGGCGGGACTGCCGGGCGCGACTACGGGGACGCGTGAAGTCCCTCCGGACTGGTCGACACTCGAACCCCACACGTAGACGGTCCCGTCAAGTAGCGTCGCAATCGACCGGCCGCCGCCGCCGTCGACATCTCTGACGTTGGTGAGCGTGGTGACCGGTACCGGCATCAGACGCTGTACATCGGTCATGTTGGCACCCAGCTGTCCCGGGGAGTTGTAGCCCCAGGCGCGCAATGACAAGTCGGATCCGACAATCGCCAGTGAGTGATAGTCCCCACCCGCGATCCCCACGACGCCGGTTAGCGGCACGCCGGCCGAAACAATCACCTGTACCGGCGTTAGCTGCATCGTCGTCGTGTTGTTGCCGATCGCCCCGATCAGGTTGTCACCCCACGCCCAGACGGTTCCGTCTGCCTTGAGCGCCAGCACGTGATAGTGGCCGGCAGCGATCGCAATCACGTCGGTGAGACTCGGCACCTGCACCGGAGATGTCCGCTGGGTGTTCTGACCGTCACCAATCTGATGGGCCGAACCCCAGGTCCAGACGGTGCCGTCGGATTTCAGCGCAACCGAATTGGTGTCGCCCGCCGCGATCGCGATGACGCTCGTGAGGCCGACGACGGTATTCGGCGGGGAGTTCGTGCCGCCACCGATCCCCAGCTGACCATTAGCGTTGTACCCCCAGGACAGGACGGTGCCGTTGCTCTTCAGTGCAAGCGTATGCGTGCCGCCTGCGGCAACAGCGGTCACACCGGTCGCTCCTGTGACGATTCCTGGGACGCGGTTATCTGTGGACCGACCGAGTTGGTTCGTCGAGTTCGAGCCCCAGGTCCACACCTGGCCAGCATCGTCGACGGCGGCCGCGTGATTCGCACCGGCGCTGACACGCTGCGCGACGACTGTGGTGATGAAGGTCGAGACGTAATTCGTGGCGAGGGCGTTGCCCGCGAGATCCTTGACGCCTGACGCGCCGCTGACGACTGTCGCGGTATAGGTGCGGGTCGGCAAGAGCGACGCACTCGGCGTCAACGTCGCGACTCGGGTTGCCGCGTCGTAGCTGACCGTCCCGCTCACCGCGAGGTTCCGCGTGTCCTTCAACTGAATCGTGCTCGTCGTGACGGTCGTTGGGTCGATCGGCTCGCTGAAGGTGAACTGCAGCGTCGTGCTGAGCAAGACGTTTCGTGCCGCCGATGCAGGAGTGGTCGCGGTGACTGTCGGCGGTGTCAGATCGAGCGTCGTGAACGTCCAACTGTAATTCGCGGAGAGCACATTGCCAGCGAGGTCAGTGACACCACCGGCGCCGCCCTTCACGCTCGCCGTGTACGTCGCCCCGCCTACGAGCGTCGCGGTGGGATCGAATGTCGCCGCGTGACTCGCGCCGTCGTAGGTGACCGAGCCCGCGACGAGCTGGTTCGCGGCATCGCGGAGCTCGAATGTCGCGGCGCTCACGGACGCCACCGCCTCGCTGAATGTCGCGGAGACGTTCGCCGTGGGGTCGACATTCGTCGCGCTTGCGGCTGGAACCGTCGACGTGACGGTAGGTGGCGTCAAGTCATCGATCGACGCGTTCATGTCGGCCACGACCTCAGTGGCGTTCAGGGCGCGTCGATACATCCGCAGCTCGTCGATGCGACCGGTGAAATACGCACTGCCTGAGCCGCTGCCGATCCACAGCTTGCCGAAGCTTCTCCGGACATCGCCGGTCGCCGACCCGCTGGCGACTGCGGAGCCGTTGACATACAGCACCACTGACGTGCCGTCGTAGGTCGCCGCCAGATGGACCCACTCGTTCTGCGAAATGGCTCCGGTCGTTTGGACCAGATACGATCCGCTGCTCGTCTCAAATTGCGAGTAGAAATGGCCGTCGCCATCGATGGCGAGGCTGTAGGTGTGGGCCTGTCCCGCGGGGCCTTCTTTGTCCAGAATGCGCCCGCCGGATCCGGTGGATAGCACCCAGCCCTCCAGCGTGAACGCGGAAGGCAGGTCGAGTGTTTCGGCATCGCGAACGGTGGCCGCATCATTGACGCCGTCGAGGAGCAGGGCCGCCCCGTACTTACCCGTTGTCCAAGTCGCGCCGTCGAGGGCTGCGTCATTCTGGTTGCCGGATCGATCGAATGTCGTGACCCCAGTGTTGTCGTTGAGCGGCAGCGCGAGTTGCGCGTCCGTTGCTGTCGCGGACGTGTGGAACGTCCAAGAGACGTCTGCTCCAAGCTCCGCGCCAGCGGCGGACTTGACACCAGAGGCGCCGCTCCTCACCGTCACCGTGAAATCGGTCAGCGCAGACAGTGAGCTGGTGGGAGTGATCGTGGCCTTGCGCAGGGTCGAATCATATGAGACGGTTGCCGACACGGTCGCCCCACCCGTCACGTTCAGGGACAGATTCATCGCCGTCACCGTGGCAGCATCGACGTCCTTGCTGAAGGTGACCGTAATCGGTGTGGATTGAACGCCAACGGCGCCGCCGCCGGGCGTGACGACGGTCACATCGAACGGCGTCGCCGAATCGACCGGCGTCGCCATGTCGAGCGCGACCTCAGAGGCGGACCGAGCGACGTTATAGAGGCGGACTTCGTCCAGTTTGCCCTGCAGATAGCTGCTCGAGGTGCCGGCTCCGAGTCGTAGCGGCTGATCCGTCACGATGATGTTGCCGCTGGCCGCGACGCTGGCCCGTTCGACGCCGTCAAGATACAGGCGAAGCGTGGATCCTTCGTACGTCGCTGCAACATGGACCCACCGATTGGCGAGCAGGTCCGACAGTCCACTCACGACGTAGGTGTTCACGCTCGTCGTGATTTCGGCGTACGGCTTGCCGTTGGCATCGATGCCAAGGCTGTACGCGTGCTGCGTGGACGATGGTTTGTCGAGAATCCGCGCCGCTGGTGCCAACGGTGATACCCAGGCTTCCATCGTCATCGCCGAGGTGACGTCCAGAGTGGACGCATCTGCCATCTCGGCGTAGTCATCAACGCCGTCCAATGCGAGACCGTTTCCGTAACGTCCGGTCACCCACTGCGGTCCGGTAATCGTCGTCAGATTGTTGTTGGGCGAGGCGTCCGCGCTCGTGGTCCCAGTCCCTTCCGAGAATGCGACACCAGCGACAAGCGACGTGCCTTGCGCAACGACGTGCGTCACACCCGAGTTGCGACTCAGAATCGCGACGAAGGCAATCAATACACACGCACCGAACCGCAGAGAACCCTTCACAGTCATCCGTTCCTCAAGAGGGCACATGGATCCGCTCACGCGGATCGCCGCAAACACGGCTGCCGCCGCGTCAAGACCTCGAAGCGAGGTGTTCGATTACTACTGATGTATGGACCGAAGCACGACGGCTTCGAAGGACAGACTTGGTCGGCGCGAAACTTGCGCTGGATTCATCGCCCCCGCGAACTGTCTTTGCTGCTGGGCTTCTGAAATGCAAGTAGCCCAGTTCCGGGAACCATTGTCGGCGGCGTTCGCACGATCCGCCAGATCCATTCGGGTTCCGTTTTGGACCCGGCTTCGTCAGAACGTCACGATTGGGAACGAAAGACTCGCCGCAGTGTCAAAGAGTCATCCAACGACGCATAACGACGCGATCAGATCGAGTTGGCTGTCTGATGTCAGTGTGCAATGTGAAGGATTCGTCAGCGAGTCACCAATACTTGTGATCGAGCGACTCTCCTCGTCGGCTGCACAATTCATCGATCGACTCCCGCCGCCGCACACGTCGTTTGAACAACGTCTATTCCGTGCACTG
>Ga0075423_10001659_pt1 | contig 19786 bp, 13 predicted proteins | sample SoiMethybrSBSTD2_FD_80114 | JGI IMG/M metagenome (GOLD analysis project Ga0075423, IMG submission 80114) | Bulk soil microbial communities from a Populus tree surrounding site in Tennessee, USA - Soil MetaG P. TD hybrid SBSTD2 | ecosystem: Environmental > Terrestrial > Soil > Tree plantation...
AAACACGCACGCTGAAAGCAACGGTGTTCACAATTTTCTCGCGCTGAAACTGCACCCAAACCCGGTAGGTCTGCGCTCTGGGAAAGATCACGTTGAATTGAACCCGCGGTCCACCGTCCGCCAGGAACGGATGGTGATGCATTACATCTACCAGATCCTCGCTGACGATCAGCATGTGGCCCCAGGCTCCCAGGTATGGCTCAATCCCTTCGGCAGGCCGCAGGCGGAAAAGCATTTGCGTCTTCATTCCCGCAATCGGCACAGCAGGTTCTGTAACCAGATCCACGTCCACGTTCAAGGCGTGCTTCGCGGAAACGTCAGGAGTCAATCTGACCGTCTCGAGTGGAACCGGCATTCCGCCGGCCGTAGACACGAAGACGGTGCGTGCCAGCAATTGAGGCGTGCCTCCCCTGGGGAAAAAATCGCACAGGACGCGGTACATTCCTGGTTTTGAGAAGCGGGTCTTGAAGCGAAAGCTATCATCCGGAGCGGCCTCGGGATGTTCATGGACAAAGTAGTTTAAGTCTTCACTAAAGATAAACAGATGAAACGGTCTTTCGTGCACAACCTCAAAACATCGCACCGGGTTGCTGGTGTTTGGGCCAGTCACGGAAAAGGTTAATTCAACCGTCTGATTCACGCGAACGGTCTGAGGCCGCAGTCTTAAGTTCAATCCGTATTCAACGGGATCAGCCACTCCGACCGTGAGTTTCATCCCGCATCTCCAACAGGTGCCTGGAGTCGACGAGCGGATCTCCGGATCCATGGGGCATACATAGTCCGGAGATTCCGGGATGGTTGTACTCTGACCGCTTAAAAAGGCAACGTAGAGAAGCAGGTAAAGCGTTTTCAACACGAGTGATCCTTTGCCGCGGTTACGAGAATTCAGAAGTTGTGCTTCGTCAGCCGGGCGCGCTTTCTTGGTTCTGTTGCCCTCTCGCACGGGCTGGACCAAGTCCACAGCCAATTATAATCAAATCATCGCGGCCACTGAAGCTGCCTTCCTGAGACTTAGGGGATGTCGTAACTACAAGCAGAAGGATGAGCTAAAAGAGCTTGACTATTCGCTTACGCGCAGTACGATTTGAGTCGCATTCATGTGAATCGACGCCTTGACTGATGCTTTTCCGGGATGAGGTATTTGTTCATGAAAGCTTGGCAGTTTTATGGATTTAACGACATGCGGCTGGAGGATGTCCCTAAGCCGGAGTGTAAAGCTGGTCATGTCGTTGCCAGAGTCCTGTGTGTCCAGCCCAGTGTTACGGAAGCTCAGCTTGCTCGTGGGATTAAGACTCTAGCTTATGAAAGAATTCGAAAGAGACTCGCAACTGAGGCCCCCCTACAACTCTTCGGGCACGAGTTTTGTGCGTGCATTGTCGAGGTCGGCGAGGGCATCACGAAATTCAAGGTAGGTGATCGTGTTGCTGCGCGGGCCAAGTTGCCTTGTGGAAGCTGTCCGTTGTGTCTCTCTGACAGGAGTACTCTATGCCGGCGCGGGCCCGTTATCGGTTTCGACCTGCCGGGTTGCTTTTCCGAATTTGGACTGCTTCCCGAAAATGCCTTGGTCAAAGTGGATGATCGAATCTCAGACAGTGAAGGGGCTTGCCTGCAATCACTGAGCGATAGCGTGGCAGCCGTTGAAACAGCTGATATCGATGTCGGTGATACGGTGGCGATCTTCGGGCAGGGCAGTATGGGATTTGAGTGCATGCAAGTGGTGCGAAATTGCGGTGCCGGAAAGATCATCACCGTGGATGTCCGTGAGGAAGCTTGTCAAAAATCCCTGGAACTTGGCGCGGATCATTCACTCCATGTGGGCCAACTTGATCCCGTGGCTGCCATCCGAGACTTAACCGATGGTAACGGGGCGGACGTGGTCTTTGAGTGTGCCGGAGGCAGCCCGAGACAAGGGCTTTCCGGAAACAAAACTCTTTTGCAGGCCATAGAAGCAGTCCGTTCCGGAGGCAAGATCATTGGAGTGTCGTGGTTTGGCGAACCTTTCCCTCTGGATATCGATGTCCTTCGAGAACGAAGCCTGCGATACCTCTTTCCGGATATCAGCACGTCGGCTCACCTGGAGCACACTGTCAGACTGGTCGCTTCAGGCCGAGTGCGACTCAAGCCCATGATCACTCACGTCCTTTCGGGAATCGAATCGGTTCCTGAAGCGTTTGATATCACCGCTCACAAGGGAAAATATAAGGCCATCTCTCCAGCGCAGGTCATGATCTGAGCCGTCGCGTTCCTATGCCCGAGCAATGAGGCGCTTGGGGAAAAAGGTGTGGGAGTAGGCTCGTTTTCCCACTTCGCCTTGGACCGTGGGGTTCATGAAAAGGAGCACTTTCTGTGGGATCACAATTGCCAAACAGAGCTGCGTCGGCTTCTGTCGTGGCGCAGGATGCGGCGCGGCTGGGAGATCTTACGCCGCAACAATGGAAGTCCGGAATCGCCGCCTGGCTGGGTTGGCTGTTTGACGGGCTGGACATGCACCTTTACACGCTGGTGGCAGCTCCGTTCGTGATGCAGCTGTTACAAGCCAGCACGCCGGCAGACCCGATGGTGAGACGGTACAGCTCTTGGATCCAGGCGGCATTTCTCATTGGGTGGGCATTAGGTGGAGGCTTTTTCGGACGGGTGGGCGATCTCCTTGGACGCAGCCGAGCTCTTAGTCTGACAATCGTAACCTACGCCTTATTCACCGGGCTCTCATCCTTTGCTCAAACCTGGTGGCATCTCCTGGCTTTTCGCTTTCTGGCAGCTCTCGGAATTGGCGGCGAATGGGCGGTGGGCTCTTCACTGCTTTCTGAGACCTGGCCGCGCCGCTGGGGACCCTGGATTGCGGCAGTCTTGCAGACTGGTGTCAACATCGGAGTCTTGCTGGCTTGCGTCACAACCTACCTGATGGCAAACCAGAATCCGCGCTGGGTATTTCTAGTGGGGATCCTTCCAGCCGTCCTGGTTTTCTGGATTCGGCGGGCCGTCCCGGAACCGGAGGAGTGGTATCAGGCGAAAGTACGAGCCGGTCACGACCGGCCGCCGGTTTCCGACCTCTTTCGGGCTGAAGTCCTTCCCATCAGTATCAAAACGATTCTAGTATGTTCACTGACTCTGACAGCCTGGTGGGCTTTTCAGTTCTGGAACCAGCAACACTTGCGAAACCTGCCAGAGCTGGCTTCCTGGACGGTACAGCATCGCGAGCAACTTGTGAGCCGGTCGTTTTTCATCATAATCGCCGCATCGATCTTCGGCAACTTCCTCGCAGGCTGGCTCGCCGCCCGGATTGGGTATCGCCGAGCCATTGCGCTGCTGTGCCTCGGCTTCTTCCTCTCCTTTTTCGGCGCCTACGCCGTGCCGCGGGACTATAGCTCACTCATCGTCTGGCTGGCATGCATTGGAGTGTTTTCGGGCGTTTTCGGACTCTTTACGATGTACCTGCCTCCGCTATTCCCGACTCTGCTGAGAACGACGGGAGCTGGTTTTTGCTACAACATCGGACGCATAGCCGCTGCTTTCGGGACCGTGTTTTTCGGCCTGTTCTCCAAGGTTGGCGACTTTCGCTTGGCGCTCCTGTACGTTGGTTTCTTGATACCCTTGGCCATGGTGATTGCCTGGATCTTACCGGACCTAGCTGGCAAGAAGGGGTAGGGTCAATGCTCGGCATTGACCGCGGTGGATGAAGGACCATCAGCCCTACCTGAGGCTCGTAACCTTACTGGGCTGGGTCCGTCGAGCTACCTCACGGTTTCTTGAGGCGATGCTCCAACAGCTTCTCCCCGGCCCGCTGCAGCTGGATGGTTGTTTTGTTCTTGCGTCGCTGGGCAATAGAAACAAATAGAGCGTCGACCAGGGCCAACTGAGTGATGCGGGACGCTAGGGGAGCCTGAAAATATTTGATTTCACTCGGCGTTGCATACAAGACCAGATCCGAGTGCTCAACGATTGGAGACTTCATGCAGTTGGTGACGGAAATCGTGGTGGCTTTGTTTGCCCTAGCAGTCTGCAGACATTGCACTGTTTCGTAGGTGCTCCCGGAACAGGAGATCCCGAAGGCGACGTCACCTTTTTGCAGTTGGGTGGCTGCTATGAGCTGCAGATGCGAGTCGGATTGCGTAGTTGCCGGAAGACCAATGAGCTTCAATTTATTGCAGGCCGTGTAGGCAACCGGATAGGACATGCCGATTGAAAAGAATTCAATTTTTCTCGCGAGCTCCAGAATTCTGGAAGCCTTTTGGAGGACCTCCTCGCTATTCAGCAAGAACGTTTCCCGAAGGCTTTGAGCGTGAAAGTGAAAAACACTTTCGAAAAGTGAAGTGTGCGATAGGCCGTCAGGTGACTTAGCTGTACCGGAGAAGGCCCCTTGAGCCAACTCTCGCGCCAGCGTGATTTTAAAGCTGGCAAACCCCTTCACCCCGAGCATGCGGCAGAAGCCGACGATTGAACCGACGCTCGCCCCTGAACCTCTACGCATATCCGAAATTGACGAGGACAAAACCCGTTCTGGATCTTCCAGAATGTATTCTGCAATTTGCCGTTCTGTTGGATTCAGTGAGGGCAGGATGGCCTGGAGGAAAACTAACAAGGGCCGCGATTGAAGCTCAGAGCTCGACACTGCCTGGTCGGTGGAGTCTTCCTCCTTCGTGAGCGTCGATTTGCCTCGCGCCATGAGCTGGCGGCCTCCTGGACTACTTCGAAATTTCTAGAGAATACCAGAATTGAGCAGGAGGTACAACGAGGTGCTTCAGCTCTACTAAGGGCTTTGAGCCGACTCTCCTTGCCGGTCGTCCTTTTAGGCTCACAGTGGGGCGTCGAACCTGGAATTGAATTTTGTTCATATCTCAAAAATACATTCTGAACAGGCAGCTTTCGTCTGTGCCGCCCAGAATTGGTTGACAAAGACATTTCATTTCATGCACGATGTATTTGACTAATATTCAGTGCGCTGTTGCACGACGTGAATGTTATTCATGCCCGTTCCCTGGGCCGCAAAGCTCTCGGCCGCAGTGGGTGGATGATAGCTGGCTTGCGCTGATTTCTTGTGAGGAAGTAATGCCACTGGCTTCGATGGTTCAACTGCATGCGCACGCTCAGCGCGGAGGCTATGCGGTTTGTTACTGTGAGTCGTGGAATTTGGAGTCCGTGCAGGCGGTAATTGAGGCAGCCGAGGAGCTGAATTCACCCGCCATCGTGGGTTTTAATGGTGGCTTTCTCTTACATCCCTCCCGATCAAAGCCGGAGAACCTGGCATTCTATGCGGGGATGCGTTTGGCTATATCTCAATCCCGAGTGCCCATTGCGTTTCTGCTGAACGAAACTGACGACCTCCCCCAGATCGCTCTGGGGCTCGAATTGGGATTTAATGCGGTGATGGTCGAGAGTCATCGTATGGAACTGAAAGACTACCAGGAACTCGTGAAGAAGGTCGTGGCAATGGCGCACGCCCGGAATGTTTTTGTCGAGGGTCAGATCGGGGCCTTACCGGATGGTTGGGCGGGCTCCGATGGCACCAGCGGACAAATCACAGATCCGATGCTGGCCAAGGCATTTGTTGATGAGACTGGGGTCGACGCATTGTCGGTGTCGATCGGTAACGTTCATGTGCTGACAAGCGGAAAGGCTCCTGTTAACATGGATGCGCTGCGAAGGATCAGAGCTCAGGTACAGGTTCCTCTGGTGATTCACGGTGGCACGGGTTTTCCTTCGGAGTGCGCGGCAGACGTCATCAAGCTCGGTGTTGCCAAATTCAACTTCGGAACAGCTCTCAAGCAGGCTTACTTGGCAGCGGTGCGGGAAAAACTTGGCGCGTATCGCGAGCCGATGAACCCACATCTCTTTCTTGGAATGGGCGGAGCGGAAGATCTGATGGTAGCAGGGAAAGAAGCCGTGAAGCAGAAAGTCAAAGAGCTGATTCAGCAGTACGGATTTGCCGGGAAGTCTCCTAGGACTCTGCAGTCATAGGTTTTCGAAAAGACTCAGAATCATCGATGCAGACTGAACCGTTGGTTGGCATTTCCTCGTGAATCACGAAAAGTGGTTTCCATCACTCACCTGTCGCCACTCAATTTGATCCCTCCAGAGATTCTCCGCAGAAATCGACGTCGATGACGGGTCTGCCCAGGAATTGCGATGATGCAAGAAGTATTGTCTTCTAAATTGTCTTTCAAACTTTCGAGTAAAGTTGCGTGAAACATATCATCATCATGCCTGATCTGGGCCAGACTACCAGCGAGGCCAAGATTGTCTCTTGGCTCAGGAAAGTTGGTGACAAGCTGACGATGGGTGAGCCGTTGCTGGAAGTGGAGACCGACAAGGCCACCATGGAGGTAGAGACTTACGTCGGTGGCTACCTTCGAAAGACTTTAGCCAAACCGGGGGACTTAGTGGCGGCGTCCAGTCCTATCGCCGTCCTTACCGATACCCCGGAAGAACATTGTGAAGAACCCAGAGGCGAGCCTGCTGCACCTCCTCCAGTCAAGGTGGTTCAAGAACCGTTTCCCGGAGGGCTGGCGCATTCTCCAGGTCGTGTGGCCGCCGCCCCTGCAGCACGAGCTCTCGCCAAGCAGCTTGGTATTGATCTCTCGGCCGTTTCAGCCTCAGGCCCGCAGGGCATTATCAGCAAAGCCGATGTCGAACGCTTTGCCGCAAAGGCTGCAACAACCACAGAACCAGTAAACGCGTCTGTGACGGACAGAGCATTGCAGGCTATGGCGGCTCTCACCTCAAGCAGCAAGTCTACGATCCCCCATTTTTACGTGACGGTCGACCTGGACGTTGGCGTGTCTGAAACATGGCGAGCCCGTTGGAACCAGAATCATCCTGCACTAAAGGCTTCAGTCAATGAATGTCTCGTGCGAGCGGCTGCGGCGGCTCTGGCTGACAACCCTCGATTGAACGTGAGAATCACAGACGGAAGATACGAACGGCAGCCCTCTGCAAATGTTGTGGTTGTGACGGGCACCGATAGCGGTTTGATGCTGATTCCTCTGGAAGAGCCGCATTCCGGCACGTTTGAGGCCTATCTGACCAGAATCAAGTCGGCTTTGACTTCTGCTAAAGCAGGGAGGGCCCAGGCGGGCCCTGCTGTGGCCCCCTCGCTAGCGGTTTCTAATCTGGGCATGTTTGGAGTGAAGGAATTCTCCGCCATCATCCCCCCGGGTTGCGCCTCCATTCTGGCGGCAGGAACGGTTCGGGACCAGGTGGTCTGGCGTGATGGCCGGCCCCAACCTGCAAGAGTGTGCACGGTAACAGTGTCCGCAGATCATCGGATTGTGGACGGAATCGCTGTTGCCAAGTTTCTAGAAAGCATGCAATTTCACCTGAATTCTCTATGAACCCATCTCTCCCGACAAATGAACAAAGGCTGGACATCTACCGAAAGATGCTGCTCTGCCGGATGTTCGAAGACCGGGTAAATTCCCTCTTCTTGCAAGGCCGAATGCCGGGCACGATTCACCAGGCACAAGGTCAGGAAGCCTCTGCTGTGGGAGTGTGCCATGTCCTTCAAGAGGGCGACATGTTGACCAGCACGCACCGACCTCACGAACACGCTGTGGCTCGAGGCATACCGGTCAGATTTCTGATGGCCGAGCTTTTTGCGAAGAACACAGGTTGCTGCAAGGGGAAGGGGGGCTCGATGCATATCGGTGATGCCGAACGGGGGATGCTTCCAGCCATTGCGATTGTTGGCGGCGGCATCCCTCTGGCTACCGGCTATGCCTTGTCGTTCAAATATCTCAAGAAGCCAAATATCGCAGCTTGTTTTTTTGGCGACGGCGCCGTCAACGAGGGAATCTTTCATGAAACGGTGAACATGGCTGCCATCTGGGATTTACCAGTCGTGTTCCTGTGTGAGAACAACAAGTACGGAGCGTCCACCTTGATCGATTCGGTGATGAAGGTCAAAAAGGTCAGCACCAGAGCTTTGGCCTATGGGATTCCCAGTGAGACGGTCGATGGCAATGATGTCCTCGCGGTCCGTCAGGCTACCCTGCGGGCCGCTGACCGAGCCCGGGAAGGACGGGGACCTACTCTGCTCGAGCTGGAAACCTACCGGTTTGCCGGCCATTCCCGAAGCGATCCAGGACACTATCGGCCTAAAGAGGAAGTGGCGGAATGGAGGAAGCGGGATCCCATCGTTCGTTTTGAAACCCAGGCCCTGCAGACAGGGTTGCTCACTGATTCCGCGATTTCTGACTGTCGCGCCTCTGTGGACCGTGAGCTCGACGAAGCCGTGGCATTTGCAGAGTCTAGTCCCAGTCCCCTTGCGGAGGAGTGTCTGACCGATGTCTACGTTGAACAAAGCTATGGAAAAGCCTGAGGTGGAAGGACGAAAGCTTTCTATTGCGGAGGCGTTGCGAGAAGCTCTGCGTGAAGAAATGCAGAGAGATGAGCGAGTCATCTTGCTGGGCGAAGATATAGGGATTAAGGGCGGGTTCGGCGGGGCCTTCACGGTCACTTTGGGACTGAGCGAAGAGTTCGGTTCCCACAGGGTTGTCGACACCCCGATTTCCGAAGCGGGTTTCACTGGCATCGCGGTAGGGGCGGCCTTAGGCGGCCTGCGTCCCGTGGCAGACGTCCAGTACGGCGATTTCCTGTTTTTGGCGATGGATCAGTTGGCCAACCACGCTGCCAAGATACGCTATATGTCAGGCGGGAAACTAAGGGTTCCGATGGTGATGCGAGCGCCTGTGGGCGCCACGACTCGTGGTGCGCAGCACGCTCAGTCCCTGGAATCGTACTTCATGCATGTGCCGGGGCTTAAGGTGGCTTGTCCGTCGACTCCCTACGATGCCAAGGGTTTGTTGAAGACGGCGATCCGAATGGATGATCCAGTGGTTTTTTTTGAGCACAAGTTGCTTTACGGAAGCAAAGGTTCTCGCAAGGAGGCGGGAGGTCTGGACGTTTTTGGAACGGTTCCTGTCGAAGAGTATCTGATACCATTTGGCCACGCCAAACGGATACGGGAGGGGCGCGACGTGACGATTGTCACTAACCTCTTAATGGTTCACAAATCGATGCTGGCGGCAAAGAGCTTGACTGAGCAGGGAATCGAAGCCGAAGTGATCGACGTCAGAACGCTAGTTCCGCTGGACTGGGATATGGTCTTCGAGTCTGTCAGCAGAACGGGCCGTCTCGTCATCGTGCATGAGGACACGTTGACAGGGGGATGGGGCGCCGAAGTAGCTGCACGGGTAGCGGACAGTTGCATAGGCTATTTGCTGGGGCCGATTCGCAGAGTGACCGCTCCAGATACCCCGGTCCCCTTCGCCCCGGTGATGGAAAACTTCTTCGTGCCCTCGGTAGAGAGGATTGTCCAGGCCGTGAAGGAAGTTTGCCAATAAAAACGGTCATCTTGGGTTCTCCGTGATGGATGTCATTTGTCTCGGCATCCTGGTTGCCGACATTTTTTCCAGTCCGCTAGATTCTCTCCCGCCAGCCGGTCAGTTGGCAATGACAGAGCGGTTCTTTTTGGGCGCCGGTGGCTGCGCCACTAATACTGCAGCCTGCCTGAGCCGCTTAGGCCGGAAGGTGAGAGTCCTGGGCAAGGTGGGCGGCGACCTCTTCGGGAATTTTGTGTTGGACGATCTCAGACGTCTTGGGGTCGATGCTTCAAGTGTTTCCCGCAGCCAGACGCATCCCACCTCAGGCACTGTCATCATCAACGTGAAGGGCGAAGACAGGCGCTACATCCATTGCATCGGAGCCAATGCAGACTTCTCTTTTGCGGACGTTGATTGCTCTCTGCTAGATGGAGCGAAAGCTCTCTATGTTGGCGGCTATATGGCCATGCCACGGTTTGGCCCCGAGGATCTGACACGACTATTCCGCGAAGCTAAACGGCGTTCGTTAACCACCATCCTTGACGTCGTCGCTCCTCCTGGACTTTCGCTCTCCAAAAGCCAGCTTAGGGACATGCTGGCCTTCACCGATGTTTTTCTGCCTAATGACGACGAAGCCTTTGCAATGACCGGGCAACGCGACCCTGAAGCTCAAACAGGCTTCCTAACTCTTCTTAATCCCGATTGCACCGTGGTGGTGACCCAAGGCCCTCGTGGGGCCCTGGCGCGGGGCAGAGGCAAGACGATTCTAGTGGGGACCTATTCCGTGAATTCCATTGACGGCTCTGGAGCTGGAGACGCCTTCGCAGCGGGATTTATCACCGGTCTTTTGGAAGGCTGGACTCTGGAAAGCACTTTGCGTTTCGCCAGCGCCGTTGGAGCCTCTTGCACGCGAGCTCTAGGATGCATCGACGGCGTCTTCAGGTTTGACGAAGCAATAGCTTTCGTTTCGGAGAACTCTCTGAAACTCGAAAGGCTTCTTGGTTAGCAGCGTTGGGGCACACGAAATACGTTCGAACCCTTTTCCTTACACTAGATTTGTTTCCCGCTCCCCAAATGGCAAAGTGACTAGAGGTCGGTGAAGGCCGAATTGAGGTTGGATCGCTGCCGAAAGCAAGGAAGTGGTTAGCAGGTTTGCCACGGAAACCAATTCATCTCAGCAAGGAACTCCACGGCGATGAGGAATTTGAAGTCATTTGAGTCAAGACGACGAGTCGCTGCTCGTGGAATCCTGAAACAGTTTGTGCTCTTGGCGTTCCTATTGTCGCCTCTTTCCGCCTCGCTGCTTCCTGCATCGAATCACTGTGACGAGAGAGTCACGGCCCAGATTCGGTTGGAGCCTCAGCACCCATGGCGTCCTCCCTTTGGGCTTGAACGGGTGGGGCAACCGATTGCCGCGGTTGTAGAGGTTGCGAGTGAAGAGCGGCCTTATCGGGAGTATCAGCTTGCCGCATTTGTCGACGGAAGAGAAATTGACCGGAAAGTATTGAACCTTGCGGGCCATTTTGCCTCTGGAAAGTCGCCCTACACAGCCAGGGCAAGGTTTGCCATCTATCCGGATGAGCTGGTTCTGCTCGCTAAGTGCCGGTTTGAAGGCGAAGAGGTTGAGGTTGCGAGGACTAAACTTCCTCCGGCTCGATTTGAGGCTGAAGCCATCGCCACTCCCGACACAGTCATTAATCCGGTCGATCTGGGCACAGTTCTCGTGCCCAATGACTGGTTGCTCCTATCGGCAGCACAAAAGGGAAACCTTGAGCTGGCAGCGGTCTCGCGGGCTGGCCACGTCCCGGCAGCGAGAGCCTCGGCGTGGTTTGCGTCGGCCGTTTCGAACAAGATCTCTTCGGATATCCTGCTGCAGAAGAATCAAAGGGTCCAGCTCAAACTGTCAGTGCCAACACCTCCATCGAACCAGGATCGCGATATTTTGAACGTTGCAATTAGCGGAGTTGACGGCAAGGAGATTTGGCACAAGCAGATTCAAACCATGATCGTGACGAAGCCGCAAAAATGGCCGGAATTTGGAGCCACAGAAACCAAGCTTCGTTTTGATGCCCCCATCTCTGTGCGTGATCCCAGAACCGGCGCTCTTTCGTCGATGGACTACCAAACCGCCTGGCCGGCGTCGCTTAAGGACGTGGTCGTCTCCCTCCCAAATGGGTCCCGATATGTCTTCTGGCGAGGCTCCTGCTACATCCCCTTTTGGGCCGGAAAGCACAACACAGGCATGTGCTACGAATGGGCTGAAACTTCGCCTCCGCCCGATGGCTTTACAGATTCGGTCGAACCGCTGATGGACAAGGAGCTGCGTTATGGCCGAGTAGAGATCATCGAGTCAACTGCTTCCCGCGTTCATGTCCGTTGGACATATCAGTCCACCGACTTTAACTACAAGGTGTGGGGAGACTCGCCTGTCGAAGACTATTATTTCTACCCGGACGGTTTTGGGACTCGGGTCCTGAACCTGAGGAACGCTCCCGGCGCAAGATACGAAGTACAGGAAATCATTGTGTTGACGCCGCAGGCAGCTTTTCCTTACCAAGTGCTGCATCCCAACATGGTGGATATTCTATTCATCGACGGAGCCAAGCGCGAGATCACCTTTCCTCCTGCTGGAACTCCCCGGTCGTCTCCGGCAGCGATTTCCCGCAATGCTGGAGAACCGAGAGAGGTCCCAGCAGTCTACAGGGTCCGGCTGCACAAGGATGAGACGGCGACAGCAATCACGTTCAACGCAACCGATACACATCTGCCCAGGCACCAGTTCCTGCCATTTTACGATCGTGATGTCATGGTTACGCCAGCCTACTGGGGGAGCCACTGGCCGTTGGCGCGCGGAAACACCACCGGTTGGACGATTGACGATCGGATTTTCCTCACGCCCTCTCATAACAGTATTCTGAGTTGGGGCATGGACAATTACACACCGCTCCTCAGTTTTAACGCACAGTCCCTTGATACCTTGGGACATTCCAAGATCATGACGACGCAACGCTATGTCTGGCTTATTGGAATGACTGAGGCTTCAGACCACCAGGTCCTGGAATGGGCCCAGAGTTTCAAAAATCCTCCCTCGATAGAACTCAAGGGTGCCCGTTTGGAGGCTGAATCCAGCTATGTGGCAGAACGCCGGGCCATCCGATTGGTCGTTGAGGATCCTGTCGTGACCATCACCTTGAAACCCACGGTTCGCTGTGTCAACCCCGTTTTCGAGTTTCGAGCAGCCCCGAGAAACCTGAGGAATGTGAGAGTCGGGGATCGGCCACTCGCTTCCAAGGAATATGCCTGGGACGGCCACGTCCTCTGGGTTAACGCCGGCTTTGACGACGTTACTTCTCTGACGCTTGAATTTGCAAAGTCACCATGATTCTCTTCCCTTAAGGCTAGTAATGGCTTGACAGCCAGCGAGACTGCAGCGCTTCGGCCTGAAGCTTCCGCAAGAGCTATACATTAGGAGACCAGGAGGCATGTGGCCGTGGCGTGGGATTGATGGCCGGCTAAATTCTAGCTCGACAAGGTTTGCTGAAGCCGATTACGATATCTTCAATCGGTCGCAATTTCTCATGGGTCTTGATCCCAAAGGTTTTTCTTACAGATAGCATGGATGATAGTCGCCCCTACCGCGGAGCACTCGACGCCAGTCAAGTGCAGGAAATACAAGAGGCGCGGCAAGAAATGAGCGGTTCCTATTGAAGTTCGCTACGCGGGTGCTGTTAGCCTCCCGTTTGATCGCAAACCTAGGTATGAGCTGACCCACATAGGTAGCCTCGCTGAGCGTTCTCTGCAGGCGTGGGCCCGCTCGCAGGAGCATTCACAATGAGACAGCCAATTCGAACCATCTCGACTGTGCCGACCGCCACTCGCCGGCAGTTTCTGCAAGCCGCAGTCGCGGCAGGAGCGGCTGTTTGCGGAGCACCGGTTTTGCTGCGGGGACGGAACCTAAACGAGAAGCTGAATATCGCCTGCGTGGGCGTTGGAGGCCGAGGGGCAGACAATTTGGCCGAAGTAGGCAACGAAAATATTGTCGCCTTATGCGACGTTTCCCAGAATGCCCTGGACCAGGCGGCTGTGAAATACCCCAAGGCCCGCAAGTTGGCGGATTATCGCCGCCTCTTCGACCATCAGCGCGATTTTGATGCCGTGGTTGTCAGTACTTGTGAACACACACACGCCTTCGTCACGATGGCGGCGCTGCAGCATAACAAGCATGTTTATTGCGAAAAGCCGCTCACTCACAACGTCTGGGAGGCTCGAATCATTCGGGAGACCGCTTCCAAAGCAAAAGTTTCAACACAAATGGGCATTCAAATTCATGCCGGGGACAATTACCGCCGTGTTGTGGAACTGATCCGTTCCCAGTCTATAGGCGCAGTGCGCGAGGTACACGTGTGGGTGTCGCGCGCATGGGGTTGGCAAAGCCCCGAGGAAGCCGAAAAGCATCAGGACATCGTCAAAGTACAGGAGCGCCCGACCGACACCCAGCCCGTCCCGAGGGGACTGAATTGGGATTTGTGGCTTGGTCCTGCCATCAGTCGTCCTTTCCACAACATTTACGTGCCCGGGCCCAAGTGGTACCGCTGGTGGGATTTTGGCAACGGAACCATGTCAGACCTGGGCAGCCACTGGAACGATTTGCCGTTTTGGGCGCTGGATCTAAAAATACCGCTGGCGATCGAAGCCTCAGGTCTGCCCCCGCATCCTGAATTGGCACCGGCCTCAATGCAGGTCACGTACGAATACGGCCCGAGAGGCAGCTTGCCGGCCGTCAAGCTGACGTGGTATCAGGGCGTCAACAAACCAGCTATGTGGCTGAAAGGGGACGTTCCCCAGTGGCAGAACGGCGTACTGTTCGTCGGGGACCGCGGAATGCTCCTCGCGGACTACGACAAGCGTCTGCTTTTGCCCGAAGAACAGTTCAAGGACTTCCAGCCTCCTGCGGCATCAATACCGAACTCGATTGGGCATCACGCAGAATGGTTGAAAGCCTGCAAAACCGGGGCGGCCACAACTTGCAACTTCGAGTATTCCGGGTGGCTGACGGAAGCCAACCACCTCGGCAACGTCGCTTATCGGGTAGGCAAAAAGATCGAGTGGGACTCGGCAGCCATCAAGTGCCCCAATGCTGCGGAGGCCGACGCTTATCTCCATCGCAAGTACCGCTCTGGGTGGCAGCTGAAAGCTTGATCCACTGGCCAAAAAATCGCTGAGCCAGCCATTTCCGTTTCGCGCCTTTTCTCATCACTCCTTGCCATCGTTCGGAAACCTCACACCACAGACACGTTTCCGCCCGACTACCGGCGCGAACCACATCAAACGGTCGCAAACTTTTGTTCCTGACCACTAGGTCATCGGTCGGCACCGCAGAGCCCAACAGGTCATGGCATCTGAGGATGAGGTTCGACGCGAGCCACAATCTCTATCGAAACGCGGAAGTCTTCATTGTGCTACGCTGAATGATGGGCTGTGGCTAAGTTTGAGAGGAGGGTAAAGGATGCGCTGCCATCGACTGACGACTTTCTGGATCCTATCTTCGATCGTCATGACACCGTTATTGGGATCTGTACCTGCCCAAGAAATTCCTTCAAAAAAGCGCTGCGTGGCAGTCATCAGCATAGACGGTCTGCCTGCATGGGCCTGGGATGATCCGAAGCTGCCAATGCCTACCTTGCGCAGGCTCACGCGGGAGGGCGTTCTTGCCAAAGGCATGACGGTCTCGAATCCTTCCGTCACTTGGCCAAATCATACGACACTGGTCACCGGCGTCCGGCCTGCGAAGCATGGTGTTCTCTTCAATGGCTTCCTGGTGCGTCAAGGAGAAAGGGCTCCGGCAAAGTTGGAATCTGGGCACGACAAGTCCGAACTCGTCCAGGCAACCACCGTCTACGACCTTGCTCATGAAGCAGGTTTCACGACGGCCCAGGTAAATTGGGTGGCTATTCAAAATGCTGGGACCATTACCTGGGCCTTTCCTGAGGTTCCCAGTCCCAGTGGTCTGGTTGAACGGGAAATGATCGCTGAAGGAGACATTACGGCAAGCGACTTAAACGATTTTTCCAAAGGCACCACAGCGTGGCGGGACCACTATTTTACTGAGGCGGCCGCGCACATTATCAGGAAGCACAAGCCGAATCTTCTGCTGCTCCATTTGGTCAACACGGATGCCATGAATCACCGCTATGGTCCAAAGAGCTGGGCAAGCCAGTCCGCCTACGCGTACGCGGACGCTTGTGTCCGCAGGGTTTTGGATGCCCTTGAGGCAGCAGGACTCAAAGGTCAATCCACGCTACTGCTCGTGTCGGACCACGGGTTCAAGACGGTTACGCAAATGATTCGGCCCAACGCCATTTTGCGTGGTCAAGGTATTCTCAAAGTGGAAGCTGGAAAAGTGGTATGCGATGCCTACGTGATTCCGGAAGGAGGGACGGCAATGGTCTATGTGACAAACCCGGCGGAGCGGCAACGGCTCGTCGTTCGGCTCAAAGAGATCTTTGCGAAAGCAGAAGGAGTCGAACGCGTCTTGGAGCAGAACGATTTCGCAGCCCTGGGGATGCCGGACTCCCAGCAAAACAAGCAGATGGGCGACCTGGTCTTGGTAGCGAAAGAAGGCTATGCCTTTTCCGGAGACCACGAAGGGCTACCACTGGCAAAAGTTGAAGCGGGAGCGTATCAGGGCCACCATGGTTACCCCAGTACGGATCCCGATATGAACGCGACGTTTCTCGCCTGGGGGTACGGTATTCGTTCCAGCGCAGAACTTGGAAGAATCGAGAATGTGGATGTCGCCCCAACAATAGCCGCTTTGCTCGATTTGAAGATGGGAGCCGTTGAAGGTAGAGTCCTTCGCCAAATTCTGTTGCTGGGACCAAAAGACTCGAACTGAGAAGGACTCCGATGGAATACAATGACTTTGTGCTGAGATAGTTGTCCTGCGAGTCATTTCCAGGTTGCAGCACCAAAAAATTCATTCAGAAGTAACACTTCTCTTTCAAACCGTGAGGAACCCAATGAAGCAAAGTCAGTCATCCAGCCGAGCCGGAAGTGCTTCACGCCGACGCTTCTTGAAGGCCTCGATTGCCGCTTCCGCTGCTGGCGCTTTTCTGTCGCGCAGTGCTTATCCTGCTGGAAACGACCTCTTGCGCGTCGGACTGATTGGCTGTGGAGGGCGGGGAACCGGGGCCGCCGCTGAAGCTCTGGCGGCTGATCCCAACGTCAAGCTAGTCGCCATGGGTGACGCCTTTGCCGACCATATTGAAACCAGCCTCGCACAGTTGCAACAGGACGCGAAGATTGTAGGCAAAATCGACGTCCCTCCCGAGCGTCGTTTTTCCGGGTTTGACAATTTCAAATACGTGATAGACAACGTGGACGTGGTTCTGCTCGCGGAGCCCCCGCATTTTCGTCCCATGCATTTGAAAGCTGCCATCGAAGCCGGAAAGCACGTGTTTGCCGAAAAGCCGGTTGCAGTGGACGCTCCGGGGGTCCGTTCGGTGCTGGCAAGTTGCGAAGAGGCCCGCAAAAAAAATCTGTCCGTAGTATCAGGTCTCTGTTTTCGGTACTCCCACGGATTTCGTGAAGCAATCCGGCGGATCCATGACGGGGCCATTGGGGACATTGTGGCTCTGCAGGCCAACGATTTTCGTGGTCCCATCTGGGTGAGGCCCAGGCAGCCCGCTTGGAGCGACCTCGAATACCAGGTGCGGAACTGGTACTACTTTACCTGGCTCTCCGGCGATTTCATTGTCGAGCAGCACGTCCATTATCTGGATATCTGCTCGTGGGCCATGAAGGGCGAGTACCCAGTGAAGGCTGTCGGCACCGGAGGACGCCAGGTTCGCACCGGACCCGACTATGGAAACATATTTGATCACCATGCTGTGATTTACGAGTATGCCAACGGCACGAAGCTGTTCGGAATCTGCAGACAGCAGGCCGGGTGCTATAACAACACCGGCGCAATTGTTTTAGGAACGAAAGGAACTGCAGAGATCTCACCCGTCCGTCAAACCATTTCAGGTAGCAATCCCTGGAAATACAGCGGTGCGCAAAACAATTTCTATCAAACTGAACATGATGAGCTCTTCGCGGCGATACGCAGCGGCAAAGCCATTAACAATGGCGAATACATGTCAAAGACGACCTTGCTTGGCGTGATGGGCCGCTGGGCCAGCTATACAGGTCAGGCGGTCACTTGGGACCAGGTACTCGATTCAAAGGAAGACTTCAGTTTGTCCAAATACGAATGGGGTCCATTCCCGACACCCTCAGTTGCCCTGCCGGGCCAGACGGACACGCCGCAGAGCAGCTGAGGCGGCTAGGCAGTAGCTGAGGAGAGACCAAACGCTGTACCCGCTCGGCTGTCTTTTCCGGCAATGCGGCACGATTTCAATATAACGAACGGTAAGCCTTGGCCCGAAGGCAATTAAATAGAGGCCGTCATGAAAGTCTTGGACGGTCGGCTGCCTAAGAAATTCAAGCCTTCTCAAACATCCCTTCTTGCCTCCTTCAGACGTTGCTGATATCATGGCATCAGCTTTCTAGCCTAAGTCATCTTTGCTGGTTACAGATATCTATTTCTGTAACTAATGCGAAGCAAAAAAACATATTCCCTCCGGCCGACGTATCCTGCTTCACAGCAGAAGGAGAACTAACATGCAAACAACCCCTATCCAAATGCGTCCCTTCTCTTTCCTCTGCTTCATCCTAATCCTGCTAATTCCTTCGAGCGTTTTGGGACAGGTCTACAGCGGCTCTTTGACAGGTGTAATCAAGGATCCCTCTGGAGCTGTTGTGCCGGGAGCTGAGGTCAAGTTGACAGACGCTAACAAAGGCTACTCTTTCGACGTCAAAACCGATGAATCGGGGAGATACCTGTTGCGCTCACTTCCCCCCAGCACTTACAACCTTTCGGTTACGACTTCGGGGTTTAGGAATTACCTCCAGTCGGGAATCGTATTGGACGTAGGTCAAAATGCGAGCATCGACGTGGCGCTTCAGCTAGGAGAGCAGAGCAATACTTTGGAAGTCACTTCGGAGTCGACATTGCTGCAGACCGAAGACGCGGTCACAGGACAGACAATCAACCGCACCTTTGCGAACGATCTGCCATTGATAGGCCGTTACATTATGGACCTCGTCTACCTTACTCCCGGAATCACGCGGCCACCAGGTAGGGGAGTCGGTTCCGAAGCTGATGGGGAAGGAAATAACTTCATTGCCAACGGAGGACGCAGCTCTACTAATGACGTTTTGATCGATGGTGTGTCAGTCAATCTCTTTGGTCAACACGGCGGAATCACTTCACAGATAGACATTCCCTCACTGGAGGCCGTGCAGGAATTCAAGATTCAAAATAACTTCAGCGCGGACACCACCGGCTTTAGTGGCGGCACCGCAGTCAATATGGTCATCCGTTCCGGGTCCAACGCTTTCCATGGAGTTGCCTTTGAGTTCTTGCGCAACAACGTCCTTACTGCCAATGACTGGTTCAACAACAGAGCGGGCGTCCCGCTGCCCGCCCGTCGCTTTAACGAGTTTGGTGGCAATGTCGGCGGACCCATCCGAAAGGACAAGACGTTTTTCTTCGTCAATTACGAAGGATTCCGCAACAGAAAGCCCACGACACTGCAGGCAGGCGTTCCGAGCGCCGCCATGCGCAGCGGCGACTTTGCCGAAATCTGTGCAGCTGGATTCGACGCCTCGGGCCAATGCAACGACCCCGGAGGACAATTGTGGGATCCCTATTCAGGTGTTTTCGACCCTAACCAGGGCGGGCCGGTACGTTCCCGGTTTATCCCTTTCAATAACCTGGCAAACTACCAGAGCCCAGGCAATCCCAAATTGAATGGGACCCCTTTTCAGCTTCCGGCTGTGCCGGGTAACCTCATCAACCCGGTTGCCTCGAGGATGATGCAGGAATATCCGAAGCCTAATCTGAACCCGGGTAGCCGCTACAACAACTGGATCCGCTCTGTCTCCGACGCAGGCGGCAGAAACCAGATGGATTTCAAGATCGACCATATCTTCGGGGAGAAAGACAGACTAAGCATAAGGTTCGCTCCCAGGTGGACGTACTATAACAAAGTAAATTCCTTCGATAGCCCTATGGATCCTTATAGTCAGGGGCATAACAAATACGACGCCTATTCCTTCGCGTTAAATCATACCCATAGCTTCAGTGAAAAGACCTTGCTCAATGTTTCCTTGGGGTACATTACCAATCCTGTTTTTGGCGGCAATGGGGTACTTCCGGAATTTTATCCCGACTACGACATCTCTAAAGAGCTGGGGGTGCCGGAGTACCTGAAAATATCCGGGGCTCTAGACACACCAGCCGTTGTCATTCCTAGCTATCGCGCCTCAGGCGGTGGAGTGAGCCTCGGCAATATGCCTTGGGGGCAGTACAAACAGACACCCGAAACTTATCACCTACTGGTCAGTGTCAGCCGGGTTCAGGG
>Ga0075423_10001660_pt1 | contig 19781 bp, 8 predicted proteins | sample SoiMethybrSBSTD2_FD_80114 | JGI IMG/M metagenome (GOLD analysis project Ga0075423, IMG submission 80114) | Bulk soil microbial communities from a Populus tree surrounding site in Tennessee, USA - Soil MetaG P. TD hybrid SBSTD2 | ecosystem: Environmental > Terrestrial > Soil > Tree plantation...
GTCCCTCACCCCCTGCCCCCTCTCCCGTGCGCGGGAGAGGGGGTGCCGCCGCAGCGGCGGGGGTGAGGGCCGTGTCGTCCTTCATCGTGATCAGCACCCCTGCCCGGCTATCTTCGAGCATGAACGCCAGCCGCTGCGGCGGGTAGCTCGGATCGAGCGGCAGATACGCTCCGCCCGCCTTCAGCACGCCCAGCAGCCCAATTAGCAGTATTGGTGAGCGTTCCAGGCGTAGCCCGACGCAGACCTCGGGGCCGACGCCGAGCTGTCGCAGATGATGGGCCAGCTGATTCGCACGCCGATTCAGCTCTGAATAGGTCAGATGCACGACGAAGGACGAAGGACCAAGGACGAATGGATCAGATTCGTCCTTCGTCGTTCGTCCTTCGTCGTTCGTCTCCTTGTCTCCTTGTCTCCCGGTCTCCTTGTCTCGGAAGTCGTAGACCAGCGCGATGGCGTCGGGCGTCCGAGCCGCCTGTGCCGCAAAGAGCTGATGCAGACAGCCCGACTCGCCGTCGGGCGATTGCTCACCGCGCGTGTCGTGCCACTGTGCAAATACCTGCCGGCGCTCGGCTGCCGTCAGCAGCGGCAGATCGCGCACACGCTGCCGCGGATCGGCGATCAGCGCCTCCAGCAACGTCTGCACATGCCCGGTCAGCCGCGTGATCGCGGCGTCGTCGAAGCGGCTGCGATCATAGCCCACCCGCAGCGACAGGATCGAGCGCCGCTCGACCACCAGCGTAAGCGGGTAGTTCGTCCGCTGAAAGACCCAGCGCGTACGGATGCGCTCAGACGCCTCGATCGGGTAGCTCTCAAAGACCACCAGGCTCTCGAACAGCGGCAGCCCGCGCGGTACCTGGCTCCAGCGCTGAACCTGCACCAGCGGGCTGTATTCGTAGCGCCGTAGCTCAGCTTGCTGCGCCTGGAGCGCTTGCAACCAGACGCCAAGCGGCTGATCGTGCGCGATTCGCACTCGCAAGGGCAGCGTGTTAATAAACAGACCGACCATCGCCTCGCTACCGGCCAGCTCGGGCGGTCGCCCCGAGACGGTGACGCCGAAGACCACATCCGAATCGCCGCTGTAGCGATGCAGCAGCAGCGCCCATACGCCCAGCATCAGCGTGTTGAACGTCACATGCAACTGCCGCGCCAGCGGCTCGATCGCCTTCGTCATGACCGCCGAAAGCGGCGTCTGCTGGACGGCATAGGCGTCGTCGCGGTCGGGCGCGCCGCTCGGCACCTGATCGACGTGCAGCGCCGTTGGTGCGACAAAGCCCTGGAGGGTATGCCGCCAGAACGCCTCGGCCTGCACCATGTCTTGCCGGCGCAGCCAAGTGATGTAGTCGCGATAGGGTCTGCGACGTTCCAGCTGCGGTTCCTGACCCCGCAAGTAGGACTCGTAGGTCACCTGGAAATCTTTCATCAGGAGCGGGGTGGACCAGCCATCGAGCAGCAGATGGTGGTAGCTCCAGATCCACTGAGCGATCTCATCGGCCAGCCGGATCAGCGTTATGCGCATCAAGGGTGGCTTGGACACATCGAAGCCGCGTCGGCGATCAGCCGCGACAAGCTGCTCGATCAGCGCGCGCTGCTCATCGGCAGAATACGCGCGCAAGTCGTGCTGCTCTAGCGAGAGCGGCACCTGCCGATAGACGACTTGCAGCGGCTCATCGGCATCTTCCCAAAAAAAGGCGGTTCGCAAAACGGGATAGCAATCGACGATGTGACGCCAGGATTGCGCGAAGATGGTGAGATCGAGCGGGCCAGAAAAAGTTCGGCTAAATTGCTCGAAATACACCCCCGATCCTGGCGCGTAAAGGTGGTGAAAGAGGATCCCCTGCTGAAGCGGCGAAAGCTTATAGATGTCTTCGATATTGCCATTTGGCATTCGATCGTCCTCTGGTGCTGACCAGGAGCCTGGCAAGACTGGCGCGGTCTTACGACGAGTACGCTCGAAGATCTGGCATGGGCAATCTTGGGAAACCGGCAGTTGGCGGTGAATCTTCCGACCGGCTTCTCCTGGCCATCGGCGGCATCACGGATGATGCTCTCGCTGATCGGCAAAGAGATCCGGATCGGCGCTCAACTTGGCGCGACGGTCGCCACCACAGGAGATTGGCTATGATTTGAAGCGTCGATGGTTTGATGCCGAGGGCCGGTTGTGCATCATTCCGGGTCGACTCCTCCCAGAATTATGAGCCGGGTATGTGTGATCTGAGACGACGGGGCCAGCAGCCACTTCAATTATATATGCTGGAAGATGGTATGTCAACATAACTGAACGATTGACCACGCTCGATTGAGCGTATATAATGGCAGCTACTTGTGTACCTCGTCGCTCCAGAGCACGAACCAGCTCGTGAAGCGCGCGTTTCCCTTGCCAAACCGATGCAGCATGTGCGCCATGTCGCCACTTCGCCCGCTCGTATCGAGAGCCGGGCGCGCGGCACTCCGGCCGCCCGGCCTTCGCGCAGGCGACAGATGCCGACCCGCTCGCCGACGATCAGGCGATGATATGCGACATGCCGCTGGTGAGCAGCGTGCCGCCTGCGCTGCTCCAGCCTCTGAAGCAGAGGAGCAAGCCTCGTGACTGAGCCAAGCACCCCCGAAGCGCTGGCGGATATCGCCATTATCGGCATGAGCGGTCGCTTCCCCGGAGCGCCCGACCTTGATGCCTTCTGGCAGAATCTGCACGACGGCGTCGAATCGATCACCTTTTTCTCCGCTGCAGAGCTGGAAGCATCCAACGTGGCCCCCGCCGTCTGGCAGGCTCCCAATTTCGTCCCAGCGGTATCGGTCGTCGATGACCCCGAGTGGTTCGACGCCGGCTTCTTTGGCTATACGCCGCGCGAAGCCGAGTTGATCGACCCGCAGCAGCGGCTGTTCCTCGAATGTGCCTGGCAGGCGCTCGAACACGCCGGCTACGATTCGGAAAATGACAAAGGCTTGATCGGCGTGTATGGCGGCGTCGGCTTGAACAGCTACATGCTGATCAATCTGTATAGCAATGAGCGAATCAGGGAGTCGATTGAGGCGGCTGGGTCGTTACAGATGATCACCGCGAATGATCGCGATTACCTGACCACCCGCATCTCGTACAAATTAAATCTGAAGGGGCCGAGCGTCAACGTCCAGGCCGCCTGCTCGACCTCGCTGGTGGCGGTGCATCTGGCCTGCCAAGGGCTGCTGACCTACCAGTGCGATCTGGCGCTGGCCGGCGGCGTTGCGCTGCGCTACAGCCAGAGCCCAGGCCATGCCTATGTCGAGGGCGGTGTGCCTTCGCCCGATGGCCACTGCCGCGCGTTTGACGCCGCCGCCCAAGGGACGATCTTCGGCAGCGGCGTGGGCATGGTGGTGCTCAAGCGGCTGGCCGACGCGCTCGCGGATGGCGACACGATTCACGCGGTGATCAAAGGCTCGGCGATCAATAACGATGGCGCGCTCAAGGTCGGGTTTACGGCACCGAGCGTCGAGGGCCAGAGCGCGGTGATCGCCATGGCGCACGAGATGGCGGATATCGATCCCGAGACGATCAGCTATGTCGAGGCGCATGGCACCGGCACGCCGCTCGGCGACCCGATCGAGATCGCCGCGCTGACCCAAGTTTTTCGCGCCAAGACCTGGCAGAAAGGCTTCTGCGCGGTTGGCTCGGTGAAGACCAACATCGGTCACGCCGGCGCAGCGGCGGGCATCGCCGGTCTGCTCAAGAGCGTGCTGGCGCTCAAACACAAACAGCTTCCGCCCAGCCTGCACTTTCATGCGCCCAACCCCAAGATCGATTTTGCCAACAGCCCATTTTATGTCAACGCGACGCTGACCGAGTGGCCGACCAACGGCACACCACGGCGCGCGGGCGTCAGCTCATTCGGCATCGGCGGCACGAACGCGCATGTCATCCTCGAAGAGGCTCCGCCGCTCGCAGACGCCGGCCCGTCGCGGCCCTGGCAGCTGCTGCTACTCGCGGCCCGCACGGACGCCGCGCTTGAGCACGCGACCGATCAGCTGATCGCGCACCTCGAACAGCATCCCGACCTCAACCTGGCCGACGTGGCCTACACACTTCAGGTTGGGCGGCGCTCGTTCAGCCACCGGCGCATGCTCGTCTGCCAGGATCGCGCCGACGCCTTGAGCGCGCTGACGGCCCGCGACCCCACGCGCGTGATCACACACGCACGCGAACAGCGCGATCGCTCGGTTGTGTTCATGTTTTCGGGGCAGGGCGCGCAATACGTGCGGATGGCGCAGGAACTGTATCAGCAGGAGCTGGTCTTTCGTCGCTCTGTCGATCAGTGCGCCAGACTGCTCAGGCCCGCACTAGGGCGCGATCTGCGCGAGATTATCTACCCCGGCGATCAAGACAAGGAGACAAGGAGACAAGGAGACAAGGAGATTGATAGTCTCCTTGTCCCCTTGTCTCCCGGTCTGGCTGGCGGCGATCTGCTCGACCAGACGCAATATGCCCAGCCGGCGCTGTTTGTGATCGAGTATGCGCTGGCGCAGCTCTGGTTGAGCTGGGGAATAAGACCACAGGCGCTGATCGGCCATAGCATCGGCGAGTATGTCGCCGCGTGTCTGGCGGGCGTGCTCACGCTTGAGGACACGCTGACGCTGGTGGCAGCGCGTGGGCGCTTGATGCAGAGGATGCCGGCTGGTGCAATGCTGGCGGTGTCGCTGGCCGAGGCCGAGCTGCTGCCGCTGCTGGGCGAACGGCTCGCGCTGGCGGCGATCAATGGTCCCGCGCGCTGTGTCGCGTCCGGTCCAGCCGACGCGCTGGCAGCACTGGAGCACCAACTGGCCGAGCGGGGTGTGGAGTGCCGCCGGCTGCATACCTCGCACGCCTTTCACTCCGCGATGATGCAGCCCATGCTGGGCCAATTTGCCGAGCAGGTCAAACGTGTAACGCTGAAGGCACCGAGCATCCCGTATATCTCGAATGTGACCGGCAGCTGGATTACGGCGGAAGAGGCGACCGATCCGGGTTACTGGGCGCGCCACCTGCGCCAGACCGTGCGCTTCGCCGACGGCCTGCGCGAGCTGCTGAGCGATCCCAAGCGCATCCTGCTCGAGGTCGGCCCTGGCCAGACGCTCGCCACATTCGCGCGGCAGCACCCCAATAAGACGCCTGCGCATGTCGTTCAGGCGTCGCTGCGCCATCCGCACGAGCAACAGTCGGACGTGGCCTTTCTGCTGAGCACGCTAGGTCAGCTCTGGCTGGCGGGGCTGCGGCTGGATTGGTCGGGCGTGTACGTACACGAGCGGCGACGGCGCGTGCCGCTGCCGAGCTACCCGTTCGAGCGCCAGCGCTACTGGGTCGATCCGCCCAAGCCGACCGACACACCCAGTAGCCGGCCCGGCCCGCTGCGCAAACGGCCCGACATAGCCGACTGGTTCGCCATCCCTTCCTGGAAGCGCAGCCTGCCGCCCGAGCGTGCGCCACGCGATCCGGTGACGCGCCCGCCGTGCTGGCTGGTGTTGAGCGATGCATGCGGCGTGGGCGCGCAGCTGGTGAAACGCCTCGAATATGAGGGCGTGCATAGTGTGGTCGTGCTGATCGGCGAACAGTTCGCCATCCGCAGCGAAGGCGTCTACACACTCAATCCCCGGCAGCCCGCCGACTACGATGCGCTGCTGGAAGAGCTGCGCGCGCTCGATATGCTCCCGCAGACGATCGCGCATCTCTGGAATATCACGCCGGGCGAAGCCCAGCCGTCGGAGCGCGCGCTGGATCTGAGCTTCTACAGCCTGCTGTTCCTGGCGCAGGCGCTCGGCCGGCACGGATTGGCCGACCCGCTGCGGATCGGGATCGTCTCGAACAAGCTCCAGCAGGTATCGACCGAAACCTGCCTGTGCCCCGAGAAGGCCACGCTGCTCGGGCCGTGCATCGTCATTCCGCAGGAATACCCGAACATCGCCTGCCAGAGCATCGATATTGTGCTGGCCGAGCCGGGCACGCCGGCAGCGACAGAGCTGGCGGAGCAGCTGATCGCGGAACTCGCCGCGCCGGTCGCTGACCGCATCATCGCCTATCGCGGCTGCCATCGTTGGGTGCAGACCTTCGAGCCGACGCGCATCGACCAGACGCGCGGGAAAAGCCGGCTGCGCGCGGGCGGCGTCTACCTGATCAGCGGCGGGCTGGGTGGCATCGGGCTGACGCTGGCCGACTATCTCGCGCGCACGGTTCGCGCGAAACTGGTGCTGACCGGGCGATCGGCGTTCCCCGCCCGCACGGAGTGGCAGGCGCGGCTGGCGACCGCCGACGAGCCGGCTGCGCTGAAGCAAACGATCCAGCAGCTCCTGGCGCTCGAAGCGCTGGGCGCGGAGGTGCTAGTCATCAGCGCCGACGCCGCCGACGAGCAGCAGATGCGCGCGGTGGTCGCCCAAACGAAGGAAGGCTTCGGCGCGCTGCACGGCGTGATTCACGCGGCGGGCATCGCGGGCGGCGGGCTGATCCAGCTCAAGCAGCCCGACATGGCCGAACGCGTGCTCGCGCCAAAGATTCTGGGCGTCCAGACGCTCGAAGCCGCGTTGGACGGCACGAAGCTCGATTTCCTGGTGCTGTGCTCCTCGACGATCGCGATCACGGGCGGCGTCGGCCAGGTCGATTATTGTGCGGCGAATGCCTTTCTCGACGCATACGCGCACGCCAGCCGCGAGCGCGGCAATCTCACCATCGCGATCAACTGGGATGCCTGGCAGGAGGTCGGCATGGCCGTCAACGCGGCGGCGTATGGGCTGCGCGGACAGTCCGTGGCATCCCAGCCCAAGCAGATCGACCACCCGTTTCTGGATCGGCGCATCCAGGAGACGGCGCAGCGCACGATCTACCAGACCGCGTTCAGCCCCACGACGCATTGGGCGCTGGCCGAGCACACGATTATGGGCCGGCCAACGCTTCCAGGGACGGCCTACCTCGAAATCGCGCGAGCGGCCTTCGCGCATCACACCGGCGCGCGTGCCGAGCTGCGCGAGGTCTTCTTTCTGACGCCGTTGATGATCGGAGTCGGCGAGACCACCGAGGTTCACACGATTCTGGAGCCTGATCGCGCTGGCTTTGCGTTCCGCGTTATGAGCAACAGCGCGCTGCGGCCCGGCGACGAACCGCTCTGGCAGGAGCACGCGCGCGGACGCATCGCGCAGCTGGAGGCAGAGCCGCCGAAACACCATATGATCGCCGAGATCATCGCGGCGTGCGCCGAGCGGACGATCACGGTCGCGCCGGAAGACATGGATCGGGCCAATCGCATGGTGTCGTGGGGGCCGCGCTGGCATAGCCTCAAGCGGGTGCATATCGGTGCGCAGCAGGCGCTCGCCGTTTTAGAGCTTCCAGATGAGTTCGCCGCAGATCTAGCGCTGTTCGAGCTGCATCCCGCGCTGCTCGACGTAGCGACTGCAGTCATGGCCGGGATCGCGGGCGGCGACGGTCGCTATCTGCCGCTGTCGTATCAGCAGATCAAGGTCAGAGCGCCGCTGGTTAAGACGCTTTATAGTTATGTCAAGTATAAACAGGCTGCTGCCGCGAATAAGGAGACGCTGTCGTTCGACATCACGTTGCTGGACGAGCAGGGCCAGGAATTGGTCGAGATCACGGAATTTACGCTGAAGCGCGTAGCAGCACCCGCAAACGTCAGCGCGACGGCGGACAGCGTGCCAGCGCTCGACGTGCCGCGTGCAGACGCACCAGCCGTCGAAGCGCTCCCCGCCGCGTTCGGCAGCGCGCCGGCCGGGTCGCGCAAAGAGCCGCCAAGCGGCATTTTACCCAAAGAGGGGATCGCGGCATTCGAGCGCCTGCTGTGCGGCAACCGGCCCCCGCAGATCGTTGTATCGACCAAAGACATCAACGGTATGATCGCGCGCGCGAACACAATGCAATCGCGCTTCCTGGACCGCGACGAGGTGAGCGAGACCAGGCCGGCCCATCCAAGGCCGACGATGCAGAGCGACTACGCCGCGCCGCGAACCGAGCTTGAGCAGCAACTGGTCGAGGTCTGGCAACTGGTGCTGGGAATCAGCCAGGTGGGCATCTACGACAACTACTTCGAGCTGGGCGGCGATTCGGTCCAGGTCATTCAGATCATCGCCAGGTGCGGCAATGCCGGTCTACAGCTCACGCCGGCGCAGCTGTTTCAGCACCAGACCATCGCCGAGCTGGCGGCGATGATCGATACGAGCGCGCCGCCAGCCGCCGAAACGACCGAAGCCACGCCACCCGTGGCCGACATAATCGCGCCGCCCGCAGCGAGCGAGCCGACGACGCCCAGCGGCGACTACAGCGCCGCCGATTTCCCGGAGGCGGGCCTGGACCAGGCGGATCTCGACCGGTTCTTGAGCAGCATTCAGCAGCAGCCGGAATAACAGATAGTTTTTCACCACCAAGGCACCACGCCTTGGTGTCTTGGTGCCTTGGTGGTGAAAAACGATCGGCCTAGTTCAGCACAAATAGGCGTCTATGTTCGTCGCGAAATCGGCGGGAGCGTCGAGCTTGAGTGATCGGGCGGTACGCAGATTAGCCCGCCCTGCCTCGAATTTTATGGGATGAATAACCGCGTTACTCCAGCGTAGGTCTCCAAATCCAACGCAATTTCTACCAAGCGCGTGGCACAGCGTTTGCGATAGGCATGTTCGTCGAGGCGATCCAGCCTCCCAATCGTGATTACCGGGAGCGTGCTGGATGTAGCCTCCTCACGAATCGTTTGTTCCAGCGAGTCAGGGCCTTTCATACTGCGATTGTCGGTCAGTAAGAAGCTGTTTAAAAAGGTCAATTGCGGGCGAGCCGACGAAGCATCAGATGCGCCATGGCGAAATAAATCAGGGCCTCACTGCTAGCTGGTAAGTACTCGTAGTCTTTGCTCAAGCGACGATAGTTGCCTAGCCAGGCAAAGGTCCGCTCGACCACCCAGCGACGCGGCAGCAGGCGAAAGCCTTTCTTGCCGTCGGTGCGCTTGATAATCGTGAGCAACCAGTGATAGCGCTCATAGAGCCACTCGACCAGCTTGCCGGCATAGCTGCCGTCAGCCCACAACAGGCGCAGTCGCGGCAACCGACGCTTGGAACGCAAACACACGATCTTGGCAGCATCGCGATCTTGGATGTTCGCAGCCAGAACAACCACGCTTATCAGTAAGCCCAAGCTGTCGACCAAGATGTGACGTTTGCGACCCTTGACCCGTTTGCCGGCATCATAGCCGCGCACGCCGCCACGGCTGGTCGTTTTGACCGATTGGCTATCGATACTGCCCGCGCTCGGCTCAGGATCACGACCAGCTTGCTGGCGCACCTCGCGGCGCAACACCTGGGTCATGCGCTCGAAAATGCCAGCTTTACGCCACTCGCGAAAGTAGCCGTAGACCGACTGCCAGGGTGGGAAGTCGTGCGGCAGCATGCGCCAGCCACAGCCGCTGCGCAGGACATACAGGATGCCGTTGACAATCTCGCGTCGGGCATACGTCACGGGACGGCCACCTTGCTTGGGTGCGGGCACGAGTGGCGAGAGCTTGTGCCACTCTGCATCCGTCAAATCGCTCGGGTACGCTTTTCGGATTGGCTCATTCATACAGCACCTCCTGCTCGACTACCGACTAGCACCAAGTGTGTTCAGCAGGATAAGTGCCACTTTTTAAACACCTTCTAAGAGCATGCGCTGTGTTTGCACAAAGCGCCAGACGGTCCGGTCGTCACTATCCAAAGGCAGCCCAACCTCACCAAAGGTTATCAATTTTAAGGATACGAGATCTAGCCATCCTTCCGCAGCTAGCACGCCCCAGAGCAGAATGGCTTGCCCTTCCATATTATGGTCAACCAACACGCTGATCATCGCTGGTTGAGTTTCGCTTTCGCTGCTGCTAACTTAGCGCGAATAGCGGCCTGTTCCGGCTTTGGAGGCAGGGCCGCAATCGCGGCAAGCCGCTCACGATTGTGTTCCTCCCAATATTGCCGTATCTCTTCCGCATCGCGAAGCACCTGCTGGTACTCGGTCTCGACCTCGGTTTGATGTATTGCGATATAGTCGAGTGCATCGGTAATTTGTTGATCGGTAAGGTTCAGCCGGTCACGGATCAATTTGGGGGGCTATCCCGCATGGACATAATCCAGAATGCTATACAAGGTAATCCGGGTGCCGGCAATCGAGAGACCCCGGCTCGTTCGCACCACCGTCGGTTGTTGCTGTTTTGCTTCAGACATTAGCGGTGTCCTTCCCCTACGACAACGGTGCTATTGTAGCACGAAGCGCAGCAGGATGCATTCGACGGGTGACGAACGTCCTGGCTTCATTTGGAGGGAGCGTTAATGCTGTGGTCGAACGGCCTGGCGTTCTGCGGCGGCGCATCAAATAGATTGGGAAGGCGGCCGGGCCGAATCTAAGCTTCAAAATCGTCCTGATCTTGTCGGCGCTTAGCGCCGTCTGCTGCAACCACCCATCTGACACGCCGTACGTCGGTACGGCAGGAGCTCCCTCACGGAGTTCCTGAGCAAGCCCTTATTAGCCGGCAGTGAGATGGCGTATATTATACAGGTTGAGTTACTCCTAGCTGTGTTGTTAAGCTATGCTATAATCGTATTGCCCGCTAGACTTCTCGTGCATCGCGTCACTGAGTGACTTTAACTGCTTGGAGGAGCATTATGGAATACAAGACAATTAATGTCTCTGTTGAGAGTTTACTGCTTGACCCAAACAACTACCGCTTCCTTGACATGAAAGGATACACGGTAGCTAGCCCTTCTCGATACCATGAGGATACGGTTCAGAAGCGCGCGCGAACTTTTTTGGAGCGTGATGGGTTCGAAGAATTACGTGCTCTTAAAGAGTCATTACAGATAAACGGTTATGTGCCAATTGAGATCCTTGTTGTTAAGCCTTATGCTTATAAGCCGAATACTTATGTTGTGGTCGAAGGAAATCGCCGTGTTGCCGCGATCAAATGGCTCCAAGAGGATGCTAATGCCGGAGTAATTGTTAGCTCTTTAATCTTAGAAGCTTTTAACAACTTGTCAGTTGTTGCCATTGATTCTGCACAGGGCGAGGAAACAATCCAACTTGTTTTAATGGGAGTGCGGCACGTATCAGGTATAAAGCAATGGGGTGGTTATCAGAGAGCAAAGATAATCCTTGAAATGGTAGATGAGAGAGGACTGACTCTGCCAGATGCGGCTAAAAAGCTTGGAATGACAGTTCAAGAAGCGACGAGGCGCTATAGGGCAATTAAAGTTCTGCAGCAGATGATGGATGATGATGAATTTGGACCATATGCTACAACAAGCATGTATAGATTATTTCATGAGGCTATTTCTATTACTAGTTTACGAGAATGGCTTGGTTGGAATAATAAGGAGTATGTCTTCAGGAATGATGTGAATAGGGCAGAATTCTATAAACTGCTAGTGCCTTATAAACCAGAAACAGACGATGATGTAGATGCAGTTCGTGCCGAAGATCCGAAGATTAAGACTTATTTGGATGTACGTAGCCTTAGAGATATAATAGGAAACGAAGATGCCGAGAAAGTCTTGCTAGATCCACAAACAAGTCTGGCCGACGCTGTTGCTGTGATTAAGGCTAACGAAGGTGTGAACTGGCCTCCTAAAGTTCGAGAGGCCAAAAGAGCTTTGGAGCGAATACAGATCCATGAATTAAAGAAAATGACGCAAGATGAGGTGCAGCCCCTCCGTGAACTACTCGATCTGATTAGGGAGCGGTTGGATGATTGGGATTTGTTTCATCGCAGATAATATATATTGGGGGATTTTAGATGGGCGTTGGACCAAAAGTAGTATATCTAACGATACTAGAACGGATATCTCTTGATGATTCTCCTAGACCTGTAGAGGAATTTATAAGGGAGGCTATTGTTGCTAATCCGAGTTGGGGGCTTGACCCTTTTACTCATTCTTATTCACTTCTTGTCGGAGTAACCAAGTATTTAGAGCAGCACTGGAATGCGTGCGAAAAGGAAAAACGGCAACCTAAATTTGCTTTTAATTTGTCGTCACCCTATATGATCCAAGGTCCGTGCTTTGTTGGGCCGTTAGATCCTTTGAATGTGCGTGAACAAAAGCTCAATCGCTTGTATTGGAAGGACTATCATGCAGCATTGAAGATCCTGACTCCGAGAGAATTTGAGATTTTATGCAAGAAAATACTGAGTTTACTAGGAATACCAAAACCTGTAGTAACACAATATAGTGGCGATGAAGGCATTGATTTTTACGGTCAACTCTCTATAGGCGATCTTATTGGACATGGGCCGATCTACCCAGTATTTGAGTCTTCTCTAAATGCATGGATGGTTGGTCAAGCAAAGCACTACCTAAATATAAAAGTTGCGACCCCTGATATACGCGATTTGGTAGGTGCAGTATATTTAGGTAGATCTAAAGCTTTTGGTGGGAGTGAGGTTGACAAATATAAGGAACTGGATATTCGTGTGTGCGACCCTGTTTTCATGTTGTTCTTCACTACAGGAGAAATAAGCCAAAATGGCTGGGCACTGCTGAAACGTAGCGGTGTAATAGGAATGGATGGAGAAATGGTCGCAGCATTTCTTGCTGATAAAGGTGTAGGGGTAGCAATCAATGGATCTTCCAAAGTATTCGATTCAACAAAATTTATAAGCTGGCTGACATCGTAGAATTAGTTTGATGCACCTCCCACCCACGTAATATGCCATCTAGCCTCTATCTACAGACAGATCGCGATCTACCGCAGATCGCACGTTCCATCTATGGGTAGAGCGTAATCGAAAGCGCCAAGACACTGAAGGGCTATGCTTGGTCATCACGCGCTCCATTCGTGTTAGGCAAGGCTGATGTGCAACTGCTTCCCTAGCACTTCCGCATACCGTTTCAGGAGCGATAAGCGCACCTCTTCGGCATGGTTTTCCATTTGGGAAATCGCGGTCGATGGGATCTGCAACCGTTGCGCGACCTCCGCTTGCATCAGTCCCGCCGCTTCGCGGGCTTGCCGGAGCAACACGCCAATTTTGAAGTTGGTGTAGCCAGTTTCCAGATCATCCGCAAACACTTCATCGTGAGTCTGCCGCGTCTGGACGTAGCGTTGTAGATCACTCATCGCGTCTCCTCTCCAGCAGCTACGACCGACCCCTGCGCGGCTTTTGCCGCGCCAGCGCCGCCTTTTGCTTCTGCATACGCTCGTGGATGTCCTGGAAGGACGCGTGGATGTCGTGCTGCTGGTTCAGGTAATCGGCCAGCGCGCTGATCGTCGGATATTTGAACAGATCGACCAGCGGAATCTCGCGCTGGAGTGCGTCGCGCAGCTGGCTGTGCATTCGCACCAGGTGGATCGAGCTTCCGCCCAGCTCGAAGAAATTGTCCTCCAGGCCGACCTGCTCGACCCGCAGCACCGCCTGCCAGACCGCCGTGATCGTCTGCTGCACATCGGTCAGCGGCATGCCGGGCATACTGCTCGGCGCAGGGCGTGCCTCGGCGGGCACCGGCAGCGCTCGCCGATCGACTTTGCCGTTGGGCGTCAGCGGCAGCGCATCCAGCAGCACGAACGACGTTGGCAGCATGTACTCGGGCAGCTTCGTCAGCAGGAACTGCCGCAGCTCATTGGCGACGGCCTTGTCGCGCGGGCCGTTCGTCACGCGCAGGGCCGGTGCCGCCACGCCGGGCGCGCCGTCTTTCGCCGCCAGCGCCGGCGCGATGCTGCCGCCGAGCATGCTGTGCAGCAGGATATCGCTCTCGTCGAGCGCGAAGAAATCGCGAATGCGGTCGAATTCCACGGTGCCAAGCGGGCAAAGGCCGATCTGTTGAGCCGGCGCGGCCATCATCAGCAGCTGGCTCGCATAGCCGGCCTCGAGCAAGCAGAAATCGCGCGCCATCGCCTCGTACAGCGGCGCGATCGCCGGCATGTGCCCGACGAGATAGAGCGTGAAGGCCGACTCGTCGAAGAGCGATCGGTTGATCGGCGAGTGGACGCTGCGGTCGATCGGCGCATCGGCGGTCAGCAGCATCAGGCCGTGCTCGCCGGGATGATAATAGTATGTGCCGCCGTCCATGCCCGCGACCCCATCGGGCTTGATATGCAGGTAGACCTGCACTGGGTAGAGGCTCCCCGCCGATGGGTAGCGATATTTCGGCAGCGGCGCGTCGTCGAGCTGGAGCTGCATGAGGCAGGCCAGGAACGCGCTGAACTGCTCGAAGGCGATCGGCGACGGCTGCCAGGTGCGGTAGCTGCGCCGCCGACTATACAGCTCGCGCAGCGCATCGTCGAGCGGCGGCTTGACGAGCGGCACCATTGCACGATCCGGCTCGCGCCGCACGCCCGATTGCCTGAGCTTGAATTCCAGGCGCGCAAGCGGGCCGAGCAGCGCGGCATCATCGGCATCCGCGTTCAGCGCGTCACGCGACAACGGCAGCGCCACAGCGCCTTGCGCGCGAACGACATCCGGCAGCGACGGCGGGCGCACGGGCTGGCGTGCCGCGAGCTGCGCCTGATCCGGCACAACATAGGCAACAAGCCGCCGACTGCCGCGCGGGTCGCCGAGCGCCGTCACCACCGCCGACCGCACAAGCGCGTGCTCGGCCAGCGCAGCCTCGATCTCGCCTAGCTCGATTCGATGACCTTGAACCTTGACCTGGAAATCCTCGCGACCGAGAAATTCGATTGTGCCGTCCGGCAGGTAGCGCCCAAGGTCGCCGGTCTTGTAGAGCCGCTCCCCGATTGCAGATTGCAGATTGCAGATTGCAGATTGCGGCTCAACAGCATCTCCAGGCTCCTTGTCTCCTTGTCTCCTTGTCTCCTTGTCTCCGGCGAACGGATTGGGGAGGAAGCGCTCGCTGGTCTTCTGCGGGTCGCGCCAATAGCCCTGCGCCAGCCCGATCCCGCCGATGTAGAGCTGGCCCGGCACCCAGACCGGACATGGCTCCAGCGCCGCGTTGAGGACGTGGAACTGCTGGTTCGTCATCGGCGACCCGTACGGAATGCTGGTCCAGTCTGGGTCAACCTCGGCGATCGGGTAGAGAATCGACCAGATCGCGGCTTCGGTCGCGCCGCCCAGGCTGATCACCTGAATGTCGTCGCCCAGCGCCCTGATCTGATCGGGCAGGCCGACCGGCACCCAATCGCCACTGAGCAGCACCAGCCGCAGCGCGCGCGGCAGCCGCCCGCCACGCCCAGCGATATACTCGACCAGCATCTGCATCAGCGCCGGCACCGAGTTCCAGATCGTGATCTGCTGCTCGGCCAGCAGATCCACCCACTGCGCCGGGTCGCGCCGGGCGGTCTCGGGCGACATAATGATCGCGCCGCCAGCCGCCAGCATGCCGAAGATGTCGTAGACCGACAGATCAAAGCTCAACGCCGAGAGCGCCAGCACGCGATCATTTGGGCCGACCGCAAAGCGCTGGTTGATGTCGATCAGCGTGTTGACGGCGGCGCGATGGTCGATCATCACCCCTTTTGGCTGGCCGGTCGAGCCGGAGGTATAGATCACATAGGCCAGATCGGTCGCAGCCTGCGCCGGCAGCCAGGGCGTAGCAGCCTGTGCGGTCGCGTCCGCCATCGCATCAAGGGCATTGAAGGTATCGACGCTCAAGCGCGTGATCGCGGTGGGCCAAACCAGCAGCGGATCGAGCCAGGATTGCGTCAGCGCCAGCGTGACGTCGCTATGCTCCAGCAGGTAGCGCAGTCGATCAGGCGGCAGCGCGGGATCGATCGGCAGATACGCCGCGCCGGATTGGAGCACGCCTAGCACCGCGACGATCTGCTCCCAGCCCTTCTCCATCACGACGGCGACCAGCGTGTTGGGCTGCGCCGCGCGCTCGTGCAGCCAGGCACCGATCGCTGTGGCGCGATGGTGGACCTCGGCATAGGTCAGGCTGCGCGCGCCAGCCACGACGGCCGGCTGCTGCGCTTGGCCCGGCAGCTGTGCCGCGAACAGTGTGTGCAGCAATCCCGCAGGAATCGGCCCAGCGGTGGTATTGCGCGCCGTCCGCTGCTCGATCTGGGCCAGCGGCACGAGCTGACGCGGTGCGTGCCAGCTTGCTTCATCGTCGGCCAGCTGCCGCAGGAAACCGCAGTAGGCCGCGAACATGTCATCTAGTAACCCCTCTGGAAAGAGATCCTCCACGGCGTCCCAGTTGAGCAACAGCCCCTGCGCGCGCTCGGCGACCTGATGATCGAGCCAGACCTGCGGCGTCTGCGAAATGCTGTAGGCGATCTCGCGGAACTGATCGAGCGAGGCATCGCCGCCGGCCTGTCGCAGCGTGAGCGTGCTGGTCAGCACGATCGGCATCGTCGCGCCGGGTACGCCGCCGTGCAGCCGCGCCAGCTCGCGCAACACCTGCACGCCGCTGACGTAGCGATGATCCAGGTCTTCCCAGAGCTGCGCCTGCACCCGCCGCGCGCGCGCCTCGAATGATTCTGGCACGCGATTATCCACCACGAGCAGCGTCAGCGAGGTGAAATCGCCAACGATGTCGTTGACCTGCGGGTGCAGCGGCAGCCGGTTGAACAGCGTCAGGTTGATCGTGAAGCGCGGCTCTTTGCTCCAGGTTGCGAGAATCTCGGCGAACGCCGCCAGCACCAGCCCCGACGAGGTCAGGCCGGCGCGCGCCGCCCGCTGCTTCAAGCGCAGCCAGCGCTCGGGCTCCAAATGCGTGTTGCGGCGCACGAACTGCGGCTGCACGAGATCGCTGGGCGACTGGGCCAGCGGCAGCTCTGGCGCGGGCGGCAACGTCGCCAGGCGCGCGCGCCAGTAGCGTAGCGAGCGCTGATACAGCTCGCTATCGCGCAGCGCCTGATCGCCCAGCACATAATCGCGGAACGAGAGTTCGAGCGGCGGCAGCTCCGCATCGGGATGGAGGTAGAACCAATTGAACTCGCGGATGAGCATGCCCCGGCTCCAGCCGTCGAGGATCAGCGCGTCGGTGCTGATGTGCAGCCGTGCGTGCTGATCGTCGATCCGCGAGATCTGGATCTCGAACAGCGGCCACTGATCGGTCGGCAGCACCTGATGCGACAACCGCTCACGCACGTCCGCCAGCGCCGCCTCGATCTGCTCAGGCGATTGCTCGCGCAGGTCGAGGATCGGCATCTGGTAGGGCGGGAGCTGTGCCAGCACCTGCTGCCGACCATCCGGCAGAATGATCGCCCGCAGCATATCGTGGCGATCAATCAAGCGTTGGCAGGCATGGCCGAAGCGCTCCAGATCCAACCCGACCGTTTCGATCTCCATGTAGCTATGCGTCGCGACATTGCCCAACTCGAACGCATCACTGCGGCCAACCCAGTACGCCTCTTGGATGTCCGTCAGCGGGAACGGCTCGTGCCGCCGAGCCGGGTCGGGCGCGAGCGTCGGCAGCGCAACATAGCGTTCGTCGTCGGCGATCGGGGTGCCCAGTCGCTGTGCGAGCAACGCCGCCAGGCCAGCCACGGTCGGCGCATCGAAGAGGCTGCGCAGCGGCAGCTCGACCTGGAACGCCTCGCGCAGCCGAAAGATCATGCGCGTCGCCAGCAACGAGTGCCCGCCCAGCTCGAAGAAATTAGCGTGGACGCCGACGCGCTCCAGCCCGAGCACATCGGCCCAGATCTGCGCCAAAATCTCCTCGATCGGCGTGCGCGGCGCGACAGGTGTATCGTCAAGCGCCGACTGAGTCATGTCGGGGGCCGGCAACGCGCGGCGGTCAACTTTCCCCTGCGGCGTGCGCGGGAACTGATCGAGCACGACGAAGGAGCGCGGCAGCATATAGCCAGGCAAGTATATTTGCAGAAACGCGCGCAACTCAGGGATCAGGGATCGGGGATCGGGGGTTGGGGGGGCACGATATATCGTGCCCCTACCGTCGTTGATCTCCTTGTCTGCTTGTCTGCTTGTCTCCTTGTCCTCCGAGCCTGATCCCTGATCCCTGACCCCTGACCCCTGGACCACGTACGCCACCAAGCGCACATCGCCGCTGGCGTCGGCCTGCGCGACGACGATCGCCTCGCTCACCGCCGAATGTCGCCGCAGCAGTGTCTCGATCTCGCCCAGCTCGACGCGGAAGCCGCGAATCTTGACCTGATCGTCGATGCGACCGAGGAACTCGATCGCGCCATCCAGGCGATAGCGCGCCAGGTCGCCGGTCTTGTACAGCCGCTTCCCATTTTGGATTTTGGATTTTGGATTTTGGATTAAACCCAATCCAAAATCCAAAATCCAAAATCCAAAATCGGCGAAGGGGTTGGGCACAAACCGCTCGGCGGTGAGGTCGGGGCGACCGAGGTAGCCGCGCGCCACTTGCGCACCGCCGATGAATACTTCGCCCGGCACGCCGATCGGCGTTGGTCGATGATCGCTGTTCAGCACATAGGCTTGGACGTTCACCAGCGGGCGACCGATCGGCAGCGTGCCGGCCAGATCGGCGATCTGGTCCGGCGCTAGCCGATAGGTCAGGACACCAACCGTCGTCTCGGTTGGCCCGTAGTGGTTGAAGATCGTGCCATGCGGCATCAGCGCATGGAGCCGCGCGGCCCAGCCGGCCGCCGACGCCTCGCCACCGAGCACCAGCCAACGCCGTGGTAGGACATGCTCGGGATGCGGGCCGCTTTGCAACGCCGCCAGATGCGACGGCGCGATCTTGAGACAATCGACCGCATACCGGCGCATATAGTTGCCGAATGCGTCGGGGTCGGCCACGCGCTCGGCGTCGATGACGTGCAGGCAGCCGCCGCCGAATAGCGCGGGGTAGAGCACGGTTACGCTTGAGTCAGCCGTCAGCGGCTGCACCATCGCGAAGCTGGTGCCGGGCGGGCAGCCCAGGCGCGCAATCAGCGCATGCATATAATTCAGCACCTGGCGCTGTTCGAGCAGCACGCCCTTGGGCCGGCCAGTCGAGCCCGATGTGTAAATAATATAGATCCCGTTCGCAAGCCTCGTCGTGCTGACCGGATTCGCGGCGCACGCCTGAGCGATCGTTGGCCAATCCCCGACCAGGTCAACCACCCCGCCGAGACAAGGAGACAAGGAGACAAGGAGATCGGGCTCCTTGTCTCCTTGTCTCCCGGTTTCCTTGTCTTGAGCGGTGATCAGCAGCGACGCCCGCGCATCCGCAAGCATAAACGCCAGGCGCTCGTCGGGGAACAGCGGGTCGAGTGGCAGATACACGCCGCCGGCCTTCAGCACGCCCAGCAAGCCGATCACCATCGCCGGCGAGCGCTCGACCGAGAGCCCGACCACGACCTCTGGCGCAACGCCGCGCGCGCGCAGGTGGTGCGCCAGCTGATTGGCGCGGCGGTTCAGCTCCTGGTACGACAGCTGCACGGTTTCGCCGACCAGCGCGATCGCGTCGGGCATCTGGCGCGCGTGCTGCTCGAACAGCTCCTGGAAACACCACGAGTCGGACGTTTCGCTGCTGACCCCTGACCCGGTGTCGTTCCAGTCGATCAGCTGCTGCTGTTCCGCCGCCGTCAAGATCGGCACGTCGGCGAGGCGGCGCGCGGGATGCGCCACAATGCCGCGCAACAATGTCTGAAGATGCGCCAACATCCGCTGGATCGTGGCGTCCTCGAAGCGCTGGCATGCGTAGCTGATCCACAGCGCCAGCGTCGGCCCCGGCAGCGCCAGCAAGGTCAGCGGAAAGCCCATCCGCTCGCCGGATCGCACGTTCTGGATGGTCAGGCCGGGGTGCTCGGCCAGCGCGCGGCCAGTTCGGTCGATCGGATAATTCTCGAAGACGACGATGCTCTCGAACAGCGGCTGGCCGCGCGGCACGCTGCTCCAGCCCTGGATCTGCACGAGCGTACTATAGGCGTGCTGGCGCAGATCGAGCTGCTGGTCTTGTAGCGCCCA
>Ga0075423_10001662_pt1 | contig 19776 bp, 18 predicted proteins | sample SoiMethybrSBSTD2_FD_80114 | JGI IMG/M metagenome (GOLD analysis project Ga0075423, IMG submission 80114) | Bulk soil microbial communities from a Populus tree surrounding site in Tennessee, USA - Soil MetaG P. TD hybrid SBSTD2 | ecosystem: Environmental > Terrestrial > Soil > Tree plantation...
AGACAGAAGCGCAGGAAGCGGGGTTCGACGAGGCGATCGTGCTGACGCAGGACGGTCACGTGAGCGAGGGAAGCGCCGAGAACCTCTTCCTCGTCCGGGATGGCACCCTGATAACGCCGCCGGCGACAGACAACATCCTCGAGGGGATCACGCGCGCGTGCGTTCTGAAGATAGCCGCCGATCACGGGATCCAGACCTCGGTTCGCCAGGTCGACCGTACCGAGCTCTACGTCGCCGACGAGGTCTTCCTCTGCGGAACGGGCGCGCAGATCTCGCCGGTCACGAGCATCGACCACCGGGCCATCGGCAAAGGCGAGCGCGGACCGATCACGGCCAAGGTGAGCGAGACCTACTTCGATGCCGTCCGCGGCAAGGCTCCGCAATACCGCAGCTGGATCCAGCCCGTCTACAAGCGTTGACCGCGAAGAAGAAGCTCAAGAAGCCGAACGCGCTCGGCCGCATCGCCAGCGCGATCGACGCGGCTGGCCGCGACGCCGACCTCGCCCGACGCAGCGCGAGCGATCCCGCGTTCCGCCGAGGCGTGCAGTCGGACCGCCGCGAGACACTCTCCAAGTTCAGCACCGTGAAGCAGGCCCTCGCCGACCGCGAGCGGATGGAGAAGGCGAAAAAAAAGACCTAGCTCGGGTCCCGCCGGCTATTCGCTCCTCCGCCGCGGGTCCTGTCCCCGGCTCGGGGCCGTGCACTCGCCGCACCCTCCCCACCTGTCGCGTCGTTCGCTTCGCTCACTCCGCGTGGTGGGTCCCCGGGGCACCCGCGGCTCGCGCACAACCCGCTCGCCGGTGCCACCCGCGGCGGCGGCTCGGACTACCGGGCGAGATCCGTCGCTAGGCCCCTGAAATCACTTCCGACGCGGACGACGATGTCGGCGGAGGTCGTCTCGCTGCTTGGCAGAGTGTCGACAGGCAATCCTCCTAGTTGGAGCGCCAGCGCGGTCGCCGTGTATCGCTTCGAGCTGTTGCGCACGAGCACGGCGGAGCGGCCCGTCGCGCCGTCGGTGACGTTTGAGACCGTGAATGCGCGCTCGGTCAGGCGGTCCGCGATGCTCTGCACGACGCCGGTCCGCGCCCCTGCACTGCGGACTTCGACAGATGCACCCTCGGCCTTGACCTGGGGGTCGTAGAAGAGGGCCGCGGCGAGGTCGCGGATCTTGGCGCGGTCCGGGATCAGATAGAAGCCGTTGACGCTCGATGATTGGAGCTCGCAATGCGGGTACGCGCCGCCGCAGGGATAGAGCACCTCGCTCCGAATGGCGTCGCCGTCGATGCCGGTGCCGAACTGCGCCAGCGGCAGGATGTTGGCTGGATCGAAGTTCGTCTGGACCGCGCTTCCGACGCGATCGACAAGCCCGGGAAGACCCCGAATGAAATCGCCCTCGGACATGCGCGTCCGCAGAGCAGAGAGGACGAGCTGCTGACGCTGTGCGCGGCTGTAATCGTTCGTGTCATGCCGCGAGCGAGCGAATCGCAAGGCGGTCTGGCCGTCCATCAGCTGCGGGCCTGCGATGATGTCGATGCGCTCGACCCCGTAGTCCGGGGTGGGGTAGGACTCGTCCCGCACCGGTCGCTTGACGTCGATCACCACTCCGCCCACCGAATCGACGATCTTCGTGAACGCGTCGAAGTCCACGAGCGCGTAGGCGTTGAGACGGACGCCGAGCAGATCCTCGACGACTTTCCGCACGAGGTCGTAGCCACCAAACGCGTAGGCGGCGTTGATCTTGTCCGTGAAGACGCCTGGTCGGTCGATGTAGACGTCGCGCGGGATCGAGAGCATCGCGGCGGTCTTGTTCACGGGGTCGAGACTCAACACGATCATCGTGTCGGTGTTCTTCGTGGCCGGCGTGTCGTCGCGCGAGTCGATCCCGAGCAGCAGAACGTTCAGGCGCTCCGTTCCGGTCCATGCGGGCGTCGACGTCTCCTCCCCGGGCGCCGCGCCCACGAGCGGTGCATTGGCGAGGGGCGCGAAGACCTTTGACGCGAGGCCGGCCCACGGGGCCGACCCGCGATACGCAGTCGCATAGAACGCCACCAGCGCGAGGCAGACGACGCCGAGCATCAGATAGTCGAGGACGTGGGTCCGAAGCGGGCCGATGTCCCGCAGCCTTCCCGTGAACGCGTCTGTGACAACGAACAGGTGGTACATGAAGAACGCGCTCGCGATGAGGAAGGTGACCGCCGCGGCGTTGCGAATGACGAAGCTCGTGAGCGGATCGGCGATGGCAACGAACGCGCCGACGAGAAGCACCGTGAAGATCGGAAGCAGGATCATCAGCGTCCCGCGCACCCATCGTCCGCGGTACATCTGGCCGAGCCCGGGAAGGAGTAAGGAGAGGACCGCCGCGAAGCCTGGAGAGCCGGTTGTCGGGGGCGCCAAAAGCGAGCGGGCGCGCGGTAAGGCGGCCGACGACGCTCCCCGATTCGACACCGAACCCTTAGGGTACGAGACTCGGCCTCCCGAGGATGGAGCGCCAGCTTCCGACCGACTCCGCCACGCTGCGCGGCGCTCGCGCCGTGGGCATCGTCTGCGCGACGCTTTTCATACTTCCGGTGATCCTGTCGATCGCATTTCCGTCGGCGTTCCTATTCCAGCCGTACAACCGGATCTACGAACGGATGATCGCGGCCGTGCTTTTGGCGTTCGGCCTCGGCCTCCTGCTTGCGCTTCGCGATCCCGTCCGAAACGCCGGGGTGTTCGCCGTTGTTGGCCTGGCCACCGGACTCCTCGGAGGAGCCGTGGTGTATGCGCTTGTCGTGGATCGTGCGGATCCACTCCACTGGGTCGCGCAGGTCCCGATTCTCGCTGCGATCACGGCGACGCTCGTCGTGACCTACACGCGCCTCCGTCGCCCGAACCCGATCGTCGTCCGCATCGTGGTCGCGGCCGTGGTGCTTCTTCCTTTCGCGTTCTATCTGCACGACCTCGCGTATGCCGCATTCGTCGCTAACCGGTAGCGTTCGAGTCATGCCGCCGATCGTCCAAGTCAACGACCTCCGAAAGCGCTACGGCGAGATCGAAGCGGTCCGCGGCGTCAGCTTCTTCGTCGAACCGGGAGAGGTCTTCGGTCTCCTCGGCCCGAACGGGGCGGGGAAGACGACGACGGTCGAGATCCTCGAAGGACTCCGGAAGGCCGACGGCGGATCGGCGACCGTCGCCGGTGTCGATGTGTTCGCAGACCCAGCTGGCGTGAAGCGCCGCATCGGCGTCCAGCTCCAGGCGAGCGCGTTTCCAGACAACCTCACGGCGCGCGAGACGGTGCGGTTCTTCGCGGCCTGCTACGACCTCGAGGTCGACGAGCTGGCGCTCTTGCGACAGGTCGAGCTCGAGGAGCGCGCGCGGCAGCCGCAAATGAAGCTATCCGGCGGGCAGCGACAACGCTTGTCGATCGCGACCGCGCTCGTGAACCAGCCACAGGTCCTCTTTCTTGACGAGCCGACCACCGGCCTCGATCCGCAGGCGCGTCGCAATCTCTGGGAGCTGATCCGGAGCATCCAGGCCCGCGGAACGACGGTCTTCCTCACGACGCACTACCTCGACGAGGCCGAGATCCTGTGCGACCGCGTTGCGATCATGGATGAAGGGAACATCGTCGCCCTCGACCCCCCGCGGAAGCTGATCGATGACCTTCTCGGTAGAGGGTTCACGAAGCCGGTCCTCCAGCAGAGAGCCAACCTCGAGGACGTTTTTCTCGACCTCACCGGTCACGAGATCCGCGACGCATGAGGCAAACCTTCCGTCTCTTCGCATTGCTCCTCCGGGGCTACCTCCGCGACCGCGCGGCGCTCTTCTTCAGCCTCATCGTGCCGCTCATGCTGATGGTGATCTTCGGTTACCTGAACCTCGGCGATTTCGGGCGCGTGACGCTCGCCATCGACGATCAGGCGAAGACTCCGTCGAGCGCTCAGCTCGCACAGATTCTCAGAGGGGTCGAGACGTTCTTGGTGACCGAGCTCCCCGCGGACCAGGCCTTGACGAAATTGCGCCGCACCGAGCTCGACATGCTCATCGTGATCCCACCCGACTTCACGATCGCGCCGGCTCGGCCCGGACAGGTCGTTCCGCAGATGGTCGTCTACGGAGACGACGCGCGGCCGCAGCAGGTCGCGGTGGGTCGCCAGATCGTGGCCCAGGTGATCGATCGGCTCTCGTTCGCGGTCACGCAGACGGCGCCGGTCATCGGCGTGAAAGAGGAGACGGTGAAGGGCGTTCGCCTTCGGTACGTGGACTTTCTCGTGCCGGGGATCCTGGGCATCAACATCATGCAGCTCGCGGTGTTCTCGGTCGCCTTCGCCCTCGTGGCCGACAAGCAACGTGGCGTGCTGCGGCGGATCATGGCGACCCCGGTCCGGATTCCGAGTCTTCTCGCAGCACATGTGCTGACGCGGCTCGTCATCGCGACCGGGCAGCTCGCGGTCCTGCTTCTCGTTGCGCTCGTCCTCTTCAACGTCACGATCGTGGGCGGACTCGCGCCGCTCTTCGTCGTCGCGCTCCTCGGGAGCATCCTGTTCCTCACGATCGGGTTCGCGCTCGCCGGCTGGGCTACGACGGAGAACCAGGTCCCGGCCATCGCGCAGCTCATCACGCTCCCGCAGTTCTTCTTCTCGGGAGTGTTCTTCTCGAAGAACGCGGCGCCCGAGCTCATTCGGCCGCTCACGAATTGGCTACCGCTCACGATGCTCAATGACGCGCTCCGCGAGATCAGCGTTCAGGGCGCGACGCTCTGGGACGTCCGGGTCCAGATAGCGGGCCTGCTGGTCTGGACGGTCGCCGGGTTCATCCTGGCCGTCCGGCTCTTCCGCTTCGAGAAGTTCTAGCGGAAGAGTTCCTCGTGCACGACCCGGTGCACGATCGCGCGAAAATGTCCCCAGTCGGCCCAGTCGCCTCCGATGTTCTGCGAAGGCGCGCTCGCGATGCGATCGAGCCGGTCGGCGACATCACCGAGCGCCGCGGGATCGACCTCGATCCACTCCTCTATCTGCTCAGCGAGATCGCTGGTGTGGAAGCGTCCGCCCGTCTCATCGAGAAGGAAGGCGAACGTGTGGAAGAGCGGCGGCCCGTCGGGGGCTGACACGGGGCGGTACGTGATCCAAGCGAGAAATCGCTTTGTCTCGGTTTCGAGGCCGGTCTCCTCCTTGATCTCGCGATGGAGCGCGTCGAGGATCCGCTCGCCGTGGTGGATGCCGCCAGTCGGGAGGCGATGCGCGCCGCGTGGATAGAAGGTCTTGATCGAAAGGGGGACCTTGCCGTTCCGCCGTCGAACGACCATGCACACCTCGGCGAACCGGTCCGGCCTTTGGACGGGATCAAAGAACGGTCGGATGACGACCTCGAGCCGGCGAGGATCGCCAAAGCGCGCCGCGAGCTCGGCGATCTCCGTATCGAACTTCGTCAATCAGTCGCGATCGTACTTGCGCAGGACGTCCTCGAGCCCTTCGCGGAGAAGCACCGCCTCCTTCGTCTTCTTCCGCTCGGCGAGAGCTTTGAGGCGGGCGAGCTGTGCGGCGCTGTAGTAGGACGATTTGAGGACCATGTCGTCGGCCGGCGTGAGCCCGACGGTGTCGCCGCCCTGCTCCTTGGCCGCGTACAGCGCGAGGTCGGCTTTGCGCATGAGCTCGTCCGGACTCTTCGTGTCGCGCGGGATATTGGCGACGCCGATGCTCACCGCACACCGCTGGCCTTTTGCCAAGACCTTCGCGAAGGCCGCGTCGATGTCCCGCCGTAGCACATCAGCCCGCAGGAATGCGGCTTCGACCGTCAGCCCGGGTGCGATTAGCGCGAATTCGTCACCACCGATCCGGCCAAGGGTCCAGCCTTCGCGCTTGGCGGTGCGCGCGAGCTCCGCCATCGCGGCGTTTATCGCTCGGTCGCCGGCGTCGCGGCCGTGCACGGTGTTGAGCTGATGAAGGTTGTCGATATCGAGCAAGAGCAGGGTCAACTGTGCTTCCGGCCGCTCTCGCGACTCCTTCCAGATCGCAATGAGCGCGCCGCTAAAGGCGGGCGCGCTCAGACAGCCGTTTTTGTCGGCTCGAAAGCGGACGGCTCTTAACTGTTCCGTTCGGGGCATCGGCGCACCTCCGGCCTGCTACCGCGTATATATATGTAGAACCGATATATGTCAAGGCCGGGACGGCCGGCTGGTGAGGCGAAGGCGCCTTCTCTCCGCTCGGGCCGGCACGTACACTCTTCGCACAAGCGTTCGAGGGGCCATCCACCCCGAGCTGCCGGAAGAACGACGAGTAGAGCCGGCCGGACCGCGCACCGTTAGAGGCGCAACGAGTGGACGCGGACCGCGTCAACTTGGGTGGTACCACGGCTGACGCCGTCCCGAGCTGTCGGGACGGCGTTTTTGTTTTCCGTAAAGGAGGAGACGTGGCGAAAGCAAGCGAAACAGCGCGATTCAGGCCGGTCGGCGCGAAGCTCGACCTGCCCGAGGTCGACAACCGCGTCCTTGACCTCTGGGAGCGCGAGCGCAGCTTCGACCTGCTCCGAAAGAAGAACGCTGGCGGTCCGCGCTTCTCGTTCTTCGATGGCCCAATCACCGCGAACGTCGAGGCGATGGGCGTCCACCATGCCTGGGCTCGTACCTATAAGGACGTTTACCAGCGGTACAAGGCGATGCGCGGGTTCGACCAGCGCTACCAGAACGGCTTCGACTGCCAGGGACTCTGGGTCGAGGTACAGGTGGAGCGCGAGCTCAACCTCAACAGCAAGCGCGACATCGAGACATACGGCATCGCCAAATTCTCGGACGCGTGCCGCGCGCGCGTCGATCGCTCCGCGGCGGCGATCACAAAGCACTCCATCCGGCTGGGCCAGTGGATGGACTGGGAGAACTCGTACTTCACCTACGACGACCTGAACATCTCGCACATCTGGAACGTCCTGAAGATCTGCCAGGAGAAGGGCTGGCTCTATAAGGGCCACCGCTCCATGCCGTGGTGCGCGCGGTGCGGCACCGCGCTGTCGCAGCACGAGATGATCGACAGCTACCGCGAGATGACGCACCTCAGCGTCTATGTACGGTTGCCGATCGAAGGTCGGAAAAACGAGTCGTTCCTCGTGTGGACCACCACGCCGTGGACCCTTCCGGCGAACGTCGCGCTCGCGGTGAACCCGGAGCTCGACTACGTCCGCGCGAATTTGGGGGACGAGGTCCTCATCGTCTCGAAGGAGACGTTCGACCAGATGAAGTGGCCGAACGCCACGGTCCTCGAGACCCTGAAGGGCCGCTCGCTACTCGGCCTCCGCTACACGGGTCCGTTCGATGAACTCCCGGCGTCGAGCGAGGGAGTCGTCGGACACCGCGTGATCGAGTGGAAGGACGTCACCGCCGCGGAAGGAACGGGCCTCGTTCACATCGCGCCGGGCTGCGGCGCCGAGGACTTCGCCCTCTCGAAGACGGAGAAGCTGCCGGTCCTCGTCCCGATCGACGAGATGGCCCGCTTCGTCAGGGGCTACGGCTGGCTCGAGGGCAAGGAGGCGCGCGACGTCGCGCGCGAGATCGCGGACGACCTCCAAAAGCGCGGCCGGCTTTTCCGCGCCGCCGATTACACACACCGCTATCCCGACTGCTGGCGCTGCCACGAGGAGATCGTGTTCCGCGTCGACGATGAATGGTTCATCTCGATGGACGAACTCCGCCCGAAGCTCATGGCGGCGGCCGAGAAGGTGACCTGGCTGCCGCCGGCGTCCGGACGCCGCATGCAGAACTGGCTCCAGAACATGGGCGACTGGAACATCAGCCGAAGGCGTTACTGGGGCCTACCGCTTCCTTTCTACAACTGCGCGAAGGGCCACTTCTTCGTCGTCGGGAGCGAGGAGGAGCTGCGGAAGCTCGCGAAGAGCGGGCTCGAGAAGCTGCGCGAGCTCCACCGGCCATGGATCGACGAAGTCGTTGTTGGCTGCCCGCAGTGCGGCGCCGATAGCAAGCGCGTGAAGGAGGTCGGCGACTGCTGGCTCGACGCCGGCATCGTGCCCTTCTCGACGCTCGACTGGCTCCACGACAAGGACTACTGGGCGAAGTGGTTCCCCGCCGACTACATCGTCGAGATGGTCGAGCAGATCCGGCTCTGGTTCTACTCGCAGCTCTTCTTCTCGGTTGTGCTCACCGGCGATGCGCCTTACCGCGTGTGCGAGTCGTTCCAGCCCATGCTCGCGGCGCCCGGCGAGGAGTTCCACAAGTCGGGCGGCAACATGGTCGACCTCTACGAGGCCTGCGAGCTCGTCGGCGCGGACGCGATCCGCTGGATCGTGGCGCGCGAGGACCTGCAGGAGATCATGTACTTCGGCTGGCCGCCGTTCGAGGACTTCAAGCGGAAGCTCCTCGTGCTCTGGAATACCTATTCCTTCTTCGTAACGTACGCGACGCTCGACGACTTCGACCCGTCCGCGCCGCAGGTCCCGGTGGCCGAGCGGCCGCTCATGGATCGGTGGGTCCTCTCGGGGCTCGCGCGGCTCGTCGCGGAGTCGCGCACCGCGATGGACTTGTACGACGTGCGAAGCGTTGTCTTGAAGCTCGAGGAATTCTGGGGCGATCTCTCGACCTGGTACCTGCGCCGCAATCGCTCCCGGTTCTGGAAGGCCCGCTCCGAGCGCGACTCGCTCGCCGCGTACCAGACCCTCTTCGAAGCGCTCACCACACTCATCGGGCTCCTCGCGCCGATCACGCCGTTCCTGAGCGAGGACATGTACCAGGGTCTCGTTCGTTCGAGCTCACCGAGTGCCGAGTCGTCGGTACATCTCACCGCGTACCCCGGGGAACATCCCGAGAGGGTTGACGATGACCTCGAGCGGCGGATGCGGGCGGCGCGGCGCGTCGTCGAGCTCGGGCGAGCGGCGCGCTCGTCCGCGGGTGTGAAGACGCGGACGCCGCTCTCCAAGCTCATCGTCGTGTTCGACGCGAACGATCGCGACCGTGGCGCCCTCGACACAGGCTCGGAGCTCGCCGACCTCATCAAGGACGAGCTCAACGTGAAGGCGATCGAGATCCGCGATGCGGCCGAGGGCCTGGTGAAAGAGACCGTGAAACCGGACCTGAAGGTGCTCGGCCCGAAGCTCGGAAAGGATCTGCCACGCGTGCGGCAGGCGCTCGCCGAGGGACGTTACGAGCGGCGTGACGGGACGATCACAGTCGATGGCTTCGAGCTCTCGGACACGGAGGTCCTCATTTCGCACGAAGGGGCGCCCGGGCACGCGGTCGGACGCGACGCTGGCGCCACCGTCGCGCTCGAAACGAAGCTCACCCCCGAACTCGAGCTCGAGGGGCTCGCCCGAGAGCTCGCGCATCACCTGAACAACATGCGCAAGGAGGCGGGCCTCGACATCTCCGATCGGATCGCGCTCCGCTACGCGGGGCCCATCGCGCGCGTGTTCGAACGCTATGGCGACTTCATAAAGCAGGAGGCGCTGGCGACGAGCTTCGCCGAGGGACTTCATGAGCGAGGGCACAAGTGGGAGGGCGAGCTGAACGGAGTGGCCGGGCAGCTCGAGATAGAGAAGGCCTGACCTAAACAACTCTGATGCCGACGATCCGCATCGCGACGGTGATCGACGCGCCACCCGAGCGGTGCTTCGACCTCGCGCGCGACGTCGACGCGCACCTCCGTTCTACGGCGCGCACCGGTGAGCGCACGGTCAGCGGCGTCACCGTCGATCTGTTCGACCTGGAGGACGAGGTGACTTGGGAGGCACGGCATGTGGGCGTGCGCCGGCGCCTGACGGCTGTGCCGCGCTTTCCTCGTACCTCGTGCGAATCAGCTCAAGCGAATGGCGAGATCCCTAAAGGAGGAGGAGCTGCTTCTTCTTTGCACTGAATTCCTCGTCGGTCAGAACACCGCGGTCGTGCAGCTCGGAGAGCATCAGGAGATCGTCGATCCCGCTTACGCGCGCCGCGGTGTGCGCGACGTGACTCTGGGTGGGCTTGATTCGCCGGTCGACCTTTTCCTGAAGGGTGTTCTTGACCGGTGTAAACACCGTCGCGAGCACGAACAGCGTCATCACAATCGCGATGTCGGAGCCCTGGCCCGTCAACGCGACGAACATGCGCTGGAACAGCGCTACGCTCGCCGTGTAGACGCCGGCGAGGAACGCAGTCAGAAGCACGTAGACGACAGTCCGGTTGATGATCAGGTCGATGTCATAAAGGCGGTTGCGGAGGATCGCGATTCCGACCGCGGTCGGTAGCGCGGTGAGTGTGAGACCGGCGACGAAATCGGTCACCGTCAGAAGCGACGGAATGAAGCGCGCAATGACGTCGACGATGAATGTTGCGACGACGAGGCCGCCCGCGTACGCGAACCACTTGATCTGCTGGCGTTCGTCGGCATCGGCACCGCGCACGCGGCTGAACAGTGCAAGCGCGCCGACCGCCACGATCAGAAGAAGAACCACCTGCATCACCTGGGCGATCGTGTCGAAGATATCCCTGTACTGGTCGAGGCCGATCGGGTTTCGTATGGACGGATAGTCGACGTACGTGCCCGGCGCGAGCATCGTGACCACGACCTCGACCCCGACACAGGTCGCCGCGACGAACGCGGCCGGTCGCCAGCGGGCTGACGGTAGGTGGCCGTCCGGGAAGAGCAGCGGAAGAAACAGGACGATGACCGCGACAGCCGGGATCTCGAGCCAGAACCCGAACCATGCCATCGCCTGACCGAACGGAAGCGTTCCCGGCGCCACCGCGAGCGCTTGGATCGCGTACTCGCGCGCGAAGAGCTGCCCGCCGAACAGGAGCGCAGTGGCGGAGAACATCCAGCCGATCGGGTGGCGCGGATGCTTGCTGACGATCAGGGCTCCGACCGCTCCAGACGCCGCCAGAGCGATGACGATCCAGATGTCGAGCAGGGTGACGCGGCCAACGAACCTGAACTCGAGGACAAGGCTCACGACAATGAGGGCCACGTAGAGCGCGACGCATGACCACGCCAGCCATGCCGCGCGGCTCGGTCCGGATCGTGTGCTCGCCACCATGCCCACCGCTGTCCCGGTCATTCGTCACAGCCTACGCGCGGGCTCCTAGAGCAAAGCGCTCCGAAGTGCCGAATAGATGAGACGAGGAGCGCGCCGCCTGCCTGGACCCGTGAGTGCCGTCCGCCAGGTCGGATACGAAAGGAGCGCATGGGCGAGCGCGATGGCATCGCTCGGGCGAACGCGAAGACCGCCGCGACGGGCGAGGTCGTTGATCGTGCGCGTGATGATCCCGAGTCGCACGCCGTCGAGCTCGCGGAGAAGCGCGGCGATCTCGCGCGGAAGCGCACCGTCCACGAGTGTCTCGAGGAGGACCGATTCTGCTCGGTACTCGCGCTCGTGCATCGCGATGAGCTCAGCGAGCACGGAGTCCGCGCTCTCACCGCGCGGGCGCCATCGCTCGATCCGTCCAATCAAACCCTCGGCGCGCCCCCGTAGCGCGGCGTCGACGAGACGTTCCTTCGTCGGCGCGTGCAGGTACACCGTTCGCGGCGAGACGTGAGCCCGTCGCGCGACTTCGCTGACGCGGAGCTCCGCGTAACCGCGCCGCGCAACCTCGCGCAGGGCCGCGGATTCGATCGCGCTCGATGTTCGCGCAGTCCGCCGTGCGCGCTCGCGCTGGACGTACCGCCGATTCACTTCACGACGAGTGTATCGGAATAGGTCACGGTTTCGACGCGATGAGCTATCGTTTGCATCTCAAGTGGGAGATCTCGCCTTCGTCTTTCCGGGACAAGGCTCGCAGGTCGTCGGCATGGGCCGGGCGGTCTACGAGCAGTCGGCGCGCGCCCGTGAGATCTTCGACGAAGCCGACCGCACCGTCGGGTACGAGCTCTCGAAGATCTGCTTCGATGGACCGCCGAATGACCTTGACAACACGACGGTGGCGCAGCCCGCGATCCTCACGACGAGCGTGGCGATCCTCGAGGCATTCATCGAGTCCGTGAACGCGAAGCTCGGCCGGCGCTCGAGCGACGGCGTCGAGCCGCGTGGCGTCGCGGCGCTTCCGGCGTCACTGCGCCCGCGCTTCGTCGCGGGACATTCGCTCGGCGAATTCACGGCGCTCGTCGCGGCGGGCGTGCTGACGTTCCAGGACGCTCTCCGCCTCGTCGCCGAGCGTGGCCGACTCGCCGCGTCGCGCGGCGCGAAGGGGGCGATGGCCGCGATCGTCGGCCTTCCCGCGGCCGAGGTCGATCGTGTCATCAAGGACACGCTGCCCGTCGGAGGCGCGGTCGTCGCGAACGACAACGGACCGGCGCAGGTGACGATCGCCGGCGACAGCGAGAGCGTTGCCAAGGTCAGCGAGGCGCTGACCCGGCACGGCGCACGAAAGGTGATCCCGCTCCGCATATCCGCACCCTTCCACTTCCCGGACATGGGCCGCATCGGTCCCGACCTCGCGGCCTTCATGCGCACGCTCCACTTCCACGAGCCCGTCGTCCCGATCGTCGCGAACGTCAGCGCGATGCCGCATCCGTCCGCGTCGGCGATACCCGACGCGCTCGTGCACCATCTTTCGAACCGTGTCGAGTGGCTGCGCTCCGTCCGTTACATGGCAGAACGCGGCGCGTCGACGTTCGTTGAGATCGGCGCCGGTCAGGTCGTCAACGGCCTGGTCAAGCGCATCGCCGACGTGAAGCTCCTCAACGTGTCCGATCCCCTGTCCATCACCGGAGCGCTGTTGGCCCTGCGGGACCGCGCCGTCGCGCCGCGGTGACTCGGCGCGTCGTCGTCACCGGCCTCGGGGCCGTGACGCCGCTTGGTCTCGACGTGAAGAGCACCTGGGACGCGCTCGTTCACGGTCGAAGCGGCATCGGTCGGATCACACGGTTCGATCCGTCGCCGTATGAGACCCAGATGGCCGGTGAAGTCAAGGGTTTCGATCCGGCGAAGTACATGGACCGCAAGGAGATTCGGCGCACCGATCGATTCACGCAGTACGCGGTCGCCGCCGCCGCACAGGCGCTCGAGGACGCAGGGCTGAAGGGTGGCGGGCCCGACCGTGACCGCATCGGCGTCGCAATCGCGACCGGCGTAGGCGGGATCGAAACGCTGATCGACCAGGTCCTCCTCATGAAGGAGCGCGGACCCTCGCGCCTCTCGCCGTTCCTCGTGCCGATGCTGATGGCGAACGCCGGGTCGGCACAGATCTCGATGCAATTCGAAATCCGCGGTCCAAGCCTGACCCACGTGTCGGCGTGCGCATCCAGCTCGCACTCGATCGGCGAGTGTGCGGAGCTCATCAGGCGCGGGCAGGCCGACGTGATGGTGAGCGGAGGGGCGGAAGCCGCGGTGCTCCCACTCCCGATCGGGGCGTTCGCGACGATGCACGCGATGAGCCGCCGCAACGACGCGCCCGAGAAGGCGTCGCGGCCGTTCGACAAGGATCGTGATGGGTTCGTTCTCTCAGAAGGATCCGCCGTTCTCATCCTCGAGGAGCGCGAGCGCGCGCTGGCGCGCAAGGCCAAGATCTACGGCGAGGTCGTCGGGTACGGCGCGACGGCTGACGCGTACCACATCACCTCGCCGTCTCCCGAGGGCGAAGGCAACGCGCGCGCGATGCAGATGGCGCTCGACCAGGCCGGCATGAAGCCGTCAGATATCGATTACATCAACGCTCACGGCACGTCGACGCAGCCGAACGACCGTGAGGAGACGGCCGCGATCAAGCATGTCTTCGGCGACCACGCCTACAAGCTCATGGTCTCGTCGACGAAGTCGATGACCGGTCACCTGCTCGGGGCCGCAGGGGCGCTCGAGGCTATGGCGTGCGTGCTCGCGATGCGCGACGGTTGCGTGCCTCCGACGATCAACTACGAAACGCCGGACCCGGCGCTCGACCTCGACTACGTCCCGAATGAGGCGCGCGCGCGGCCGATCAAGAGCGCGCTCTCCAACTCGATGGGTTTCGGCGGACACAACGCCTCATTGATCTTCCGCGCCGCCTAGACACCGGCGCCGCGGCTCCACAGAATCGACGCGTGCCGAATGCACCAGAGCGACCGCCGGAGGAGTGGAAGACGGCCGGCGAGCCGATGACCGATTCGCAGGCCTCCTTCCTCAAGCGGCTCTCCGCTGACGCCGGCGAGGAGTTCGACCCGAGCCTCAGCAAGGCGGCCGCCTCGCGCCGGATCGACGAGCTTCTGAATCGCGGTAAAGGCGGGTCCGCGGCGTCTCCTCCGAGGCGGCGGACGCGAAAAGCTGCCGCGCCCCGGTCCGCGAAGGCGAAAGCCGCGGGCGGGATGAGCGAGGCGCAGTCGGCTTATCTGAAGGAGCTCGCCGAAGAGGAAGGTGGCGACTTCGACCCCGACCTCACAAAAGAGGAGGGGGCGCGCCGCATCGGGGAGCTTCTGGTGAAGCAGATGGCACGTCGCTCGCCGACGGAGCCGCCCTTCTAGACGGAGTCCCTGCTAGTTTCGGCACGGCATGGGTCTCGAAGGGCGGACCGCACTCATCACCGGCGCGGGCCGCGGCATCGGGCGCGCGACCGCGATCCGTCTCGCGCGCGACGGCGCCCGTATCGCGATCAACTTCAAGGGAAACGCGGAAGCGGCCGCGGAGGCGAAACGCCTCGTCGAACAGGACGGGGGCGAGGCCACTCTCATTCAGGGCGATGTCTCCGTCGACGGCAAGGCCGAGGACGTCGTGAAGGCCGCGCTCGCGTTCGGTGGCGGCCGGCTCGATATTCTCGTGAACAACGCCGGCATCACCCGCGACAACCTGCTGGTGCGAATGAGCGCCGAGGACTGGGATGCGGTGGTCGACCTGAATCTACGCGGCGCGTTCCTGGTGACCAAGGCGGCGATGCGTCCGATGATGAAGCAGCGCGCGGGGCGCATCGTGAACGTCTCGTCCGTCGCCGGCGTGGCCGGAAACGCGGGTCAGGCGAACTACGCGTCCGCGAAAGCCGGCCTGATCGGATTCACGAAGACGGTCGCGCGCGAGATGGCGGTGCGCAATATCACCTGCAACGCCGTCGCGCCGGGCTTCGTGGACACCGATCTCACGCACAGCCTGCTGAAGCAGATGGAAGAGACGATCCTCAAGCAGATCCCCCTCGCCCGGTTCGGGACGGTCGAGGACGTCGCGAACGCCATCGCGTTCCTCGCGTCGGACGAAGCGAGCTACATCACCGGTCAGGTGCTCGTCGTCGATGGCGGGATGGTGACGGCCTAAGCATGCGAGCCTCGCGGATCTTGCTTGTCGCAGGAGTCGCCGTCGTGGTCTTCGTGGTGGACCGGGTTACGAAGGCCTGGGTCAGCGACAACATCCCGCTCGGCACAGCCCGACCCGTCGTCGGGGACTACGTACGGATCGTCCACGCGCAGAACACCGGAGCCGCCTTCGGTCTCCTGCCGGAGCGCACGACGCTGCTGTCGGTGCTCTCCGTCGTCGCGGTCCTCGTGATCGTGTACTACTACCGGCAGATCGCGAGCAACTCCACACTGGTCTCGGCGACGCTCGGGATGCAACTCGGAGGCGCCTTCGGCAACCTGCTGGATCGCATCACGCAGGGATACGTCGTCGACTTCGTCGACGTCGGCGTAGGCGACGTCCGGTTCTGGGCGTTCAACGTCGCCGATTCATCGATCGTCGTCGGGATCATCCTGGTCACCCTCGCGCTCTGGTACGAGGAGCATCGCGCCGCGACGCCGAAGCTTGCTTAGTGGCGGAGCGGATAGCGCTGCGCGTCGACGAGGGTGGGCAGCGCGTGGACCGCTTTCTCGCGGCGCACAGCCTCCTCTCTCGTAGCGCCATCGCGCGCCTCGCGAAAGACGGACGCGTGCTCGTCGACGGCGCGGCGGTCGAGCCCGCGTACAAGGTCCGTCTCGGCCAGGAGCTCACGGTCGACGTCCCCGACGCGGAGCCGGCGCTGTCGCTCGCGGCGGAGAACATCCCGATCGACGTCATCTACGAGGACGAGGACGTCATCGTCGTGAACAAGCCCGCCGGTCTGGTGGTACACCCGGCGTACGGCCACGCGACGGGGACGCTAGTGAACGCGGTGGTCGGACGCATCAGGGCCGACACTGGCCGAGCCGCGTCCCGTCCCGGGATCGTGCACCGGCTGGACAAGGACACGAGCGGCGTGCTCATCGTCGCGAAGAACGACACCGCGCATCTCGCTCTCTCCCGCCAGATCCAGGCCCAAAAGTTCGGGAAGGAATACCTCGCGCTCGTGTGGGGAGATCCAGGGAGCACCCCCGCGATCGTTGAGGCGCCGCTCCTCCGCGATCCGGGCGACCGGCGCCGAATGGTCGTCCGCGCGGGCGGCCGCGAGGCCACGACGCGCTTCGAGCGCATCGCGGCGTGGGCTTCGGGCGCGGAGCGACGAGCGCTTCTCCATGTCCGACCGGTCACCGGGCGCACCCACCAGATCCGCGCGCACCTCGCGTACGCGCGACTGCCTATCGTTGGCGACCCGGTGTATGGAAAGCGCGGCGACCAGAGCGGCCTCGAGCGCCAGTTCCTCCACGCGTGGCGTCTGACGGTCCGTTTGCCGCATGGCGGCGAGCGCACCTTCACCGCGCCGCTCGCGCCTGACCTCGCCGCCTACCTCGAGAGACTCGGGACCCCGGTCACGGCGACTCCGCTCCTGGAGAACCTTCGCTGAGCATCGATGGTCGCGGCCTGCTCGTCATCATCTCCGCGCCGTCCGGCGCCGGGAAGGACACCGTGATCCACCGGCTCGTCAACGACCTCGACGACGCCGTGGTGTACGTCACCGCCACGAGCCGGAAGCCGCGCCGTGACGAGCAGCACGGCATCGACTATTACTTCTACGAGCCCGAGAAGTTCCGAGCGGAGATCGAGGCCGGGAACTTTCTGGAGTGGTCAATGGTGCACGGCGACTTCAAGGGGGTGCGGAAGGACGCGCTCGCCGACACCCTCCGCGACCATCGGATCGTCATCGTCAAGCCGGAGCCGCAAGGAATGCGAAAGATCAAAGCGATGCTTCCGGAAGCGCTGACCATTTTCATCATGCCCCCGTCGCTGGGCTCGCTCCGCAAGCGGCTCGTCGATCGCGGCACCGAAACCGACGAGCAGCGCGACCTGCGGATGCGCAACGCGGAGATCGAGATGGCCGCGGCGCCTGAGTACGACTATGTAGTGGTGAACGAAGACGGCAAGATCGACAAGACCGTGAAGGACATCGCCGAGATCATCCGAAAGGAGATGACGAAACCGCGACATTACGAGCTATGACGGCAAGGACCGCGGAGGTCGCCGTCTTCGCGGGCGTGCGCGGACCCGCGCGCACCTTTAGTTACCTCGTCCCCGAAGGTCTCGACCTACTGCCCGGACACCTCGTCCGCGTCGGGCTTGGAACGCGTGCCGTGCCGGGTGTGGTCATATCCCTCAACGGCGTGGCGGCCGGGCGCGAGCTGAAAACCGTCGACGCCCTGGTGCATCCCCTCCCGCTTCTCAGGCCGCATCAGCTCGCGCTCGCCAGCTGGATCGCGGGGCGCTACCGCTGCGGGCTCGCGGACGCGGTCCGCGCGATGGTCCCGCCGGCGCTCGCCTCCCGCGCGCGAACGACCGGCCTCGCGGCTCCGCGAGGTGAACGGACCGAAGCGATCTTCTCCTTGGAGGTCGGAGGCCGCGACGCGCTCGCAGGATCGGTGCGCGTCGGCGCGCGCCAGCTCGCCACCCTCCGGGCGCTCGCTTCCGGCGCAGTGACCTCGCGGGATCTCGCGGACGCCGGCGGTTCGGCCGCGGCCGCACAGGCGCTTGCGAGACGCGGCCTGGTGCTTGCGAGCAGGCGCGCGGTGCGGCGCGTCCCCGCCGAATTTTCTTTCCCGGACGAGGACCGCGCCCGGGATCTGCCGGCGACCGGGCCGCAGGCCGTCGCCATCGGCGCGATCACGGGCGCGCTCGGCTCGGGCCGCGGCTTCCTCCTGCATGGTGTGACGGCGAGCGGCAAGACCGAGGTGTATCTCCGCGCGGCCACAGCGGCGCTCGCGCGTGGCGACGGAGTGATCGTCCTGGTGCCGGAGATCATCCTGACCGCGCAGGTCGTCGCGCGCTTCATAGCGCGGTTTGGGGATCGGGTCGCTCTGCTGCACAGCGCTCTCTCCGCCGGCGAGCGGTTCGATGAGTGGCGGCGGATCCTCGACGGAGTCGCCGACGTCGTCGTCGGCTCGCGCTCCGCGGTCTTCGCGCCACTCGAGCGCGTCGGTCTGATCGTGGTCGACGAGGAGCAGGAGCCCTCGTATAAACAGGAGAGCGACCCGCGCTATCACGCGGTCGACACCGCACTTGAGCTCGGTCGGATCACGGGCGCGGCCGTCGTACTCGGAAGCGCGACGCCGCGCGTCGTCACCTACGAGGCCGCTCGCAAGGGCGACCTCGTGCCACTCGCGCTGCCGGAACGCGTCGGGGAGCTGCCCTTGCCGCCCACGACCATCGTCGATCTGCGTCTCGAGCTCCGGACCGGCAATCGGGGCACGCTCTCGCAAGCGCTTCGCGAAGCATTGCAGCGCACCGTCGCGGCGGGCGGCCAGGCCATCCTCTATTTGAATCGGCGCGGCTTCGCCACTGTGGTGCTCTGCCGTGATTGCGGTTATGTGGCGAAGTGCCCGGCGTGCGAGATCCCGTACGCGTATCACGCCGATGGCTCGCTGTTGTGCCACCGCTGTGGTCGTCGCGAGGCGGAGGCGCCGGAGCGCTGCCCCGCCTGCGGCAGCATGCGGATCAAGCAGCTCGGCGTCGGAACACAGCGCGTGGAAGAGGAGGTGCGGGCGGCGGTGCCGCGTGCGAAAGTGATCCGCCTCGACCGCGACGCTATCCGTGCAAAGGGCGCCCACGCCGCGGCCTACGAGCGCATGCGCTCCGGGGACGCGCAGGTGATCGTCGGCACGCAGATGCTCGCGAAGGGATTCGACCTGCCGAATGTCACGCTCGTCGGGGTGGTGAACGCGGACACGGTCCTCAACCTCCCCGACTTCACCGCCGCGGAGCGCACCTTTCAATTGCTTACGCAGGTGCTCGGCCGGTCGGGACGTGGCGAGGCCGGAGGGCGCGGGATCGTCCAGACCTATCTACCGGAGCACTACGCGATCCGCGCCGCGGCGGCGCACGACTACCTCGCGTTTGCCGAGGCGGAGCTCGAAGGACGCCGCCGGTTCGGCTACCCGCCCTTCGGACGGCTGGCGCTTCTGTCCACGCAGGCCAAAAAGGTCGAGACGGTCGAGAAACGGTCGCACGAGCTCGCGGCGTGGCTGCGGGAGGCCGCCGGCGACGACGCCGAGGTGCTCGGTCCGGCCCCCGCATTCGCGGCGAAGCGAGCGGGGAGCTATCGCGCGCAGATCGTTCTCCGCGGCGATCCCGAGCGCGTACTCGATCGCGTCACGCTCAGCGACGAGTGGACGGTCGACGTGGACCCGGTGACACTTCTCGGGTGAGCGAGGAGATCAAACCGACGAAGGAGCCGGCGCCGCCGCGGCTTCGCGTCACGAAAGGGACGCCGTGGCGCATCGACGCCGGCCGCCGTGCCAAGTGGTCGGCGCCCGAGTTCGTTTCGGCCAACGCGGTCGACGTCAGGCAGATCGGAGATCCGGTGTTGCACGCGCCGGCAAAAAAACCGCGGCTCAGCCGGCCTGAGCTGGAAGCGCTCATAGCGCGCATGTTCGCGTCGATGGTGGTCGCGCACGGCATAGGGATCGCTGCGCCGCAGATCGGGGTCCCCCTGCGCGTGGCGATCATGGACGTCGACGAGGCTGGGATCGTCGCGATCGAGCCGACGATCGAATGGACGAGCGAAGAGAAGGAAGAAACGAGCGAAGGCTG
>Ga0075423_10001668_pt1 | contig 19753 bp, 13 predicted proteins | sample SoiMethybrSBSTD2_FD_80114 | JGI IMG/M metagenome (GOLD analysis project Ga0075423, IMG submission 80114) | Bulk soil microbial communities from a Populus tree surrounding site in Tennessee, USA - Soil MetaG P. TD hybrid SBSTD2 | ecosystem: Environmental > Terrestrial > Soil > Tree plantation...
GTGAAACGTGAACAACGTTGCGCATCACGTTTCACGTTTCATGTTTCACGTTCACACCATCGGCGAGCCTGCGATGCGGATGACCCACAGATCGAGCGCGGAGAGGAGCGTGAAGGCGTAGAACGCGACGATCAGCAGCTTGCCCCACCAGCCGCGCCGCCAGTAGCGATCGGCGTAGACCGCCCAGCACAGACACACGGCCGGGAACACGTAGAAGATCTGCTTGTCGACCATCGAGATGCGGTAGCCCGCGAGCATAAAGACCAGCGCGACGATGAACCAGGCCGCCAGCACGGCCCACAGCAGCGCTCGCTTGCGCAGCGCGATGAACCCTGGGATGGCGAAGAGTATCGGGACGGCGATGCCGTAGTAGAGGTAGTCGCCCGGCCAGATATGGTAGTCGAGGTGCGGGATGTAGCCGAGCAAGTACTGGCTGAAGGGCGGGCGCTCGACCCCGACGCTCTGCGGCCCGCGCGTGAAGATGGTGGTCATGTACGGCAGCGTGCGCTCGATCATGCCGGGGATGTACTGGCCGTAGTAGATCAGCGCCGAGAGCAGGATCGCAAGGCCGGTCGCCAGCCACACCGGGCGGAGCGAGCGCCGATCGATCCGGCCGCTCAGCAGCCAGACGATCGGCACGAAGCAGAGCACGAACCCGACGTGGAACACCGCCATCACCGTGTAGAACAACATGCAGGCCAGCGTTACCGCCGTCAGCAGGATGAACGGGCCGCGCTGGCCGAGCCGCTGGTACAGCGCGACGATCACAACCGTCGCGACCAGCGTCCACCAGATGCCGAACGTCGTCGGCACATTGCCCCAGGAGTGGAGCAGGAATGTGAAGGGCGTGACGGCGTAGAGCAGCGCTGCCAGCAGCGCGACCCGGTTGCTCAGCCCGCTCTTGCGCGCCAGCAGCGCGATCAGAAAGACCTGGCTATTATCCACGAGCGCGCTGAAGAGGTTGGCGCTGGTTTCGAGCGGCCAGGGAAAGATCGCGAAGATCAGCGAGAACAGGTGGAAGAACGGCGAGTACGGGATCACTGGCCGATTCGAGCCCCACTCGCTGACCGGCATCACCGACTCGGAGAACGCGCCGGGCCGGTACATCGCGGCCAGGTTGCCATCGAGAATCCAGCGGACGCGGTCCATATGCCAGCTGATATCGATCGCGCGCATATATGGGAAGAGCACGCCGCCGCCCTTCAGCCAGAACCCGACCAGAAAGGTTAGTACCAGCGCGCGATGCAGCCAGGGCGTCAGCGGCACCCCCAGGCGTCGAAAGAGCCATTCGCTTGACCACGCGAGCAGCGGCGTCAGCAGCAAGCTGAACAGCATGAGCAGCGCCAGCGGCTGCATGTAGAAGCCCATTGGGTAGCGATAGGCGGCGAGCGCCCACGCGCCGAGCGCTGCAATCGCCAGACCGGCGACCGCCGCCGGCCAGGGCCGGATCTGTAGCCATCGCAGCGATCCATAGAAACACAGCACCACGATCAGCGCTGGCAGCAAGATGCTCCATGGCGGCAATGCACTACTTGTCGTCGTCGGCGTCACCGAGACGCCCTCGATCAGCACGCCAAGCGGGCGCGGGTCGTTGTAGGTGTTCGAGACGATCGTCAGCGTGAGATCACCATCGCCGACAACCTGCTCCGGCACGAGCACGGCAAGATGCCGCAGATCGGCGTAATCGGGAATCGTCGCCAGTGTCACGCCATTCGCGAGCAGCCGCGCGACGACCGGCTTGTGATCGGGATGCGCGGCGACTACGCGCAGCTCCACGCGCCATGTGCCGCGCCCTAATGCCGGTAGTGTCACGCTGCCGCGATCCGAGGTCCAGCGATAGGTGCGTGCGCTCGATAGCGTCGCCGCAGAGACCTGCACCGGCGGCAGCTCGACGGAGTTGCGATCAGCCAGCGGCTCCACGCGCAGTAGCAGCTGCGGATCATTGGTGATATCGGCGGGCAATAGCGCACGAAACTCGCGTGCGCCGCCCCGATCTTCCAGCGTATCGATGCGCTGCTCGTTCGCATACAGCGCGATCAGCCGTCGTGGGCGATCACGCGGCCAGGCGTCGAGCGTCAGCGTGACCATCCGAAAGGCCGGGTTGAGCCCTTCGGCGATCAGCAGGCGATCTGAGCCAGCCGGCCACGCATAGCTGCGGCTGGGCTGTGTCGGGCTGTACTCGCGGTCGAAAAAGCCCGCCAGGTAGGGCGAATCATAGCGCGCGCCGACATCGATTCCCACGAATGGACGCAGGCTATAGGCGGTCAGCAGCGCCACCACGACGCCGAGCAGCAACACGAGCAGCGGCCACCCTGGCCGCAAGCTGCGCAGCGCGACGGTCTCCGTGCCTCGTGCCACAGCCAGCTTGGAAACATGACGAATCGCCAAAACCGAATCCTCAGCTACGGTGATACAGCAAGCGGCTTCGTATTATATCGTCATACTCTATCGGACGCAAAGCGCGCCAGCGCACGTCAGTGCAGATAGTCGGTGATCCGCCGAACCCAGAAATCCAGCCCGAACCAGGCCAGGTAGCCGAGCAGCGCCAGCACCGCCAGCCCGCCCGCGCGCCCACGCCGCAACCAGGCTGCGAGCAGTGGGCCGCTACCCAGGCAGAGCGCCGGGAACAAAAACGGCTGCCAGCGCACCGCCTCGTCGGAGGTGAGCAGCGTGCCAAGCGACAGCAGCGTGCCCGCCCAGCAGGCTAGCAGCGCCAGGTCGAGCCGCGCCGTCCCACGCCGCCAGAGCCAAAGCGCGCCCAGCGCACCGCTGATCAGCAACAGCGGCGGAATCATGCCATCGACGCCAAAAGCCGACTGCGCGGTCGCTTTCAGCTTGTCGCTAAGCGGAAAGCCCGGTGGGCAATGCTGGGCGGTTGCCGTGGTCGCGGCCAGCGCCACGCGCCGCTCGATCAGTAGCTGCGTGTAGCTGGAATAGAACAGCGCCAGCGCCAGCAGCAGCGCCAGCGCGCCGCCAGCGAGCAGATGCCAGGATCGCAGCCGTGGCTGTTGGCTGAACCACGATAGCGGCAGCCAGGCTGCCAGGGTCGCCAGCACCGAGATCGTGAATCCGGTGTGGCTGAACAGGATCGCCGCGAGCAAAACGACGCCGATCGCGGTCATTGGCCCGCGTCGGGCTTGTGGCGCGCCCAGCACCAGGAACAGCAGCAGCGGCAATAGCAGGCTCTGGGCGAACAGGTTGGCAAACTCGCCAGCCGAGAACGAGCGCAGCAGCGGCGGCGCAATCACATAGAGCGCGGCACCAAGCAACGCCGCGCGCCGCCCCAGCCCGGCCCAGCGCAGTAGCAGCCAGATCAGCACGACGGCGGCGCTCTCGAATAGCGCATTGCTGCCCTGAACTAGCCACGCTCGCTGCTGGCGATCATCGCTCAATAGCGAGCGCAGCGGTGCCAGCGCGAGATATTCGCCGGGCGGATAGGGTGCCCGACCGCCGCCAAGCTCGCAGGGCAGCCCGGCGTAGAGGAATACCTCGCCGCGAATGAAGCGATCAAGGTTGTTGACGTGAAATCCCAGGTCGCTAAAGAGCGCGTATGGATGCAGCATTCCGGCCATGCGCACACCGAACGCGCCGATCAGCATCGCCAGCACCGCGCCGCGCTCGCCGATCGTCGTCGCAACCCCAGCCGCGCGCGCGCCCGTTGCCACGAGCGGTGCGACCAGGATCGTCAGCAGGTAGCACGCGCCAAGCAGCACGGTCAGCGCGGGCGTATACTGCGCCAGTGCCATACGCTGTGCGACGAGCAGACCAGCGCATATCCCGGCGACGCCGACGCACAGCAGCAGCGTCCCGCCACGCGGCAGCCCGAGCCGGCGCGCCAGCGCATAGCCGATCATCAGGATGCCTGCCAGCAGCGCCAGTTGATATGGTGCGGGCGTCTGTAGGCTGGTGGCGCGGACCGCCGTCGCCTCGATCCGGTAGATCACCAGCCCGAGATCGCGCGGGTCGTTGGGTGCCGCAAAACGTGGGGTCGCGAGCGTCAGCAGCAGATCGCCGGCGCTGGTCTGACCAATGATCGCATACCTGCGCGGTAGCGCATCGATCACCAGGGGTATTGGCGCGTTCTGATCGGCACGCCAGTGGCTCGTCACCGCGCTGCCGTCGGGGCGACCACTGCTCGCCAGCACGCTGATCGCCCAATGATCGCCGCCGAGCCCTGGCAGCCGCACCGTCGCTTCGCCGCTTGCCCAGCGATACGGTGGAACCGGCTGTTGCCACCAGAGCTTCGTCGCCTGATCGCTAGGCTCCGAATCCGCGAAACCGTCGAGGTATGGGGTATCGAAATCGCGCTGGTGCGTCTGCGGGTTGCCGCCGATAGAGAGCACCTGGCTCGGCGTGGATTGGTAGGCCAGGCTCCAGAGCAGCAGCCCGACCAGCAGCGCAACCCAAAGCTGGGGCTCGCCGAGACAGCCGCGCAGCGCCCGCGCCTCGTGCTTCAGTCATCCGCCGATTGCCCGCAGTTCGTTCACGTAGGCAGATTGCAGATTGCAGATTGCAGATTGCAGATTGCAGATTGCACGCGCCGCCTCACGTTTCACGCTACTGGCAGATTGCAGATTGCAGATTGCACGCGCCGCCTCAGCGATTCCGGCCCCTCAGCCTCAGCGGTTCCGGCCCCTCAGCGCGCTCATCTTCTCAGCGTAATCAGCGGTTCACGTCTGCTCCTCGCGCACCAGCAGCAGCTCGAAGGTGCCCTGAAACAGCGTCCGGTAGATCACATAGGCGATGTCTGCCAGCCCCATGCGCCGCAGCAGGTCGCGCAGTTGCCGTTTACGCCCGCGCGCCGTACCCGCGCCGCGCCGCGCCAGATCCGCGCCGATGTCGCCAACGCGAAAGCCGTGCCGCGCTGCCTGCCGCCGGAAACGTGCGATCGTGAAATAGTGCATCTCCGAGAGCCGCTGGCGATCATCGGACGCCCAGCCCTGCTTGCTCCTGCCACGCTGGTGTATGATCCGCTCGGCGAGCGGGCGGGGCAGCCAGTTGAGCAGCGGCATGTGGTAATGTGGATCGCGGAAGGCGTAGCGATTGATCACCGTCAGCAGCGCGCGCCCGCCGGGCCCCAGCACGCGCGCGATTTCGGCCAGCAGCCGATCGGGATCCTGCACATGCTCGACGACATCCCAGCAGATCACCAGGTCGAAGCTGGCGTCGGCGAACGGCAGCGTCTCGCCTGCGCCGTTTACCACCGGCAAGTACAGATCGTAACGGGCCGCGCGCAGGTGGATGATGTCGCAGTAGGCTCGGTTGTACTCGAAGGCCAGCGGCGCGGCACCGGCCAACGCCAGGGCGACGCTTGTGCCGCCCATGCCGCTGCCGAGGTCGAGGATGCGACGACCGTTCAATGCTCCGCCGTAGCGCTCGATCAGCCGCAGGCGCTCATCCTGCCGCTGCTCTTGCCAGATCCTGCCCGCACGCCAGCGCGCGAAATCTGGTCGCCAGGTCATGTGTGCCAGCCAGCCATCGATGCGCCGGGCAAGCTCGGCCTCGCGGTCGGGATCGATCACCGCCGGCCGGACGCTTCGCACCGTCAGATCTTCCTGCATGCGCTGGCCCTTCAAATTCTGAAACGTGAAACGTGAACCGCGTCCCGATCACGCATCACGTTTCACCGAATAGGAGCGCTATCGAACAATCGCGCCGCGCATTATAGCAGAAACTCTAGGCCCCTACAATTTGTAATCGCTTAGGTGCGGTATAATTCTAGGTGTGAATGACGCGCGAATCGAAGGAGACCCTGGTGAATCGACAAGAGCTCCAGCGCTGGTTGCAGACGCGGCTGCCCGCGAGCTTAGTCACCACGCCACCCGACATTACGATATACGACGACGAAGTGGTGATTATGTTACAGCTGACAATGGAAGCGCCCGACGCCGAGCTATCTGAGGAGCAGCAGCAGCAGCTTGAACAAGAGCTGATCGAACTGCGCCGCGAAGAGACGCGCCCGCTGCGCGTACGGCTTGCGCGCGAATTGCAGTCGCTGTTCAAGTGTGCGATCGCTTGGGGCATGCGCGCTGGTGCGAGCGAGGTGCTGTTCACCACCCGCACGGTGCCGGTGATGACGCGGCTGGGCCGCGTCGAGCGCGAGGTGCTCGACACGCTGGTATCGGCTGGGGTCGCGGAGACACGCAGCGCCGCGCTGGCCTACACGGTGCGCGCCTTTGCGTCCGAGCACAGCGAATGGCTCGACGAGGTCCGCGCGGCGATCATTCAGGTTGAGCGTGTGCGCGCCAGGCTCAAGCACACCCGGCGAAAGGGCGTGCCGCCGACCGTCGCTGCCGAGGCCGACGAAGTTGCGCCGCCGAAGCCGAACTAAAGCCAACTGCCCCGCCCATGACACGCCAAAAATATGCTATAGTGAGCTTCTCAGCCATCCTCGAAACTGGAGCGCGATCGCTCCAGCGTGTGGGCACTCGACCGATCTGGCGATTCCGCAAGCGCCATCCAGGTCCCTGCCGGCCACCGAGCAAGCCAGCGAAAGGAGGTGCTATCCCGCGTATTGCTGCTGCCCAAGCAATGTCACTCTTTGAGATATCGTGTATGGAGGGGAACTATGAGCACCAACCGAGTCCTTCGCAGGGTAAGCCTCCTGCTTCTGGTGATCCTCTCGTTGGCGCTGGTCGTGCCAACCGCATTCGCCGACGACATCAACAGCACGCAAGGGTTTCGCAAAGCGGTCAAGTTAGCGGACATTCGCGCGCACCAGGCCGCGCTCCAGTCGATCGCCAACGCCAATAATGGGACGCGGCTGGCCGGAACGAATGGGTTCGACGCATCGGCGGAGTACGTCTTCAACAAGCTCACGGCGGCTGGGTATAGCCCGACCTATCAGGAGTTCATTTTCCTGCTGGTCGCTGATCGCACGCCGCCCGTGTTTGAGCGCGTTGCGCCAACCGCGCACACCTACGTAAACGGTGTGGATTTCAGCACCATGACCTACTCCGGCAGCGGCGATTCGACCGCGTCGGTGACGGCTGTGGACATCAACCTCACGGTTCCGCGCGCCAACACCAGCGGCTGCGAGGCCACAGACTTCGCCGGCTTCCCGCTCGGCAACATCGCGCTGATCCAGCGCGGCACATGCAGCTTCCGGCAGAAAGCCGACAATGCCACGGCGGCTGGCGCGTCGGGTGTGATCATCTTCAACCAGGGCAACGCCCCTGATCGTTTTGGTGTGATCAATGGGACACTCAATCCGCCAGCGACGGTCGCCGCCATCCCAGTGGTCGGCACGACCTATGCGATAGGTGAGGAGCTGGCGGGGCTGATCGGCAGCGGGCTGACCGTGCATCTCAAGGCCGACACGATCGCCGAGAACCGCACGACGCGCAACATCATCGCCGAGACACCCGACGGCGACCCGAATAGTGTGGTGGTCGTCGGCGCGCACCTCGACAGCGTCAGCCGTGGCCCTGGGATCAACGACAACGGCAGCGGCTCGGCGACGATCCTGCGAGTCGCCGAAGTCTATGCCGCCCAGCAGCGCGAATCCAGGAACAAGCTGCGCTTCATGTGGTACAGCGCTGAAGAGGAAGGTCTAATCGGTTCGCAGTTCTACGTGAATAGCCTGAGTGCGGCCGATCGCGCTAAGATCAAGCTCATGCTGAACTTCGACATGATCGGCTCGCCAAACTTCGTCCGCTTTGTCTACGACGGCGATGGTTCCGCCGGTGGGCCGGTCGGGCCGGTCGGCTCGGGCACGATCGAACAGGTCTTCAATGACTACTTCGCATCCCAGTCGCTGCCGAGCGCGCCTACGCCATTCAGCGGGCGCTCGGACTATGGGCCATTCATTGCGGTGGGCATTCCGGCGGGTGGCCTGTTCACGGGTGCCGAGGGGATCAAGACCACAGATCAAGCTGCAGTCTATGGCGGCACCGCCGGACAGCAGTTCGATCCATGCTACCACCTGGCCTGCGACACCTTCGCCAACAACAACGATACGGCGCTGGACCAGATGTCCGATGCGGTGGCTCACGCCGTTCTGCTGTTCTCGAAGCGCAACTTCAGCCAGGATCCGCTTGCGCAGCCGCTGGCTGTGCCGGCTTCGAGCACCAGCGCCAACGGTGCCCAGCCCGACGCGCACCTCGCCGCGACTTGGTGAGCTGACATTAAGGGAGGTTCAAAAAAATCCCTGCCAGCGTGAAACGTGATTCACAGGTTGCGTGTACGTTTCACGCTTCACGCTTCACGCAACCGATGGGCTCATTCATATCCCGGTTTGCTGCGGTCCTGGTGCGGCAACTACGCCACGCCAGGACCGCAAACGTAATGGTGTGGCGGCGACTTTCTCGCGCCCCCTGATCCAATCTGTGCTTGCCGTTATCAAAGAGGCAGCTGATATCAACCCCTCCACTTTTCCCAACGCAGGAATACACAGGGGCACGCATTCTTTTCAGATTAGGAGGAATCGATGAAAACCAACCATACCTGTCTAATTATCGGCGGTGGTCCGGCTGGAAGCACAGCTGCTGCTTTGTTAGCCCGCGAAGGTTTCGACGTTACCTTGGTTGAACGGGAGCTTTTCCCACGCTACCACATCGGCGAGTCACTGCTGCCGTCGTTGCTGACATTCCTGGACCTGAGCGGCGCGCGCGAAAAGGTCGAAGCGTATGGTTTTCAGCGCAAGCCCGGTGGGCAGTTCGTGTGGGGCAGCCAGAAGTGGGATCTGCGCTTCAACGAGTTGGCCGGAAAGAATACCTACAGTTTTCAAGTGATTCGCTCCGAATTCGACCACCTCCTGCTCGACCATGCGCAGAGCCAGGGCGCGAAGGTATTACAGGGTGTTGAAGTTCAGAAGCTCCACTTCGACGAAAAAGATGGACAGAGACCGGTTGGCGCGACGCTGGCCGAAGTGGGCACGTCTGGGAAAACATGGGATGTCACCTTTGACTTTTTGGTCGACGCATCTGGCCGTGCTGGGGTCATGGCTTCGCGCTACCTGCGCAACCGCCGCTATCACGAGGTGTTCAAAAACGTAGCAGTGTGGACCTACTGGAAGGCTGAACGCAATACTCAGCAATTGCACGTCTTTAACGCCGGCGGCATCGCGACCGTTTCGATTCCTGATGGCTGGATCTGGGCCATCCCGCTGCACGACGACACCGTGAGTATTGGGGTGGTTATGCACAAAGAAGCTTTCAAAGCCAAACGTGCCAATCAGGATTTGGAGGACGTTTACAAAGATGCGATTGCTCAGTCGCCGGCCATCTCAGAACTCCTGGCACCGGGAAAGCGCGTCTATCCGCAGCTTCGAGTTGAAACCGACTATTCCTACGCCGCAGCACAGTTTGCCGGGCCGGGGTACATGATGATTGGCGACGCGGCCTGCTTCCTCGATCCGCTGCTGTCGACGGGGGTACACCTGGCAATGTTGAGCGCCACCCTGGCGGCGGCGAGCTTGAGCAGTATGATCCGTGGTGAAGTGAGCAGCGAGGAAGCGATGCTCTTCTTTGAAGATAGCTGTCGTTCTGCGTATCTACGCTTACTCGTTTTTGTGTTGGCGTTCTATAAATTGTACGATGGGAAGGAAACCATCTTCTGGATGGCGCAACAACTCTCGCACCACGATACAGATGGAAACGATCTTAAAAGCGCGTTTACCAACTTAGTGTCTGGCATGACCGACTTGCAAGATGTGAACGATGCCGGAGAGGCGACTCGTCGTCTCGTCCTGGAAGAAATGGCGAAGCGGGTCGAGGAAAATGTGGCGCTACGCAACGACAAGCAAGCAATGCTTGCTATCATCGAGGAAGATGCGCAGCGGGTACACGAAAATGATGCCTTCTTCAACAAAGTCAGAGGAATCGATGCGTTGATCCTGTCGCCAGAAGACGCGATCCAGGGCCTGTATGTGGTGACAAAGCCGCACCTGGGGTTGGCCCGCGTGGTCGCAAAGAAAGAGTAGCCGGCTACCTGAATGGGAGCGTTGAAGATGTGTCGGGCGGTCGCCACTTGTCAGAAAGAGGCTACAAGTCATGAGCAATCTTTGGACAGCACGACTCTCAGCCGGCGCGAGAAATATCACCAGTTTCACACTCCGCGACCTTCTGAAAGTGACTGAACAGCCGGAGGTGATATCTTTTGCCGGAGGTCTTCCCGCCCCGGAATGTTTTCCTCTGGAGGAGCTAGCCGCTGCGGCTGAGCGAGTTCTGCTTGAGCGCCCGATTGCGGTGTTGCAATATGGCCCTACAGAAGGCTACCGGCCGCTTCGCGAATTTCTTGTCGGCCTTATGCAGGAGCGAGGGCTCTCGATTCCGCTTGAACAGATCTTACTCCTGAGCGGGTCGCAGCAAGGACTTGATGCGGTTGGCAAGCTGATGATTGATCCTGGTGCGCCGGTGATCGTAGAAGAACCCACCTACCCCGGCGCACTCCAGGCATGGCGACCATATAGCCCACGCTTTATCACCATTCCCATGGACGCGGAGGGACTTGATGTTGCTGTTCTAGAACGAGTGCTTGCAAGTGGCGAGCATCCGCGCTTTCTCTACCTCGTGTCCTGCTTCCAAAACCCAACCGGAATAACTCCCACCACTCTACGCAAACGAGCGCTTTTAGAAGTGGCGGCAAAATACCACCTCCCGATTGTTGAAGACGACCCGTATGGCGACTTGTTCTATGAAGGTACCCGCCCAACCACCCTGGCAGCACTCGACGCGCAGATGCATGGTGAGCTGCGCCACGTCGTCTATTTGAGTACATTTTCTAAGTTGTTGGCACCCGGCTTGCGTGTCGGATGGGTTGTTGCGCCAGCGGAGTTCGTCGGCAAACTTATACAGGCTAAACAAGGGTTGGACTTGCATACGAGCGGTCTTGTGCAAGCTGTTGCGTACGAAGCATGCCGCGACGGATTACTCTCCCGACATGTTCCGCTTATTCGCGCGACGTACCGCACCCGCCGAGATGCGATGCTTAGCGCACTCTCCACACACCTGCCAAAAGGTGTCACCTGGACACATCCTGCGGGGGGCATGTTCATCTGGTTAACACTTCCTGATCATTGTGATGCGACGCCCCTTCTTCAGGTGGCGCTCGAGCAGAAGGTCGCCTTTGTACCAGGCACGGCGTTTCATGCCAATGGAGGCGGTGCCAATACGCTACGTTTAATCTTCTCGCACGCAGCCACCGAGCGCATTATTGAAGGGGTGACACGCCTCTCACGCAGTATTGCTGAACTGCTCTGACATACTACCTGTGAATAGTGACGAGCGGATATGGCGCGCTGCTGTCTGCCTTGGTGGTGAAAAACGAGCGACATCGTTCAGCCGGATGTGCTACCCGGCGTCCGGCGACGACGCTTCGGGCGGGTCGGGGTTGGCGGCGCGCACCAGGCTGATGCCGCCAAAGATCGCGCCAACGGCGGCAAGCGGCCACGCGATCAGGCGCGGAAAGCGCGCGCACAGCAGCGAGAGACCAAACAGCACCGCGCCGATCACCGCTCCCACCGCGCGCTCGTCGCGCCGTAGCGAACTGCTGCCGGCGGCTTGCAGCGACGCGCTCACCCGCGCCACCGTCGCCCCGGTCTGCGAGCGCGTGTGTGGATGCCGGCGGCGGGCCGAGCGTTCAGCGGCGCTCTCCGGGCGCTCGGGCTGCGGCTGCGTGTGGTGCTGTGCCCCACCCAGCCGGATCTCGCGCGCGTGCGTCAGATCCTCCTCGTACATCGTCTCCATCGCCGCGCCGAAGCGTCGATCTTCCGCCACCAGATCAAGCTCCCAGTTGGTCAGCAGCCCAGTTATATTCATGTTCGTCGAGCCGATCCGCGACCACCAGCCGTCGACGACGGTCGTCTTGGCGTGCATCATCAGGCCGACGTATTCCCAGATGCGCACGCCGGATTCGAGCAGTGGCCGGTAGCCGTAGCGCGAAAGCAGACCGACCACCGCGACATCGTTGGTTGCTGGGAGCAAAATCCGCACATCGACGCCATCGCGCGCGGCGGTCATCAGCGTCTCGCGCAGAATCGGCAGTGCCAGGAAGTAGGCATCAGCGATCCAGATGCGGCGCTCGGCGTCGGCGAGGATCACTTGCAGCAGCCGGAGCATCAGCATGCGGCCGGGCTCCTGCGCGATCACCCGCACCGCGATGTCGCCCGCAGCTGCGCCTGCGCCGACCGCCGGCTGCTCGACCAGCGGTAGTGGCGGCCCAGCGTTCTGCCAGACAGCGGCGAAGCTGCGCTCGAAGTCGGCCACCGCAGGCCCGCACACGCGCACCGCCGTATCGCGATAGGGCAGGCCCGTCACCGGCGAGCGCGCCAGCCAGGGCTCGGCGATACACACGCCGCCAACCGATGCGTACACGCCGTCGATGGCGACGAGCTTGCGGTGATCGCGCTGGATGACATCGAGCGGCGCGCCATCCAGAATCGGATTCGCGGCGCGCACGTCCACGCCTGCCTGGCGCAGTTTCTGCCAGAACGATTTGGGTACATCGAGCGAACCGAACCAATCGTAGAGCACGCGCACCTGCACGCCGGCTGCGGCCCGCTCGATCAGCGCCTCGGCGAAGCGCTGACCTACTGTATCGTTTTTGAAGATGTAGTTTTCGAGGTGAACCCAGCGCCGCGCCTGACCGATCGCCGCCAGCCAGTCAGCATAGGTCGCGGGGCCGTTGCGGAGCAGCGCGAGCGCGTTGTTCAGCCGTAGCGGTGCCGCGCCGACGCGCGTCATCATACGATTGAGCCGGTCATCGCGCTGTGGCGGCGGCAGCCGATCGTCGGATTGTTCCATAGCCCCCCGATTGCACCAGAAAACGTAGACAGACAGGATTGACAGGATTGACAGGATTTGAAAGCATCCTACCTGATCTTGTACATCCTGCCACACGAACCAACAGTGCGCTGTATTATAGCGAACCTACATCAGAAGTAAACTAGCCTGACGACAGACGATAGACGATGCACTCGCATCGTCTATCGTCTATCGTCTATCGCCTATCATCTATCGGCTATCGGCTACCGTCGTGCCCGGCGCAGGAGCCGCCAGCCGCAACCGCACAGCAGCGCCGCCAGCCCGACAACCGGCCAGAGCGGCGCATCCGCAGCAGCGCCCGTTCGCGGTAAGCTGCGTGGCTGCTGTGGTCCCGCGCTGCCCGCAGTTTGCGGTGCGGCGACTTCCGGCGTGGCTGTCTGCTCGATCGCAGCTTCCGGCGTCGCTGTCTGCTCGCTCACGGCGCTAGCCGTCGCCTCGGGGGTCGGCTGCTCATGTGGCTTTTCTTGCGGTCGCGCAGTCGGCCTGGGCGTCGGCGTCTCCGTCGGCGTCGCCGCGGCCCAGCTGATCTGCGAGGTCGCCAGCGCCGAGAGCAACTGCTTCGCTGCCGACACCAGGCGCTGGGTTTTTCTGCTGTCGTTGATATGCGAAAAGACCGTTCCCGCCTGGAGCTGATAGGGCAGCTTGACGGTCACAGCCGTGCTGCCCGCGCCGGTGCCCGTCACCGCGAATACCCCGTTGCCCTGAGCATCTAATGGCACATTCGCCTGCTGTTGCCCATTGGCGAGCAGAGCCGGCCCGCTGATCGCGACACTCACCTGCTGCCCCGCGCCGCCCGCGCCCGCGCGAACGGTATAGTTCACCGTCTGACCGGCGGCAGCGTCGGCGATCGCTGGCTCCAGCGTCAGATCGGGAATACCTGCTTGAACTGGCGGGCATGGCGCGCTTTGCGCCTCTTTCACGAGCGTGGTCGCGCGATCGCGCACAAACGTCGTCGTATCCGTAATCGTCGTGAGATCGATGCCGTCCGAGAAAACCCAGAGCGCCATCTGGCGCGCCGCGGCCTCGTCGGTGGTCTTGGCGCTCGACGCCGGATACTTGTCGAGCAGGTAGCGTATCTTGCATCCATTTGGCAATACCTGCACCGGCCCATCACTGCGGTAGCGATCGCCGGGCCTGACCAACACATCAACCTCGATACAGAAGACCGGTATATTCTCGCCGCTGTCGAGTTGTAAATTGAGCACACCGGACCAATCGTTGACCAGCTTGCCGTTACGCTCAAACGTGACCTCGCGCCCGATAACCCTGCCGGTGTACCTGCCGGTCACTGGTTGCGCCGCCGCGCGCACGCTCGTCGTCGTCACGGCAATCAGGGCGAGCAGGATAAAAAACGCACGCCAGATGCGGCGTACGTGTAGGCTTGGTGGAACGACTGCGCGTTTCATCGGTCTTCTCCTCAAATAGACTGCTAACCCCTCCTTATATCCAGGAAATGACGCCTGGGCTAATCATCATAGCAGGAATCGAACCTATAGCAAGAGCAACATACATCAATGTAACGATGTACGATAGTAATGAGCCTATTATAGCAATCCTATGTGATGTGTAAACGTGACGAATAGACGACTGACGATGAACGATATGCTCGTATCGTCCATCGTCAGTCGTCCATCGTCAGAACAGTTTACTTCTGATGTAGGTTCGCTATAGCACGAAAGCTTTACAGCTCACTGAAAGGCAGCATTGCCCAGATTCGTGGCTGTAGCGCCTCCTCCAGCGCCTCGCTAAGCTCGGCCAGCGTGTTGAGCGGAAATGGCTGCGGTGGCAGCCAGCTTCGCTCAGCGCGCGCGAACACAAGCGGCGCGCTGCGATCCTGGGGCAGCCCGGCCAACTCCTGGGCGCGCAGCAGCGCTTCCGGCATGCCGCCGATCTGATCGATCAGCCCCAATTCCAGCGCCTCCGCACCAAGCCAGACTCGCCCGCCCGCGATCGGCTCAAGCTGCTGCTCGGCCAGCGCGCGCCCATCCCGAACGCGCTGCTTGAAATCGGCATAGGTGATCGCGATCAGATCGCGCAGCGCCGCCCGCTCGCCCTCGGTCAGCGGCTGGCCGATCATGAGCAAGCCGCTGTGCGCGCCACGGCTCAACACGACCGTCTTGACCCCGGCGCGCTCGAACAGCTCGTTCGCGACCGGTCGCAGCACGAACACCCCGATGCTGCCGGTCAACGTCCCCGGCTGCGCCAGGATGGCCGACGCCGGCGCGGCGATATAATAGCCGCCTGATGCCGCCACATCGCCCATCGCCACGACGACTGGCTTGTGCTGACGCAGCCGCAAGACCTCGCGCCAGATCAGATCCGCAGCATAGGCGTCGCCGCCCGGCGAATTGATATACAGAACCACAGCCGCGATGCGACGGCTGCGTTCGACCTGGCGCAGCGCCTGGATGACGCTCTCGCTGCCGGCCTGTCGCCCGCCCACCAGCGGGATCGGCAGCGGCAGGTTGCGGCTGGTACCTCGCGCAATCTGGCCCTCGACCGCCACGACTGCCACATGCTGGCGCTGGTAGCGCAGCGCTGGAACGCGTAGCGCACGCTGCGCCGCTGCCCAATCCAGGATCGTAACGGCGCGCTCGCCAACCTTGAGCTGCTCGTCGAGCTCATCCTCGTAGCGCAGCGCATCGACGAGGCCGTGCGCCAGCGCCGCCGTCGCGCTGAGTGGTGCCGCGTCGATCAGCGCCTGCACCTCGGCAGCTGGTTTGCCGCGCCCGCTGCTGATCGCCCGCACAATCTCGGCGAAGCGCTGGTCGAGCAGCCGCTCCAGCTGCTCGCGATTCTCCGGCGATATATCGGAATTGACGAACTGCTCGCCAGCCGACTTGTACGGCGAGACCGCCTCGACCTCTGCCGCCAACCCAACCTTCGCCAGCGCATCCTTGAAGAACTGCACCTCGCTGCGCAAGCCGAGGATATTGAGGAACGCCGTTGGCGGCAGCACAATCTCGTCGGCGGCGCAGGCGACATAGTAGCTGCCCAGGCTGGCGGTTACGAGATAGGCGACCACGCGCTTGCCGCCGGCACGAAACCGGCTGATCTCGTCGCGCAAGCTCTGCAATGTCGCCCAGCCGGCGGCGAGCCCATCGAGCTTGAGCACCATCCCGGTCGTCTGAGAATCAGCCGCGATCCGCTCAAGCTGGCGGCGCAAACCATACATGCTCGACGGCGCGCGCATCCCCAGAAACCGCTGCTGCCACCAGGTCGGGCTGGCCGCGAACTCTGGCAGCGACCCGCCGATCTCAAGCCGGACATAATCCACGCGGCGCTGCCGAATGCCTCGCCACAGGTTGCCAAGCGCCCGCAACAGATTGACCAACCAAACCCTGATCATGCCGAACATAGATCATCCCATCGCCATAGAACGTGAAACGTGAAGCGTGAACCGCTGAGGCCGCTGAGGCCGCTCAGACGGCGCGTGCAATCTGGTATATCTACCGCAGAGGACGCAGGATAACGCAGAGGGTTTGTACCAAAAGCCTTCCTCTGCGACCCTCTGCGCGCTCTGCGGTGTAATCGGCAATCTGCAATCTGCGCTTCACGCCTCGCCCGCGGCCTTGTGGAAATCGACAAACCGATAGCCGATCCCGCGCTCGGTTAAAATATACTTCGGGTGCGCCAGATCCTCCTCGATCTTCTGGCGCAGGTAGGTGATATACAGGCGCAGATAGTGCGTCTCAGAGCGGTACTCCGGCCCCCACACCCGCGTCAGCAGCATCTCGTGCGTCATCACATACCCCGCGTTCTGGACCAGATGATACAGCAGGCGATATTCGGTCGGGCGCAGATTCACCCGCTCGCCGTTGACCAGCACCTCGCGCCGCGCGAAATCGATCACCAAGCGATCATCGACCTTGACCGTGGTTTGTGGAATGGGCGGCGGCGCATAGTGACGCCGCAGCACCGCGCGAATACGGCTGACCAGCTCGCGGTGGCTGAACGGCTTGCCGATATAATCGTCGGCCCCCAGCTCCAGCCCCTTGATGCGATCCTCCTCCTCGTCCTTAGCTGTCAGGATCAACACCGGCGTCTGCGAAAACTGCCTGAGCCGCTTCAACGTCTCGAAGCCATCCATGCCCGGCATCATAATATCGAGCAACACAATGTCGGGCATCTCCGCGCGCGCCTTCTCAAGCGCCTCCTTGCCGTTCGCTGCGGTGATCACCCGGCATCCTTCCAGCTCCAGGTTCATGCGCATGAAATTGATCATGCGCGGCTCATCGTCCACGACCAGAATCAGTTTATCTTTCAGTTCGGACATAGCTTTGCAGCCTCCAGTCAGCGGTTCACCGTGTTTCCCCATCCTCCAGCACATCCGGCGCTTCCTGCTCAAAATCCACCAGCTGCGGCGTCGCCAACGGCAGCGTGAACGCGAAGCGCGTGCCGCGTCCCGGCTGGCTCTCGACCCAGATTCGCCCGCCGTGCGCCTCGATGATCGCGCGCGAAAGGAACAACCCCAGCCCAGCGCCCTGTGTCTCGCGGCGCAGCCGATTATCCACGCGATAGAAGCGGCGAAAGAGCTTGCTCTGCTCCTCAGCTGCGATCCCAATGCCCTGATCGCTCACTGCGATGATCGCCTGATCGCCGTTGGCGCGGCCCGTGATCCGAATCACGCCGCCGTCGGGGCTGTACTTCACCGCGTTCGAGACCAGATTCTCCAGCACCGTGCGCACGCGCTCGTAATCGGCATGGACCGCCGGGAAGTCGTCGGGGAAGCGCAGCTCGAAGGTATATCGCTCATCCACCTGCGCGGCAAAGCGCTCAGTCACCTGCTTGGCCAGCGGCGGCAGCGCCCAATCGGTCGGATCGAGCCGCATACCATCGGCTTGCAAGCGCGAGATCTCCAGCAGCCCGCCGATCTGTTTCGCGAGCCGATCAGCCTCCTCGACGATCACCTGGAGCCCGTCGTGCAGCGTCGCGCGATCCCAGTCCGCATCGTCACGCGCCAGCGTCTCCGCGTAGCCTTTAATGATACTGACCGGCGTCTTCAGCTCGTGCGAGATCACCGAGATGAAGGTGTTCTGCATCTCCGCTTCGATCTTCTGATCGGTGATATCGCGCACATTCGCGATCGCGCCGAGGAACTCGGCATTTGGGCCGCGCTGCACCGAATAATGGCTGTGAACATAGATATCGCGACCATCGCGCGTCGTGATCCATCCTTCGACCATCGGGTTCGGATCGGGCGGTCGGCGTTGCAGCGGGCAATCGACCAGGCAGATATTCACCCCCTGTGCGGTATGGATCGCCAGCACCTCGGCGCACGGTCGCCCGATCGCCTCCGCGCGCGGCCAGCCGGTAAGCTGCTCCATCGCCTGGTTGAACGTGGTGATCCGCCAGCGACTGTCGAGGATCATCACGCCATCGGCGCTCTGCTCGATGATCGCATCAAGGCGCTGCTTCTCGCTCAAAACGCTCTGATAGAGCCGCGCGTTGCTCACGGCGATCGCGGCTTGGTCGGCGAAAGACTGCAAGAGCTGCTCGTCGTCGCGCGAAAACGCCACATTGACGGCGGCGCGAAAGACGTAGATCACGCCAACCGTCGAAGTGCGAAAGATCAGCGGCAGCGCGATCACCTGGCGTAGCGGCAGCCCGGTGTCGGTCGCGATCTGCTGAAGCTGCCGGCCAAGCGTAGGTCCATCATCCAGCGGCGTTGCGAGCAGCCCGGCGAACGCCGGCCAGACCTCGCGCGGCAAATGCGCCGCCGCGCGCACGCGCAGCTCGCTGTGGCTCTCGTCGCGCAGCGCGATCAAGCCCGATGTGCCCGCCAACAGCTCAACAGCGACATCGATCACCAGATTCAGCACGCTGGTCAGATCGAGCTGCGCCGTCAGCGCGCGGCTGATCCGCAGCAGGAATTCACGCTGTCGCAACCGCTGATCGGTTAACTCTAACATCATTCTAACGCTCCTTAGACCTCATTCTAACATACGCGCTGTATACTTCACAACGTAACGTGAGCGACACACAAGATATGCGTAATCGGTAAACGTCGCACACGTTCTTAAAGTAAATTTAAGCATCATTGGAGGAACACACGATGACAAATCTAACTCGCTGGGACCCATTCAACGACATGCTCACACTGCGTGAGGCCATGAGTCAGCTGTTCGAGGAGAGCTACGTAGCGCCGACGAACGGACGTAGCGGCCAGGGCTTTGTGCCGGCGCTGGATCTGAGTGAGACGACCGATGGCTACCTGGTCGAAGTCGCTGTCCCCGGCCTGAAGCCTGAAGACCTTGATGTGACGGTCGAGAACAATGTCCTGACGATCAAGGGCAAGCTGGACCGCCAGAACGAGGACCGCCAGCGCAACTATCATCGCATTGAGCGGCGCTACGGCTCCTTCCAGCGCACCATTGCGCTGCCGAGCACCGTCAAGGCCGATAGCATCGCCGCCGATCTGAACAACGGCATCCTGCGGCTCGAGATTCCCAAGGCCGAAGAGGTCAAGCCGCGCCGGATTGGCGTAAACGTGAGCCAGGGCAAGACGCTTGAGGTTGGCAAGAACTAGCCCACGAATTCCCCTGTGTAACGGCATATTGCGCGGCGGCGCGACGATCATTGTGATCGTCGCGCCGCCGTTGTTATGCGTGCCGGCAAGGGCCGACACAAGGCTTTACACTCATCTGCGCAGCCAATATCGAAGCTGTTAAGACTTACAGCCGCCAACATGCGCCATCGCCCGCGCGCGACTTTCCAAGAGTAGAACAAGCTTTTCCAGTTAAGCGGCTTGCACATGACGTGAATACTACAGCACCCCCGTACTGACTCCTCTGCAATTACTATTTACAAATAGGACTCGACAGCAGCGCCTGCCTATGCTATGATAATAAAGCCTTACACCTTCATCCCGTCTGTCCCTGCCTGACGGCGGGAACGCCCTGACATGCGACGGCAAGGAGCGCAGCCATGCAGCTCGATCTGAGCAGCAAACGAGCCAAGAAACTGATCCGCGATCATGCTCTGACCGA
>Ga0075423_10001670_pt1 | contig 19745 bp, 22 predicted proteins | sample SoiMethybrSBSTD2_FD_80114 | JGI IMG/M metagenome (GOLD analysis project Ga0075423, IMG submission 80114) | Bulk soil microbial communities from a Populus tree surrounding site in Tennessee, USA - Soil MetaG P. TD hybrid SBSTD2 | ecosystem: Environmental > Terrestrial > Soil > Tree plantation...
GGCACTAGCACCTCAAGCTAGCGCGTCTACCTATTCCGCCACCCGGACCTGCGGCTGCTCCTCGCGGGGCGCCCACGAACTATAGCAATTCACAGTGTTTCGCCGAAGGGTTCCACCGACCGAGCGCAGCAGGAGCCCATGGGCAAAGATGAACCGGTGAGTGCGGAGTATCAGCCCGAGGCCGAGGTTGTCCAGCTGTGCCAGGACCTGATCCGGATCGACACGTCCAACTTTGGCTCCGACTCGGGTCCAGGCGAGCGCGATGCCGCCGAGCGCGTTGCCGCGCTGCTCGATGAGGTCGGAATCACATGCGAGCTGATGGAGCCTGAACCACGGCGTACGTCCGTGGTTGCTCACTGGGAACCAGAGGGAGTCGACACGTCCCTCTCTCCGCTGCTGATTCACGGGCATCTTGACGTCGTACCCGCGAAGGCAGACGACTGGTCGGTGCCGCCCTTCTCTGGCGAGCTGGTCGACGGCTGCGTGTGGGGTCGCGGTGCGGTGGACATGAAGCATTTTCTTGCCATGGTGCTCAGCGTGGTACGCGCTCGAACCCGGGCCGAGGCCGCGCCGAGACGACCCATCCGGTTGATCTTCACCGCCGACGAGGAGGCCGGCAGTGGACTGGGTGCCAAATGGCTGGTTGAGGAGCATCCTGAGGTCGTCGAGGGGTGTCAGGAGGCGATAGGTGAGGTTGGCGGCTTCTCGCTCACCGTTCGTGATGATCTTCGGCTCTATCTGATCCAGACCGCCGAGAAAGGCATGGCCTGGCTCAATCTCATTGCCGATGGACGGGCCGGCCACGGTTCGCTACTTCATCACGAGAATGCGATCACCGAACTCAGCGCGGCAGTTGCCAGGATCGGCGCGTACGCCTGGCCACGGAGGATTACCGGCCCTCAGCGGGCCTTCCTGCAGGCCATTGCCGACGCATTAGAAGTTGATCTTGACCCAGATCGAGTGGAAGACACGATTGGCCGTCTCGGCGACATCGCCCGAACCATCGGGGCCACCATGGCGAACACGGCCAATCCGACGATGCTCTCCGCAGGCTACAAACACAATGTCATCCCGAGCCGGGCCACAGCTGGCATCGATGGTCGGTTCGTTCCGGAGGGCGAGGATGAGTTCTACGCGACCATCACCGAGCTGATCGGCGAGAACGTTCGCTACGAGGTCGTCAATCATCAGCCGTCGGTGGAGACTGAGTTTTCCGGTGCCTTGGTCGAGGCGATGCAGGTATGCCTTGAGGCAGAGGATCCAGGCGCCCGGGCCGTGCCCTACCTTTCCCCAGCGGGCACCGATGGGAAGGCCTGGCACCGGGCTGGTATCAGATGCTTCGGCTTTACTCCACTGCGGCTGCCTCCCGAGCTTGACTTCATAGGCATGTTCCATGGGGTCGATGAGCGGGTACCGACTGATTCATTGGAGTTCGGTGCTCGCGTCCTGGATCGCTTCCTTGATCAGGCGTAGCCGCACACTATGCTGGCCGCCTATGGCCGTCGGTCGAGTCGAGTACGAGGTGGAACGGGTCCGGTTGGGCCGCCACCTCTCGCGGAAAGCTGTTCGCCAGTTCCTGACAGATCATGCCGAGTACGGCGGTTGGGAGCTCGCGCGATTACGTCGCTACCGAGACGGCACCCGCGATGCATGGATCCGCCGCAAGATCATTCGGGTACGCGGTTAGTCGCAGGTTACGCGGGTTCGATTCAGCTCACCCGCGCGCGGCGTTCGGTCCTCCGGAAACATCATCGAGAGCGGAGGCAATCTCGGCCGGAAGCTTTTGGGTCTCGACAGCGAGCGCCGGGGCCAACTGGCCGGCCGTCCGAGCCCCGAGCAGCGGAGCCGTGACGCCGGGAGCGTCGCGTACCCAAAGCAACGCCACCTGCAGCGGAGTGAGCTCGAGCCCTTCGGCGGCTCGGACCACAGCCTCCACGACGCCACGGCTGCGCGGCTCGAGGTAGGGCTCGACGAACCATGCGAAGTGATCGGTCGCTGCCCTCGAGCCGCGCGGAGTCCCATTACGGTATTGCCCGGTCAGCACCCCCCGACCCAGCGGCGACCAGGGAAAGAAGCCCATCCCAAAGGCCCGTACTGCCGGAAGCACTTCGACCTCGGCTCGACGTGCGAGCAGGGAGTACTCGACCTGGGTGCTGATGAGTGACGTACGCCCAGGAAAGGCCCGTTGCCAGGTGGCGGCCTGTGCAGTTTGCCAGCCCACGAAGTTCGATACCCCGGCATAGCGCACTCTGCCTGTCGAGACAGCATGATCGATTGCCTCCAGGGTCTCCTCCAAAGGAGCTTCCCCCCAGGCGTGGATCTGCCACACGTCGATGTAGTCGCTCTGTAGCCGCCGCAGCGATCCGTCAAGGTCGCGAAGCAAGGCACGTCGGGAGGTGTCGACAATGCGCTTGCCGTTCCTGATGACGAATCCGGCCTTCGTTGCGATGACGACCTCGTCCCGGTTTCCTATCTCACGTACCAGCCTGCCCACAATGCGCTCGGCGTCACCCGCGCCATAGGCAGCAGCCGTGTCGATCAACGAGCCACCGGCCTCACAGAACATCTCGAGCAGCGCATGCGCGTTTTCGGCCGGCGTGTCGCGCCCCCAGGTCATGGTGCCGAGCCCGAGCCGCGATACGCGCAGCCCGCTACACCCGACCTGGCGTGTTTCCATGGAGAGACCCTAACGGCCTATTGATCCGCGCGGAGCGAGCGTCAGCGAGCGAAGCAATTCGGCACGAAGTGAGCGCCAGCGAGGTATGCAGCCGGGCACCGGATCGCGCAACAGAGAGCGATCCGAGCTGAGCGAGCTTGGCGGGCGAAGCAATCAACCCGGATTGCGCGCCGCCGTGTCTGAGGAGGAGGGAGGGGACACGTTCTTTGTCCCCGAGGGACGACGAAGTAGGCGGCAACAGAGCGCGATCCGAGCTGAGCGAGCTTGGCGAGCGAAGCAATCAAACCGCACTAGCGTGTCTGGCATGCGTCTTGGGCTGAACCTCGGCTATCTTGTCGGATCCGACGACCCGCACGGCCAGCTGCGGCTGACTCAACATGCGGAGGCACTCGGCTTCGCGGTCGTCTGGGCGGCCGAGGCGTACGGCTCGGACAGTCCGACTCTGCTCGCCTGGCTCGCCGCGCAAACATCGACGATCGATGTCGGTTCGGCAGTCATGCAGATCCCCGGCAGGACTCCGGCAATGACCGCGATGACCGCTGCGAGCCTTGATGTGTTGACGGGAGGTCGCTTTCGATTGGGCCTGGGCATCTCTGGGCCTCAGGTCTCCGAGGGCTGGCATGGCGTACGGTTCGACGAGCCGTTGAGCCGTACGCGGGAATACCTCGCGGTCGTCAATACTGCGCTGTCGCGGTCGACGGTGAGTTTCGGCGGCGAGCACTACCAGATCCCACTTCCTGATGGGCCTGGCAAGCCACTCAAGCTGACCATCGCCCCGATCAGCGAACACATTCCGATCTACCTGGCGGCGATAGGGCCGAAGAACTTGGAACTGGCTGGCGAACTTGCCGACGGCTGGCTCGCAATTTTCTTCGCTCCCGACTTCGCCCCAGAGCAGCTAGCCCGCGTGCGATCGGGCCGGAGCCGGGTGGGCAAGAGCCTTGACGGTTTCGACGTCGTCCCCAGCGTCCCGCTCGTGGTGGGCGCTGATCCTCGTAGCTGCGCCGATCAGGTCCGCGGCTACGCCGCCCTCTATTTGGGGGGCATGGGCAGCCGCGAACAGAACTTCTACAACGCTCTCGCGGTGCGGATGGGGTTCGGCGAGACAGCTGCGATGGTGCAGGAGTTGTTCCTCAACCGGCGACATCGAGAGGCTATGGCCGCTGTTCCCTTCGACTTCATCGATCAAACGTCGCTGCTGGGCGATCGGGATCGGATTGCTGAGGGATTCCAGCTGTTCGCCGCGTCCGGAGTCACGACCTGTGCCGTGGTGCCGTACGGCGGCTCAGTTGAGGAGAAGCTCAACGCACTTACAGTGGCCGCCGAGGCGCTGGATCGCTCTGGAGTAGGGCCCTAGACGATTAGGGCTGCCCAGCACTGGCCTCCGGGGGCAATGGGCTCAGCACTCCAGTGAGCAGCAAGACGACGACCAGCGCCGCCAGCGCGATCCGATAGATCACAAACGGGAGGAACGTGTGCGTGCTGACGTAACGCAGCAGCCATGCGATCACGGCATAACCAATGGCAAATGAGATCCCGGTCGCCAGCGCGATGGGACCCCAGGCCGGCGGCACCGGATCGGAGGAAATGTCGGCCAGTTTGAACAAGCCGGAACCGACCACGGCCGGTATGGCCAGCAGGAAGGAGTACTTGGCGGCGGCCACCCGCTGATAGCCAAGTGCCAATCCGCCCGCGATAGTCGCACCAGATCGGGAGACGCCCGGAATAAGAGCGAGGGACTGCACCAATCCAAGAAACACGCCGTTAGGCCAGGTCATCGACTCCAGCGGACGCGCGTTTGCCGCGACCCGATCGATCACGCCGATGATGATGCCGAAGCCGGCAAGCATTGCCGCCGTTGTCCAGAGGTTACGCAGCCCATGATCGATGGCGTCCTGAAAGACCAGTCCGAGTACCACGATCGGGACTGAGCCGATGATCACCAGCCAGCCCAGTCTCGCCTCTGGGTCGTTGCGCGGTAACTTGCCGATCAGCGCGAGTGTCCAGCTCTTGATGATCAGCCAGATGTCCTTGCGGAAGTAGATGATCACCGCGCTCTCCGTCCCAAGCTGGGTGATGGCGGTGAATGCCGAGCCAGGATCATGGCCGCCGTAGAACTGGCCGACGATCGATTGGTGAGCGCTGGAGGAGATGGGGAGGAACTCCGTCAGGCCCTGCACGATGCCGAGCACCAGTGCTTCTAGCCAGCCCATCAAAAACCACCCCTCGCGACAACGCCCCGCCCCAGCGGGTGCACCCGATCCACCGTAAGGGGTTGCGAGGTGGCAACCAGTCCGTGGGCGCAGCCTTTGCGGTGATCCATGCCACATCCGAGCGGCCAGCCTAGGCTGGCCGTGTAGAACTGGTCACGTGACGATCCACCACAGTCACCCCTTCGCGGTGGGCGAGCAGGACCGTAGTCCGCTCCGTCGTTTTCGCGGTCGGATGGTATCCCCGGTCACAATCTGGGCTGCCGCGGCGAACGGCACGCGGGCCGGATGGACGCTCTCGTCTTTTCTGGTGGCCGATGGCGATCCCGGGGAGGTAATTGGGTTGATCGACGAGGAGTCGGCGCTGGCCGACGTACTGGCCGAAACCCCGACGCTCACCGTGAACCTACTTGGGTGGAGCCAGCGAGCACTGGCCGATGCATTCGCCGGGATAACCCCCGCTCCGGGCGGGCCTTTCACGACTGCCGCTTGGCGGGACACCGACTGGGGACCCGTGCTGGAGCCTTCGCTCGGCTGGATTGGGGCGCGGCTCAAGCCAGATCGAGATCATGCCGGTTGGGGCCTGCTCCTTCGAGCGGTGGTCGAGCGCATCGAGATTCAATCCGATCCAGCCGATGAGCTGCTTTGCTACCTACGCGGCCGATACCGGTCGATCCCTCTGTAGCCTCGGCGCCATGAGCACGGTCCTGTTGATCCGTCACGGCCAAACATCGGCGAACACCGCCGGGGTGCTAGTGGGACGTACTTCAGGGATCGATCTCGATGCGATGGGTGTCCAGCAGGTAGCAGAGCTGGCCACCCGCCTCTCAGGCGTAGAGCTGCGAGCCATCGTCACCTCACCGCTGCGACGCTGCCGGCAGACGGCGCAGGCGCTCCTTTCAGCTCAGGCCGACGGTTGTGTGGTGGCCGTCGAGCAAGGCTTGGTGGAGTGCGGATACGGGGAATGGACCGGCAAGTCGCTGCGAGAGCTCAGCAAAGACAAGCTCTGGAGGACCGTCCAACAGCAACCCTCGGCCGTCCGATTTCCCGGCGGCGAATCCATGTCGGAGATGTCCGCGCGAGCGATCGCCGCCGCGCGCGCCTGGAACGGGCGAATGGAGAGCGAGCACGGACCTGATGCCGTCTGGGCCGCGGTATCGCATGGCGACGTGATCAAGGCAATCCTGGCCGATGCGCTTGGCATGCATTTGGACAGCTTTCAGCGAATCGTCGTCGACCCCGCGTCCATCTCTATCGTTCGCTATACGGCAGCACGCCCGTATCTGATCACCGCTAATTCCACGAAACTGGATCTGGCGGCCTTTTTGTCGCCACCGCCCAAGAAGGCGCGCAGCCGCCGAAAGGCGTCGGACGACGCTGCGCTCGGAGGTGGGCTAGGTGCTTCCGAGACTGCTTGAGTGAGCTTCCTCAGTCGGAGGTTCTGCCCGGCACCTAACGCCTTTGCCGACGCCGTCGACGAAGGCGCGTCAGTGGTCGTGGCCGTGCCGGCCGAGGGTCTCCACTGCGGTCGCGCCGGGGCGGGTCCATTGCGGCACGGGACGGCTGGTCGGGCCCCAAGTCGCGTTCCCGTTCGAGTCCCCCCGCCAGTACCAGCACGCGTCGCTCCCCTCGGGCCAGCCCTCGGGGTTGTCCTCCCACGCCTCGCCGCGGCCGTAGGGCGTCATGTCGAGCAGACCCATGGATCCGTCGGCCGGCTCGTTGCCACGGCCCGTCGTGGAGTAGGTGAGGAACACGCGGTCGCTGTCGCGCAGAAAACAGATGATGTGCCCCTCTTCTGCGAGGAGGGGCGCCTCCACGCCCCGCACCGAGTACCACGGCTGGGGGTAACCCATGAACTCGACGTAGGGAGCCACCTCGTTCCAGGCGCCCGAGGTCAGAACGGCGAACGAGACACCGCGGGCGTTGAGGTAGACGGCATCCTTCATATTCCAGAGGTTGAAGGTGCAGCCCTCGCACTGCCCCTGGTGTGGCGCGCCGTCGTACCACATGGAGTGGTAGACCAGGAGCTCGTCGCGGCCCTGGAACAGGTCCAAGAACGGAACCGAACCGTCGGCTCCGACGACTTCGACCGTCCCGTCGATCTCCACCATCGGCAACCGGCGGCGGGCCGCGGCGAGAGTGTCGCCATCGCGGGTGTGGGCCTTCTCGCGTACCAGGAGCTCGTCACGGGCGGCCTGCCACGTGGCTAGGTCGACGATGGGCGGGCGGCCGGGCAGTGCGGTGGTCGGGTCATTCGGCATGGTCGTCATGGAGTCCTCCGTTTTGTCTTGTGCGGGGCAGCGTCGTGCGACCTACTACGACACCAGTAGTAGACCCGCAACCGAGGCGCAACTCATCGCAGGGTCGCCCTCGGCCGAGCCTGCATCGACCACGTCAGGCTGACAAGTCCACAGATGCACTCTTTAGAGCTGCTCGGGCCACGCCGACGCTTGCAGCTATCAAGCTTTTCGACACATTGAGCACCTGACTTACCCTGTTACGCATGGCGATTCTGGTGCACCGCTATGACGCGCCCGATCGGTTCGTCGCAGGGACCGTTGGTCAGCCAGGTGAACGGACCTTTTTCCTGCAGGCGCGGGAGGGGAGTCGCATTACGAGTGTCGCGTGCGAGAAGCAGCAGCTCTCCGTGCTCGCCGAACATCTCGATCGCGTACTTGATGAGGTGTTGCGACGCAGTGCCGGTGAAGTGGATGTTCCGCCGGCCTCGTCCAAGGCCCGGGACACCGATCCTTTGGACGCACCTATCACTGAGGAATTCCGGGTTGGCACCATGACGATTGCCTGGGATCCGAGTATCGACCGCATCGTCATCGAGTTGTTCTCCAATGTCGATGTCGAGGACGAAGAGCCCGCCGACGCGACACCAGCCCCGACGACCGACGAGTCCGACGAAATCGACGCTGACGAAGTCTTTGTGGTCAAGATCACTGCCTCGTACGCCAGGGAGTTCGTCGCCCGGGCACAAGCCCTTGTTGCCGCGGGCCGGCCATCTTGTCCGTTCTGTCTGCAACCTATCGACCCAAATGGGCACATCTGCCCACGGGCCAACGGCTACCGCCGGCCACTATTCGACTGATGTGCTGTGGCTGTCGATGATGTTGGCCGGCCGACCGAGGTCCGTGACGCCCGGCCACCCCACCCCGCATTGACGGCAGAGCTCACGCAGGCGGAGCTGCAGATCACAGGCCGCCTGCTGCACGCATCCAACGCCACCTTCCTTGCCGAGTTGCAGACCGTTGAGAGGCCCATCGAGTGTGTCTACAAGCCGTTGGAAGGGGAGCGTCCGCTCTGGGACTTCCCGCACCGCACCCTCGGCCTGCGCGAGGTAGCCGCGTACGAGGTGTCCCGAATCGGCGGCTTCGACTGCGTGCCGGTCACGGTACTGGTCGATGGACCCTTAGGACTGGGGTCGTTGCAGGTCTGGGTGGACGTCGACGAGGCCGCCACCAACAAGCTTGTTGATCTTGTCCCAAGCGCGGCGCTGCCCAAGCAGGGCTGGTTCGCCGCTATGGAAGGCTTCGATGGCGAAGATCGTCCGGTTTCGGTGATCCATGCCGATGTCGCTGACCTTCGACTGCTCGCCGTCTTCGACGTTCTGATCAACAATGCCGATCGCAAGGGTGGCCACATTCTCGGCAGCGGCGGCAGGGTATTCGGAGTTGATCATGGAGTGAGCTTCCACACCGATCACAAACTCCGGACGCTGCTCTGGGGTTGGGCAGGCTACGAGCTGAATGGTCGAGAGCTGAGCGCGGTTCGCAAGACTCGCGATGAGGCACCTGATCAACTGGGCGCGCTGCTGAGTGATCGGGAGATTGCGGCATTGGTACATCGGGCTGACCTGCTGCTGACGCGGCGGCGGATGCCCCGTCCTCGTGGCGAGTGGCCATCGATTCCCTGGCCTCCGTTCTGATGTAGGCCATCGCGTCATGCGGTCTGAGCTTGTCGAAGACCGCACTTCGACAGGCACAGGGCGAAAAGGAGGGGCCCACGCACCGACGGATAGGGTGACGCCATGCAGGCTTGGAGTTCCCGACCGCCGCCTCCGCTTCCGCCGTCGTCGGTCGTCCATCCGCTGCAGGCATTCGACACTGCGCAGCAGCAGCTCGTCCCTATCGGTCCAGACACTGGGACCGCGCGTATGTATGTCTGCGGAATTACCCCGTACGACGCGACGCACATCGGACACGCGAACACCTACATCGCCTTCGATCTGCTGAACCGTGTCTGGCGCGATCGCGGCCTCGAGGTGAATCACGTTCAGAACGTGACTGACATCGACGATCCGCTGCTACAACGTGCGGCCGAAACCGGCGTGCACTGGGCTGCCCTTGCCGAGCAGCAGACCCTGCTGTTCGGAGAGGACATGGCGGCACTCAATGTCCTGCCACCCCGGCACTACGTGGGAGCAGTGGAATCGATCCCCTTGACCGTGGATTTGATTGATCAACTGCGTCGGCGTGAGGCCGTCTATCCGGTGGACGACAGCGAGTTCGAGGATCTGTATTTCGCGGCAGCGAGTGACTCCCAGTTTGGTTCGCTCTCTCATCTCTCCGAGGATGAAGCGATCGCGATCTTCGCTGAGCGCGGCGGTGATCCGGATCGGCCGGGCAAGAAAGCCGCGCTGGACAGCCTGGTATGGCGTCAGGCCCGGGTGGACGAGCCGAGCTGGGAATCCGCGCTGGGTGCCGGCAGACCTGGGTGGCACATCGAGTGCACGGCCATTGCCCTCGACCGGCTCGGCACGGGTTTTCATGTTCAAGGTGGCGGCACGGACCTGATCTTCCCGCACCACGAGATCTGTGCGGCGCAGGGGCGAGTGGCCACCGACCAGCCCTTCGCCCAGGCGTACCTGCACAGCGGCATGGTTGGTCTCGGTGGCGAGAAGATGTCGAAGTCGAAAGGCAACTTGGTGTTCGTATCGGCCTTGCGAGCATCTGGCGTGGATCCGATGGCCATTCGGCTTGCGTTGCTTGCTCACAACTACCGCGACGATTGGGAGTGGAGTGACGAGCTGCTTCCCTCCGCCCAGGGCCGCCTCAACCGATGGCGCGAAGCGGTGCGGCTTGATGCCGGGCTGAACGCCGACGAAGTACTGGTCCAGTTGCGTTCCGCCTTGGCGCAGGACCTGGACGCACCGTCCGCGTTAGCTGCCGTAGACGCGTGGGCAGGAGCATCAATGGCGATCGACAGCGACGACGCAGAAGCTCCCGGACTTGTTGCCCGGGCCTGCGAAGCGCTTCTCGGCGTAGTGCTGTAACCCACCTCCGACTCGTCGGCGTCTCGGCGGCCTATGGCCGTCTCGGCCGCCGACAAGTCGGAGTAGAGTGTCCGCGACGAGTTAAGAACTCGCGCGTGTACCGGGGTCGGTGCAAGTCCGAACCGGCGGTAACAGTCCGCGACCCCGCTGCCTCCAGCAGCGGGTGGATGTGGTGAAACTCCACAACCGACGGTGAAAGTCCGGATGGGAGGTTCACGCGAGTGCGTCATCGTCGCGCTGTGAAAGGCGCACGATGAGTGCTCTTCCACCCCGGCATTCGTGCGACCGGATGAGTGGAGGGATCAATGGATCTCCAAGAAGTACTCCTGCGGTTGCTGAAAGCCCAGATCGAGATCGGTTCGAGCGTCATTCTGTGGCGGGAGATCATCGGCAATGGGTTCGGATTGGCAAGCGCTCTGCTGGGCATGTGGCGCAAGGTCGCCGCGTGGCCCGTCGGCATCGTGGGCAACGTCTTGTTGTTCACGGTCTTTGTCGGAACGGCCATCGGTGGACCGTTCGACACTCCCCAGAAGCTGGATCTGTGGGGCCAGGCAGGCCGCCAGATCTTCTTCATCATCGTCAGCGTCTACGGCTGGGTGCGCTGGCATCAGTTCCGGAAGTCGCATGCTGAGGAGGGTGTCGGCGTACGCCCGCGGTGGGCTGGTGCGAGTGGTCGTCTGCAGCTTCTCGTCGGGGCCATTGCTTTCACCGCGATCTTCTACTTCGTGCTGAAGGCCCTTGGATCCTGGGGTCCGTTGGCCGATGCCTGGATCCTGACGGGCTCAATCTTGGCGACGTACGGCATGGCCCGCGGCTGGGTCGAGTTCTGGCTGGTCTGGATTGCCGTGGATGCTGTCGGCGTTCCGCTGCTGCTGATCGCGGGCTACTACCCGTCAGCGACCATGTACATCTTCTATGGCGGGTTCTGCGTGGTCGGGTTCGTGTCCTGGCTACGGATCGAACGCCGTGAGCGGGTCGAAGCGACTGCAGAAGGCCTGGCCTCTCCAGTGGCCGAAACTGTCGGCTAGCATGCGCCGACGTGTCAGAACTGAGAGGTGCCATAGCGCCGCTCAGTTCTGATACGTCGGAGAGCCACAACACTAGGCTGGCCGCCGTGACCGTCCAGAAGTCATTCGACAGTCTCTTTGCCGAGCTCACGGCAAAGGTGGTTGATCGCGACCCTCGTTCCTCGACCGTGGCCCGTGTAGATGCCGGCGTACATGAGATCGGCAAGAAGATCGTCGAAGAGGCCGCAGAGGTGTGGATGGCTGCCGAATACCAGTCCAAGGAGCAGGCGGCCACCGAGATTAGCCAGCTGCTGTATCACATCCAAGTACTGATGCTGGCCCTTGATCTTGACCTCAGAGACATCTACCAGAGGTTGTGACCGGCGTCCACCTAAGATGAGGGCCGTGAATTCGACCCTGCCAGGCATGGAGAAGCCGCTGATCAAGGTCGCCGTGCCCAACAAGGGTGCGTTGTCCGAACCCGCGGCCGAGATGCTGCGGGAGGCCGGTTACGCCCAACGCTCGGATGGGGAACTCGCGCTCCTCGACGAAGTCAATGGCGTCGAGTTCTTCTACCTGCGCCCGCGAGACATCGCCGTCTATGTCGGCGAGGGCACCCTGGACGTCGGCGTCACCGGCCGGGACATGCTGCTCGACTCCCGTGCGCACGCCATCGAGGTCATGCCGTTGGGATTCGGTCGCAGCAGATTCCGATTCGCTGCGCCGCGGGGCAGCAAGATGTCGGTGGATCAGCTGCATGATCTTCGACTGGCGACCTCGTACCCAGGACTTGTCGAGTCCTACCTCAACGATCTTGGTGTCAGCACCCGGTTGATCGCTTTGGATGGTGCCGTCGAGACCGCCATTCGGCTCGGCGTTGCCGATGCCATCGCCGACGTGGTCGAGACAGGTACCACCCTGCGGCAAGCCGGGCTCGAGTTGTTCGGCGATCCGATCTTGAACTCCGAAGCGATCTTGATCCGCCGTGCAGGCGCTGAGCCGCCATCTGGACTGGATCAGCTGGAACGCCGCCTGAACGGCGTTCTGGTCGCCCGCAACTACGTGATGATGGACTACGACGTCACCGACGCCCTCGTCGAAGAGGCGTGTGCCATTACTCCGGGCCTGGAATCTCCGACGGTATCTCCGTTGGCGAAGGAAGGCTGGCGAGCGGTCAGGGCCATGGTGCCGCGTACGGATGCACAGCAGATCATGGACGACCTGTGGGCGTTGGGCGCACGAGCGATCTTGGTCACAGACATCGCCGCATGCCGCATCTAGTGCCCTGGAAGGGAAATCTCTTGACGCTTCGCGGCGCCCAGGCACGCCTCGCGGCGTTCTCCTCGGTCGGGATACGACCCGGTATCCCTCCCTCGTCGGCCTTGCGATGCACGCACCTGAACGTCGCCAAGCGCCAAGGAACTTCCCTTCCAGGGCACTAGTGTCGTGATCTGTGACTGACCAGGGCCTCGACCACAGCGTCTACATCGCACGGCCGCACCGGCTCCGGGTGATCGCGATCATCGCTTCGCTCGCACTCTGCGCCCTCGCCGCCGGCATCTGGCTGCTGTTGCCGACTGAGATTCGCGTCCTGTTCACGGTTTCCCAGGTATTGACCTTGCTGGGCCTCTTGGCATTCCTCATCGGGGCGATGGCGGCACTGGCTGGCAGCTATGTCCGCGCCGACGGAGCCGGTCTTCGGATCCGCAACGCACTGCGGGTACACGCGGTGCCGTGGGAACGAGTCCACAAGATCATTCTGCGGCCAGGCGATCCATGGGCTCTGCTGTTGCTGAAACCCGCCGATGGCCGTCCTTTCGAAGCCGACCTGGATGCTGAGAGGCGGCAGCTCATGGGCATTCAGGCGGTTGACGGTCCGCTTGCGAGGGCAGCGGTGAACGAGCTGCGAGTACGCCACCGCCGCTTCCTGGCAGCTCCCTAACGCAGCTCCCCTAACGCAGCACCCCTAACGCCGACTTGTCAGAATCTCAGCACCACATTTGGTGCTGAGATTCTGACAAGTCGGCAGAACAGAGTCGGGGCTACTCGATGCCACGGGACTTGAGGAGCGCCTCGATTTCGGCCATCTCCTCATCAATCGGTGGCTGAGTCCGCCCCGCCTTGGCTGCGCTCTTCTTCGACGGCAATGCGTTGGCCGTTGACTGGGTACCCACCTCTTTGCTCTTGGCAGCGGAGGACCGACGAGCGAGTAGTCCGCCCACCACCCAGAGCACTATGCACAGGCCGAGCAATGACAAGCCAAACCACACCGCTGGGGAGAAGATGATCTTGGATGCCCAGGTGCCAAGAGCGACGATGGCGTTCCAGAGCAGTCTGAGTAGCCCGCTGAAGTACAGGGCAATCGGAGCGAGAGCCAAGCCGATGCCTTGAATCACCCGGCCCTTATTGCCGCGTCGCCAGGCGATCCCGGTGGCAATCACCCCGAGCAGCGAGAGTCCAACACACAAGGGCAGCAGTACGGTGTCAACAGCAGGCATTCTCTCGGATTCCTCTACTGGGTTGGAAAAAACCACTCCGGCCGGAGCCTCGGGCCGTCCTCGAGCCGTAGCTCGAAAAGACTTGCGAGTTTTCGGGCCGCGAGGCGACCTGGAAATAGGTTTTGAAAGGGAAACGGCCCGGCGGCATTCAGCAACGGTAGCTCGCTGGCTTCACGATCCCGACCAGGCCAACCCTGGTTGATACCGGATCATCACCACCAGTCCAAGCGCCGCAATCGTCGATCTCTGATCAGCGCACTGTGCGCGTCAATGTGGACTCCGGCCACTGAAATCGGCCGATCGCAGCCTGCCGGGATGGTCGACGCCTGTCCCGAACGAAGGAAGAACTGGGTACCGCCTGCGAAGGCCGCTTCCTTGCAGAGCGACCTTGCCCTTGCTGATCTGCGACGTGGGATAGCCTCGCCCACGACGATTGCACCCGGACTCCAAGGAGGAACATCACATGGAAGATCAGGTCTCCTGGCTACTCGAGATGACGGTGAAACCGGGCGAGCTCGACAACCTCAAGGTGTTGATCAAGGAAATGCTCGAGTCGACCGGCGCCGAGCCGGGCGCGCTGAACTATCAGTGGTGCATCTCGGATGACAACACCACCGTTCACAACTTTGATCGCTACAGCGACTCGGCGGCAGCCAAGACGCATCTCGACGGGTTCCTCGCGAACTATGCAGGGCGCTACATGGCAGCCGTCGACACAACCCGGTTGTCGGTGTACGGCGCTCCGAGCGACGAGGTGAAGGAGATTCTGAACGGCTTCGGAGGGGTCTACTACGGCTTAATCGAGGGCTTCACGCGCTAGATTCACGCGCCAGCTGAGCCACTGTCGCATGTCATCCTTGCGGGCCCCGTCTTACAGGGTTGCCCATATCTAGGCTGAACCGCCTCCATGATCATCAACTGAGCCGGACTTGGGCCGTGACTCGGATTGCCGCCACGAGGAATATTGCTCCTGAGGAGCAGCCTGCATTCACGGGAGCACCTAGTCAGGGCAATGTCGGAGGTCCTCACGCCTGGGCGCCCGAGGTACGGTGTCAAAAGCAGGCATTCTCCCAGTTGCCGCGGGCCGCGGGGGCTGCCGATGGGGGAGAGCACCCGCCTCCCCGGAGTTGTCCGGAGGAGAGTTGAAGGCGTGGACCATCAGCGGCGGCTGGCAACCTCTCCGTTCCCGGGCGACACCGGCGGCGCCGCTGCTGAGACTCGCCGACTGATCGCGGCTGCCGCCACTGAAGGCACCACTACTGCCTACCTACGGGCGGTCGCTGCGCTCTGTGGCGATCGGCTGCTCGTCCCAGTAGTTGCCACGACTACTCGTCTTGGACAGACGGTCGGAGGGTTGGCATCGGACAAAGAGGCGGAGATGTCACTTGTGACGCTACAAGCGCCAGACGGGCGTCGGGCCTTGCTGGCCTTTTCTGGTCTGGACGCGCTCCAAATGTGGCGTCCGGATGCGAGGCCCGTCGCCGTGACCCTTGACGTTGCGGCGCAGTCAGCGAGGGATGAGGATCTGACTGCGGTAGTCATTGATGTTGCAGGTCCACAGGCGCTGGTGATCGAAGGCAAGATCCTCAGCGAGCTCGCCGCCGGTCATCGGCTCGCTGAGGTGGCCGACGGCGACTTCGGTTGGGTGATTCCAGCGCGGGACTGACGCCGGCTTGGGCGTTCCTCCCCACGAGGCAATGAAGATCGCGCGAACGCGCCGATTCGAGCTGCATACGTGGACTTGTGCGGAGCAACGACAGGTTGGCTGAAGTGTCAGTGCAGCAGGGCCTACGCGCGATCATGGAATACGGCAGCGCGACTATGCGTTAATTTTCGGGTCGAGTAAGCGCCAGATGTGGCCGCTACGGCCTACGGTGATATCTTGACAGCGACCGATTCAGTCGTGCACTGAATCCGCAAGTGGAGACCTGATCTCCCACCCGTACAGCGTCGGTCAAACGGCAGTTGTCGGGTCGGTCTGCGAGGGTTGCGATGCATGTGCTCTCGCGGGTTTCGGGGTCTTCGCGTGCGCGGAGGCCCTTATCTTTTGGGTCGCCGCACGGATTCGGTGCCGCCTGGTTGGTCAATTACCTACAACCAACTGGAGGACATATCAGCACCGAACCGCGAATCAATGATCGAATTCGCGTCCCCGAGGTCCGGCTGGTCGGACCGGCGGGGGAGCAGGTCGGCATCGTACGTATTGAGGATGCTCTGCGCCTTGCCCGCGAGGCAGAGCTGGATCTGGTGGAAGTCGCGCCGATGGCGCGGCCGCCGGTCGCCAAGCTCATGGACTACGGAAAGTTCAAGTACGAGAACGCCCAGAAGGCGCGCGAGAGCCGACGCAATCAGACCAACACAGTGATCAAGGAAATGAAGCTTCGGCCGAAGATCGACACTCACGACTACGAGACCAAGAAGGGTCACGTGGTGCGCTTCCTGAAAGCGGGCGACAAGGTCAAGATCACGATCATGTTCCGAGGTCGGGAGCAGTCTCGGCCCGAGCTTGGCTACAACCTGTTGAAGAAGCTGGCCTCCGACGTCGACGAGTACGGCTTCGTCGAGTCGGCGCCCAAGCAGGACGGACGGAACATGTTGATGGTGCTCGGTCCGCTCAAGAAGAAGACCGAGGCTCGTGCCGAAGTCAAGGCAGAGCGCGATCGCCGCGCCGCGGAGCGACTCGCCGACGCACAGGCGGAGCGAACCGAGCAGGCTGATCGCCGGGCCCAGGCTGCCGCTCAGCCTGCAACAAAGAAGCGTCGTGGACCGGCTGACAACCTGGATCCCGACATCGACTTGAGCTAGACCCGTCGTACCCCAGCGCGTACGGCAGCACTACACAGAGAAATGGATCATAGATGCCGAAGATGAAGACGCACTCCGGTGCCAAGAAGCGGTTCAGGTTCACCGGGACGGGCAAGCTCATGCACCGCCAGGCAGGCAAGATGCACCTCAACGAGCACAAGCCCAGCACCCGCACCCGACGCCTGGATGGCGACAAGGTGCTGGCGGCAGGTGATGCCGCCAAGGCGAAGAAGCTGCTCGGCAGGAGTGCCTGAGGGCCCAATGCGATGAGCAGAGCAAGGGGTACCACCCCCTTGGACCCCCCGAGGCGTGCAGCGGCACGCCCCAAAGACTTAAGGAGTAACTGCGATGGCACGCGTCAAGCGCTCCGTCAATGCACAGAAGAAGCGTCGTGAAGTTCTCGGGCAGGCGTCCGGCTACCGCGGGCAGCGTTCTCGGCTATACCGCAAAGCCAAGGAGCAGGTCACCCATTCGCTGGTCTACGCATATCGCGACCGCCGCGCGCGCAAGGGCGACTTCCGCAAGTTGTGGATTCAGCGGATCAACGCCGCCGCTAGGGCCGAGGGCATGACCTACAACCGCTTCATCTCCGGCCTCAAGGCCGCCGGGATTGAGGTCGACCGCAAGATCCTCGCCGATCTGGCCGTGACCGATCCCGCTGCGTTCGCCGCACTCGTTGAGGTTGCCAAGGCCAACGCGCCAGCCCCTGACGCAACTGCCGCCTGAGGGTAACGCTGTCTCAGCTTCCGGCGGCCTCACAACGGATGCTGCGTGCGGCCCGCCGGCTTCAGCGGCGAAAGGACCGCCAGTCGGCTCGGCGCTTTCTTGCCGAGGGGCGGCAGGCAATCTCCGAAGCGCTGCACCGGCCCGGCGCCGTGGCACAACTGATCGTGGCCGACATAAGCGTGGACCGGCACCGCGATCTGATCAGGACCGCATCCAATTGTGGAGTCGACACTGTTCTCGCGCCGGAGCGGGCCGTCGTTGAGTTGGCCCATACCGTGACATCCCAGGGGTTGGTTGCGGTCTGCGAGATGGTCGACGTCGCAACCGATGAGGCGCTGGGGGGGAGCCCTCGGCTCGTGGTTCTCTGTGATCAGGTACGCGACCCAGGCAACCTCGGCACGGTAATCAGATGCGCCGACGCGTTCGGAGCCGATGCCGTTCTGGTCAGCAGGGACTCCGTCGATCTCTACAACGCCAAGACGGTACGCGCTACCACCGGCAGCCTCTTTCATCTTCCGATCGCTGTCGGCGTTGATCTTGCCGAAGCGGCCGCGCAAGCTCGGGACGTAGGCCTCCAAGTGTTCGGTGCAGACGCCCACGCAGCGTGCTCCGTCAACGACCTTGCTCATTCCGGTGAGTTGACCAAGCCAACGCTGTGGGTAGTGGGCAATGAGGCATGGGGCCTACCAGCCGAGCACACCACGTTGTTGGACAGGCTGGTCGCTCTGCCCAGGTACGGGCAGGCCGAGAGCCTCAACGTTTCGACGGCTGCAGCCGTACTGCTCTACGCCTCGGCAACTGCGCAACGTTCATGACTCGTCAAAGGTCCACTCCGTAAACGACATGGCGGGGTTATGGGCTTCATTCCTAAACTGTCCCAGGCGCACCGTGCGTCACAGTCCAACCCGAGGGGAGCCATGTCCGGGCCGAACACCAGCTACGACCCCGTTCAGGTCACGCCACTGAACGCCGAGAGCATTGACGCCATGGTGGCAGAAGCCCTCACAGCGTTTGCGGCCGCGACCTCAGTGGCCGAGCTCAAGCAGGCCCGCCTGGCCCACGCTGGCGACCGCTCATCCATCGCTCTGGCCAACAAGGAAATCGGCGCCTTGCCACCACATGCGCGCAAGGAGGTCGGCGTACGCGTCGGCCGAGCCCGCGGCACGATCAACGAGGCGCTCAAGGCACGCGAGGAGCAGCTCAAGGCCGCCGAGGTGGCCCGCATGCTTGTGGAGGAGCGGGTAGATGTAACCCTGCCGGTCCAGACCCAGCCGCTTGGTGCAGTCCACCCGATCACCGCGCTGATGAATCTCATGGAGGACGTCTTCGTCGCGATGGGTTGGGAGGTCGCGGAGGGGCCCGAGCTCGAGGCCGAGTGGCTCAACTTCGACGCACTCAACTTCATCCCCGACCATCCGGCCCGCACCATGCAGGACACGCTGTTCGTGGAACCGGAGGACGGCGGCATCGTGCTGCGCACCCACACGTCGCCGGTACAGGCACGGGCCTTGCTCACGCGCGAGCTGCCGGTCTACGTCGTTTGCCCCGGCAGGGTTTACCGCTCCGACGAGTACGACGCAACGCATCTGCCTGTCTTCCACCAAATCGAGGGACTGGCCGTGGACCGGGGCATTACGCTCGGCCACCTGCGCGGGACTCTTGATCATTTCGCGCGCGCCATGTTCGGTGAGACGAGGACTCGAATGCGACCCAATTACTTCCCCTTCACCGAGCCGTCTGCGGAGGTCGACGTGGAATGCTTCGTGTGCCACGGTGCCTCCGTCGGTGACCCCGACCATCCCTGTCGCACCTGTAAGAGTGAAGGCTGGATCGAGTGGGGCGGCTGCGGAATCGTCAATCCGCGAGTGCTCCAGGCATGCGGTGTCGACACCGACGTTTACACCGGCTTTGCCTTTGGCATGGGCGTCGATCGCACGCTGATGTCTCGCAACAACGCCGAGGACATGCGCGACATGATCGAAGGCGATGTCCGTTTCAGCCGATCACTGGTGGGCACGGCGCGATGAGGGCGCCGCTGAGCTGGCTGCGGGAGTACGCCGCTCTACCTGATGATCTTGACGGTCGTACCCTCGCCGAGGCGCTGATCAGAGCTGGGTTGGAGGTCGAGACTGTCGACCAGGTAGGTGCTGAGATCAGCGGCCCGCTGGTGATCGGCAAGGTCCTGGCGTACGAGGTCGAGGTTCATTCCAACGGCAAGTCGATCCGCTGGTGCCAGGTCGACGTCGGCCCACACAATGACGAGTCCGGTTCGCGAAGCGTTGTCTGTGGTGCGCACAACTTCGAGGTAGGTGACACCGTCGTCGTCGCCCTCCCGGGCGCTGTGCTGCCAGGAGGCTTTGCCATCTCTGCGCGCAAAACCTACAGCCATGTCTCTGACGGCATGATTTGCTCGGCCAGGGAGCTGGGTCTGGGTGATGATCATTCAGGGATTCTGGTGCTCGACGAACTCGACTTGGCGCCCGGCACCGACGCTGCACCGGTGCTCCACCTCCGCGATGAGGTGCTCGACATCGCCGTCAC
>Ga0075423_10001671_pt1 | contig 19739 bp, 16 predicted proteins | sample SoiMethybrSBSTD2_FD_80114 | JGI IMG/M metagenome (GOLD analysis project Ga0075423, IMG submission 80114) | Bulk soil microbial communities from a Populus tree surrounding site in Tennessee, USA - Soil MetaG P. TD hybrid SBSTD2 | ecosystem: Environmental > Terrestrial > Soil > Tree plantation...
AAAAGTTTTAGACCCGGTATACCAGCCCGCGCAGGCGGGCTTCGTACATGGTAGCGGAGAGCTTTAGCTCGACAGCGGGCGTTTACCGAATCTATTTCTTAATCCTCATCAGCCAGCGAAGAACTCCACCAGCACAGGAGCCATCGCCTCTGGGGCTACGTTATGGGGCTGGCCTTGTAATGTGCGGCGCTGCGCATTGGGGAGGGCATCCGCCACCGCTTGCGCCGCGTGGCTCAGCCATGGGGTCGTCGCACCGTCGATCACAAGTGTAGCCACCCTAACTGAGGCCACCCGCTCTTTCGGAAACGAGAAGTCGCCCATGATCTCGGCCTCGTTGATCAACGTGCGACCCACTCCGGCCGCAAGCCGCACACGTTCCCCGATAGTGATGTTGCTTTTGTGATTTTACTTCTTCTTGTTGCTTTCCAAAGGCTGATAATGCAGAGCGACGATGCCTGAACTGAACGTCTTGGTGTCTAAAAGCTTCAGAGTAGTGACGCCCATATGCTCGAAAATGCGCGGCCCCTCTCCGAAAGAAAACGGAAACACGAGAATGCGGAACTCATCCACAAGGCCATGCTTGAGCATCGTGTGCGTCAGCTCGCCCACGCCATACTGCAACAAACTCTTGCCCGACTCTTGTTTGAGTTTCTGTATCTCCTCAGCAACATCTCCCTTTATGAGCGTAGCATTCCAGTGAAGCGGCTCCTTCAGGGTCCGTGACGCAACATACTTGGGCATGCTGTTCATTCTGTCCGCATCTTTCCCTTGCCTAGTCGGCCAGACCTGAGCGAAAAACTCGTACGTTTTCTGGCCCATCAAGAGTGCGTCGGGCATGAACAGGAGGTCGTTGAGATACTCCGTAACATCCGCGCTATGAAATGGGAAAATCTGCTGCCAAAAATCCAGATTCTCCCCACCCATGGCTCCATCGATTGACACCTCAGCTTCCACAATTATTTTTCTCATTGTGAGTTCTCCCTTTGCTGTTCTTCATCCACAGCGGGAGCATAACTCAACGAAGACGTGTTGTCTTGTATAGAAACGACAACTGCTGAGATCTGCTGCGATCCAGAATCTGAGCTGGCGTTTGCCCGATGTAGTACTTCAGCGCTCGGGTCAGGTGCGGCTGGTCGAAATAGCCAGCCTCGTACACCACGTCGAGGATCGATAGGCCTTGCTGTAAGAGGGTCGTTGCATAGCGGGCGCGTTCGATTTGACGCACAGTGCTATGTGTCAGCCCGGTCGTTCGCAGGAAATGACGCTGTGCGGTGCGTAAGGAGAGGTCTTTCAGTTGATCTTGCAACGCGGCCTGCACGACGCCTTCACGCACCAGCAGACCATCACGCACGAGCCGGTCTACAAACGTGTCCGCATTTTCAAAATCCGGAAACTGCCAGGCCGAGCGGTGTAGCCAGAAGGAGCGACTGCCCGCATCAGGCAGGTTCAGCGCTCCATCCACGAGATTACTCGCGGGCAGATGCGGCATAACGGTGCCCAGCTTAAAGCGGATGCCAAGCCACTCACCATCGGCAGAGCAGTGTAGAGGCGTCGCCTTCGTCTCTGGCCCGCGCACAGTGAGCATTATCTTGCCATTTTGTCTGGTCACGACCATCTCCCAATGGCTCATGGCAACCGAGAGAAAAGAGCCAGCCCGCTCACTGTGCGCACGCCAGATTCTTTCGACAAAAGGCGAGCCTGATGGTCTTTCTTCAAAGGTAAAGATCATGCATCTGCCTCCCTGTACAGGCGTTACATTGATTTATCGGCGGTGATTATAACACCGCATTTCGTCGCTCACTCTAGATTTCGATACCATTCGCGATCGTCAAGCCAGTAGTCGGGCCGAAAGCCGTCGAGATACCCGTTTTATTTCGCAAAGTTCATCATCGTCAGGCGAACGGCGGCAAAACGGTGCATCACACCTCTTCAGCGGCCAGCGCTTCTCAATCGCGCAGCCTTGTGCTATGCTCTAGCGACGTGTACAATCGCGTTGAGTAGCTCACTGTGAGCGCGGCTTGGTTGGCGATGTCGCTCGCCTGCGCCTGCTGCGGTCACGCCTCGCTGCAAGGAGATCCCCAATGCCAGATTATGAACCCATCGATCTTGGGCCGCTCTGCAATGCCGGTAGCGCGATCTATGGCGCGTCGGCAGCACCGCCAACCGGCCAGCTGACCTTCCACGGGCTGCCGTTTCTGATCGGCGGCATCAACATCGACCCGGCGCGCTGTTTCGTCGCGCTTGGCCCCGACGCGACCGATTCCGCCGTCACTGTGCCGATCGGCGCTGCCGCGCGCCATGTGCTTTTCGCGCATGCCCTGCTCGATTCGCGCCTGCTCGAAAATGCGCCGATCGGCGAGGTCGTGGCCCACTACAGCATCCGCTACAGCGACGGCGCGATCACGCGCATACCCGTGCGCGAGCGCTTCGAGATCGCCGCCATCCCGATGTGGTGGAGCGCCTTGCCCTTTCTGGCCGTACCCGATCAGCAGGATTACCTCGTTCCGCGCGCGCAGGGGCCGTGGGGCGAAACCGGCTATCGCCAGAGCGAGGCCGACCAAGGCTGGCCCGCGCACTACTATCTGTGGGATTGGGTCAACCCGCGCCCCGACCAGCCGATCGAGTCGATCGCACTTGAGCCAGCCGGACGCCAGGTCGTCGTAGCTGCGATCACGCTCGGCCACCTCGACGAGCAACCCTTGCGGCGCATGCCCAAGCGCGCGGTCACAATCAGCCTGCCACATCCCGAAGACGCCGACAAGCCGTTCGACCTGGCGGTCACGGTTGATCGCGGTGTGGCGACCTACCCTTTTCCGCTGCCCAGCCAGCCGGTCGCAGCCTTCCTGAACGATCCTTTTCGCGGCTTCGGCGAGGCGCAGAACGAGCACAACAGCCCGGCCTACACCGAGGTTGCCGCGATCCCGTCGGCGACTGTGACGCTGAAAAGTGGCGATACAACTTTGGCGGAGGTGCCATGGGACGAGCTTGAGCGCGAGGGCGCGGTCGAGACGCCGCGCGCGCGCCTGGAGCTGCTGGATCGCGGACGGAATTGGGTGCGTGTGACCGTGCTGGACGACGAGACCGAGCAGCCGCTGCCATGCCGAGTCCACTTTCGCTCGCCGGAAGGGCTGCCCTACCAGCCGCACGGCCATCACGACCACGTCAACTCGAACCTCGACACCTGGCATATCGACATCGGCGGCGACCTGCGGCTGGGGCAGATCAGCTATGCCTATATCGACGGCAGCTGCCAGGGCTGGCTGCCGCGCGGCGACGTGATCGTGGATGTGGCGCGCGGCTTTGAGTACGAGCCGCTACGCACGACGGTCGAGATCGTGCCGGGGCAGCAGGAGCTGACACTGCGGCTCAAGCGCTGGACGAACATGAACGCGCAGCGCTGGTTCAGCGGCGACACGCACGTCCACTTTCTGGGCGCAAACGGTGCGCACCGCGAGGCCCAGGCCGAAGATCTGAACGTGGTCAATCTGCTGCAATCACAGTGGGGCCACCTGTTTACGAACGCCGAGGACGCGCTTGGTGCGACGATCTCGAACGGCGGGCGCACGATCGTCTACACATCGCAGGAGAATCGCCAGCATCTGCTCGGCCACCTGACGCTGCTTGGCCTGACGCAGCCGGTTATGCCGTGGTGTAGCGATGGGCCGAGCGAGGCCGAGCTGGGCGGCACGCTAGAGACGACAATGGCGCACTGGGCCGACGCCTGCCACGCACAAGGCGGCACGGTGATCCTGCCGCACCTGCCCAACCCGAACGGCGAGCCGGCTGCGCTGATCGCCACTGGCCGCGCCGACGCGGTCGAGTTCATCGAGGGGTCCACCAACAGCGCCTACAAGCACAACGAGTACTATCGCTACCTGAACTGCGGCTACCGGCTGCCGCTGGTCGGCGGCACCGACAAGATGTCGAGCGATGTGCCGGTCGGGCTGTATCGCACCTACGCGCACATACCCGACGAGGAGTTCAGCTACACAGCGTGGTGCCGGGCCGTGCGCGCCGGCCGGACGTTCCTGAGCGCCGGGCCGATGCTGTCGTTCAGCGTCGAGGGCGCGCAGATCGGCGACACGCTCACGCTGCCGGCGGGCGGCGGCACGCTGGAGATCGAGGCGCTGGCCACGTCGATCTTTCCGATCCACACGCTGGAGATCGTGCAGGGCGGGCGCGTGATCGCCGCGACGACCGAGCCGCAGGGCGCGCGCCGGCTGACGCTACGCGCCACGGTCAAGATCGAGGCCAACACCTGGCTCGCGGCGCGCTGCGGTGGGCCGCGCTATTACGAGATGGCGCGCTTCGTGGATTGCTGGCAGCGCGGGATGTTCGCGCATACGTCGCCGATCTATGTTGCGGTGGGCGGCGACTGGGCGCTGTTCGACCCGCCAACCGCGCGCTATATGCTGACGCTGATCGAGGGCAGCCTGGCCTACATTCGCCACACGGCGGCGCACGAGGCGCCCAGCAGCGTCACGCACCATCACGGAGAAGAGGATCACATGGCCTTTCTTGAGCGGCCGTTTCACGAGGCGACTGCGCTGCTGCATCGCCGGCTGCACGCGCTGGGCTTGCCGCATTAACGTGATAATAGCCGAGAGCCGAGAGCCGTCGCCATCTGACCTTCCGGGAAGCTTGATCTCGCACTTTGTAAGCCACCGGCCAGCTTCCCGGAAGGTTACTTGACGTTATTTGAGAGGTATTGTGGGACGAAAGGAGCAGCATGATCGATCGAACAGCCCACGCCGAGCAGCACACCACATTCAAACTGGACGACATCTACTGTCCTGAATGCGCGGATGCGGTTGAGCGTGCGTTGCGCGCACAGCCGCATATCCGTGCTGTCCGCCTCGACTGGGCCGATAACAGCGTCCATGTGACCTATCACGCCGACATGATCACATCCGAGGTGATCGAGTGGGTGATCGCGAGCGCCGGATGCACATGCGCGCCGACGGAGCCTGCGCCTGGGGCAGATCACAAGCACGCCCGGCCCTCGTCGCCGCGCCGCTTCCAGCGTCTGCGCCACGCTGTGGATGTCCAGCCGATTACCATGGGCACCAAGCACGACCGCATGCAGTATGAGCTGTCGACGGCAGCGGCTCGCCCGTCGCACGAACATCACGCCAGCACATCCACGCAGTCAACCGATCACAGCGTGCCTGGAGCGATGGATCATACGGCCATGGGCCACGACGTGGGTGGGATGGACCACGCGGCGATGGGCCACGATATGTCCGACCCGATGATGGCGGCTGCGATGGAGCGCGACATGCGCACCAAGTTCTTTATCGCACTGCTGCTGACCATCCCAACCGTTCTCTATGCGCCGCTTGGCATGAATCTGCTCGGCGTGCGTCTACCGACCTTCGGCCTGGATGTGAACCTGATCATGCTCGTGCTCGCGACGCCTGTGGTGTTCTACTGCGGCTGGATGTTCATCGCCGGCGCATACCAGTCCCTGCGACGCGGCATGCTCAACATGAGCGTGCTGATTGCGACGGGCGTGCTCGCGGCGTACCTCTTCAGCGTGCTGATCACCTTCATCGGCGGCGAGTCGTTCTTCGAGGCCGCCGCGATGCTGATCACATTCGTGCTGTTCGGGCACTGGATGGAGATGCGCTCGCGGCGCGGCACGAATGAGGCGCTGCGTGCGCTCTTCGACCTGGTGCCGCCCCAGGCCACGGTGCTGCGCGACGGTCAGGAGCTGACCATCCCGAGCAGCGATGTGCAAGTCGGCGACATCGTCGTCCTCAAGCCGGGCGACAAAGTGCCCGTGGACGGTGAGGTCGCTGAGGGTGAGACCAGCATCGACGAGGCGCTGGTCACGGGCGAGAGCGCGCCAGTCACCAAGCGGCCAGGCGACCAGGTGATCGCTGGGTCGATCAACCGCAGCGGCAGCGTGCGTTTCCGTGCGATCAAGGTCGGGGCCGATACGACGCTCGCGCAGATCGTCAGCCTGGTGCAGCACGCGCAGAACTCGAAGGCACCTGGGCAGCGGCTGGCCGACCGCGCCGCGCAGTACCTGGTCATCCTGGCGGTCGGCTCCGGCATCGTGACGTTCATCGCCTGGCTGGTCTTTGGCAATGCCTCGCTGATCACCGCGCTGACGTTCGCGATCTCGGCCGTCGTGATCGCCTGCCCGGATGCGCTCGGCCTGGCGACTCCGACAGCGGTCGCCGTCGGCACCGGCGTGGGCGCGAAGTACAACATCCTGATCAAGGACGCCGCGACATTGGAGAATGTCTCGGGTATCACCGCGATTGTGCTCGACAAGACCGGTACGCTCACCGAAGGCAGGCCCGCGCTGACGGATGTCATCACGACTGACGGGTTTGACCAGCAGGAGCTGTTGCGCCTGGTCGCGTCGGCGGAGCAAGGCTCGGAGCACCCGCTGGCTGAGGCGATCGTCGCGGGCGCTCGCGCACACAGGGCCAACCTCGTCGACGCGACCCAGTTCGAGGCGATTGCAGGGCACGGCATTCGCGCCACGGTAGACGATCATACGCTGCTGATCGGCAACCGCAAGCTCATGAGCGATCAGGAGGTGGATGCCGCCGCGCTCGAAGCCCAGGCAGCGGCGCTTGCTGCGCAGGGCAAGACGCCGATGTTCGTGGCGATCGCTGGCCGGGCAGCCGGGCTGGTCGCCGTGGCCGATACGATCAAGCCGACCGCGCAGGCGGCGATCCGCCGCTTCAAGGAGCTGGGCATCGAGGCGGTGATGATCACCGGCGACAATGCGCGCACGGCCGAGGCGATCGCGCGTGAGCTAGGGATCGCGCGCTTCTTCGCCGAGGTGCTGCCGGCCGACAAGGCGCGCCATGTCCAGGCGCTGCAAGCCGAGGGCAAGCGGGTCGCGATGGTCGGCGACGGTGTGAACGACGCGCCAGCGCTCGCGCAGGCCGACATCGGGATCGCGATCGGTGCCGGCACCGATGTGGCGATCGAGACCGCCAATATCGTGTTGATGAAGAGCGATCCGCTCGACATCATCCGCGCGATCACGCTCTCGAAGGCGACCGTGCGCAAGATGAAGCAGAACCTGGCGTGGGCGTCGGTCTACAATATTCTGGCGATCCCGATCGCAGCTGGCGTGCTCTACCCGTCGCTCGGCATCGAGCTGCGGCCCGAGTGGTCGGCGCTGCTGATGTCGCTCTCGTCGATCATCGTCGCGGTGAATGCGGTGCTGCTCAAGCGAGTTGAGCGCGACCTCGGCTCGCCGAGTGCGGGACAGCCGGCTGCCCCGATTGCACCAACTCCCGCTATACCTTCCGATGAAATAATGGGAACACAATCGAGCTATAGACCAGACAGCCCACGCAGAAGTTGAACACCGATTCAAGCAACGCAAAGCTCATCAGCGTCAATGCGATGATGAGGCTCGCGATAGGGTTTATGAAAAATAGCAGGGCAGATGCCAGGGCGAAGAGAAAGCCAACGCGCGCGGCGAAGATTTTGGGCGCTTTGTCAATTTTGATCTCGGGTAGCTTGGTCAAGCGCACAAGCTGGGCAGCTAGCCAACTAACCGGACTGTACTTCAGGCGCGTGAAGGCTCGAATGGCATAGTCTAGCGTGATCGCGATCATGAATACGATGCTGCCGGTGATGGCGTACAGGGCGATCAGCGTAGCTATGACGAGGCCAGTGATACGAACGGTGTTTTCGTTAACACGCAGCGGCGAAACAGGGCATATGAGCGATTTCATGGCGACCTCTACGTTGTCATTTCTATCGTATGTCAGGGGCTGGGATGTGACAGTCACTTGCTCCCTGCGCTATTTTAGCAGATATTTTTCCTGCGGGGATGATGCACAGGTGTGAGGGGCCGGGATACACGGAGACAGGAGACACGGAGATTATGACATCTGGTGAAATAACAACTCCTGTTCAGTGTGTGCAGCATCTCTACGCGAATGCTTGACCAATCGCGGCAGATCGACTATAATTCACCTACAGGTTAATTAACAGATTGGTTTCGCAGATGCCACCTGATCAGCTCAGCACCATCTTCGCGGCGCTCGCCGACCCGACGCGCCGCGCGATCCTGGCGCACCTGGCCCAAGGCGAGGCATCGGTCAAGCAGCTCGCCGAGCCGTTTGCGATCAGCCCGCCCGCCGTGACCAAGCATCTCAAGGTGCTACAGCGCGCCGGCCTGATCACGCAAGGTCGCCAGGCTCAGTGGCGGCCCTGCCGGCTCGATGCGGCACCGCTCAAGGACGTGGCCGACTGGCTCGAAGACTATCGCCGCTTCTGGGACGCGAGCTTCGAACGCCTCGACGCCTATCTGATTGAACTGCAAGCGAAGGAGCAGCATGATCGCGAACAATAGTGCCGCCACAACGTTGACGACGCCATCGGATCAGGAGATCATCATCACCCGCGTCGTCAACGCGCCGCGCAGCCTGGTCTTCGATGCCTACACCAACCCCGAGCACTTGCCGCACTGGATGCTCGGCCCGCAGGGCTGGACCATGCCCGTCTGCGAGATCGATCTCCGCCCAGGCGGGGCCTGGCACTTCGTCTGGCGCCGCTCCGACGGTACCGAGATGGCGATGCGCGGCGTGTATCGGGAGATCGCGCCGCCCGAGCGCCTCGTCTGCACCGAGTCGTGGGGCGGCGATTGGCCCGAAACGCTTAACACGCTGATCCTCTCCGAGGAGGGCGGCAAGACGACGATCAGGCAATCGGTGCGCTACCCGTCGAAGGAGGCGCGCGACGCGGCGCTCAAGACCGGGATGCTGGAAGGCGCGTCCCAGGGCTTCAATCGTCTCGACGAGTACCTCGCAACGCTGGCCTGAGCGCGGAAAGTGAGAACGCGGAAAGGAGAGTTGATAATGTTGCTTGAGAATAAGATTGCCGTGATCTATGGCGCGGGCGGCGCGATCGGCGGTGCAGTCGCTCGTGCTTTTGCCCGCGAGGGGGCCAGAGTCTTTCTCGCCGGTCGCACCAAGGCGAAGCTCGATAGGGTCGCCAACGAGATCCGCTCGATCGGGGGCGTAGCGGACACCGCCGTCGTCGATGCGCTCGATCAGCGGGCCGTTGACGAGTATGTCGATGCGGTGATCGAGCAGGCCGGTGCCATCGACATCTCGTTCAACCTCATCTCGTACAGAGACGTCCAAGAGCCCCTGACTGAGATTTCGGTTGAGGATTTCACGCAGCCGATCATGACTGCGACGCGGACGCAGTTCCTGACCACTCGGGCAGCTGCGCGCCACATGATCAAGCGCGGGACGGGAGTGATCCTGCATTTCGGCGGAGGCGGGCCACAGACTCAGCCAGGTCTCGGCGGCTTCAAGGTCGCGCTCGACGCCATCGAGAGTCTGCGCCGGCAGTGGGCGTGCGAGCTCGGCCAGCACGGTATCCGCGTCGTCACGCTGAAGACCGGAGGCGTGCCTGAGTCAATCCCGGACAGCTTCGCCGAGAAGGACAAAATCACGGCCAGTATTGAGCAGGAAACCTTGCTCGGTCGCGCGGCAACGCTGGCCGACGTTGGCGCTGTGGCAGCCTTCGTGGCCTCAGATCACGCCCGCAGCATAACCGCTACAGAGGTCAACATCTCTTGCGGCGCGCTGATGGATTAGTACTCCGTCCGAGCTATTTTGCCGAATAGACGAAGGATGAAGGTGCCTCCTGTGGTCATCCGAGATTGACGATGGACGATGGACGATGAATCGCACGCTCCGATCGCTCTCGTCTATCGTCTATCATCTATCGTCGGCACACAATAGATCGACAAGAAGAGGGGATAGCTATGTTGCTCGAAAACAAGAACGCGATCATCTACGGAGCGGGTGGGGCGATCGGCAGCGGCGTCGCGCGGACCTTCGCCCGCGAGGGGGCCAGGGTCTTCCTGGTCGGACGCACGCGCGAGAAGCTCGACGTGGTGGCGAAGGACATTACCGCCGCCGGTGGTTCCGCTGAGGTGGCGGTCGTCGATGCCCTCGACGAGCAGGCCGTCGACGCGCATGTCCAGGCGGTGGTCGCGCAGGCCGGCAGCATCGACGTGTCGTTCAACCTGATCACACGCGGGGATGTTCAGGGCACGCCCCTGCTCGACATGCGGGCCGACGACTTCCTGCGCCCGATCACAACTGGGGTGCGGTCGAACTACATCACCGCCCGAGCGGCAGCACGCCGCATGGTTCAGCAGGGCTCCGGCGTCATCCTCATGGTAACCAGCGGCTCCGGCGAGGCATGGACATCGCCGGATGTGTGGGCCATGGGCGGCACCGGGCCGGCCGACGCGGCCACCGAGTCGTTCATGCGCTACCTGGCCGCCGAGGTGGGGCCGCGCAGAGTCCGTGTCGCTTGCCTGTGGACCGCAGGCGTCGTCATGGAGAACGATCCGCTTGACGCAGCCAAGGACATGCTCGTGTCGATGTCGATGCTGCGCAAGCGGCCGACGATCCAGGAATTCGCGGACACAGCGGCTTTTATCGCCTCTGACCGCGGAAGCGGCATCACTGCGTCGGTGATCAATGTGAACAGTGGGATCAGCGCACGCTGATTCGGATAGAAGGGAGAAGGCATCATGGATTGGAAACTCGAACTCGTGCTCCTACCCGTATCGGATGTGGATCGCGCCAAAGCCTTCTACACCGAAAAGGTCGGCTTCAATTTGGATGTCGACCACAGCGCCGGCGATGAGTTCCGCGTCGTTCAGCTGACGCCGCCAGGCTCGGCCTGCTCGATCAGCATCGGGAAGGGCATCACGGACGCAGCGCCGGGCTCCGTCAAGGGCCTACACCTGGTCGTCTCCGACATCGAGGCCGCGCGTGCCGAGCTGGTCGCGCGCGGGGTGGACATTGGCGAGATCTTCCATTTCGAGTCGGGCAAACAGGTGCCAGGGCCGGATCCCCAACGCAGCGACTATGGCTCATTCCTCTCCTTCAGCGACCCCGATGGCAACAGCTGGGTAATACAGGAGGTCAGGCGCAGCGCACCAGCGGCATGAGGTAGGTGTTCAGTTTTGACGAAGGCGCAAAGGCAATCTTCCCATTGTGCCTTTGCGTCTTTGCGTCTTTGCGTTCTCGCGTTTTACCCCAAGTCTGAACACTTTCGATCGCAAGCGTGATTGGCGGGTGCTCCTCGACCAACTGGTCTATGTTAATCGCTCGGCAGACCGAGTAAGCTTGCCACAGAGATGTCCTCGTCGATCGCTTCCCAATGAATGCCCTCACCCTGTCCAATCAGCTCCCAGACCTGGCGCTGCTCCACCGTTGCGCGCAGCAAGCGCGGGAACCAGGCCAGCGGCGCGCTGATCTCGCGTCCATCGGCGAGTTGCACCCAGAGCGCTGTGTCGTCGCAGCGTGCGGCGACCGCCAGCGGCGACAGAACGATCACCAGAGAGCCGAGCGTTCTATGTGCTAAAGTGCTCATCCCATGCCTCCTGAAAGATTACACGATGTTGCTCAACTAGTTCGTACAATCGGCGGATCTCGCTCTGATTGTAGCCGACCGAGCGAGCTAGCGCCACTGGATTCAGCCAGAATTTCGCCGACTTCTCCGCCGTCTGGATATGAACGTGCGGTGGCTCGTTCGTCTCCCGGCTGTAAAAGAAGCAGCGATGCCCATCGATCCGCAGAATGGTTGGCATGTTCCTGCGCTCCTCAACATTCCAGATGCCCTGCCGAACGCGAATTGTTACACAATCGCCACTCTTTTGCTTCCATCGCATGTCCCCTTCCTCTCCTATACTATCCTTATGATCGTATAATTGCAATATCACGCCTCCGTGATGTGAAGACGATCACGTGCGTCGAGCTACCGAAAGGTTTGTTGTTCCTGGGAATGGGAGAGATCAGAAGATACCATGGACTCACTACTCGCCTACCTCCCGCAAGATCGCCGCGCGATACAAACCAGCGGTGCCCCGCTCCTAGTCCACACAATCGGCGCGGCGTTGTTCGCCGACATCTCTGGCTTTACATCGCTTACCGAAGCCCTTACCAACGCGCTTGGTCCGCGCCGGGGCGCTGAAGCCCTCACCCAGCAGATCAACGCCGTCTATGAGGCGCTGTTGGACGCAGTAGCGATCCATGCGGGCAGCGTGGTCGGGTTTGCCGGCGATGCCGTCACATGCTGGTTCAACGACGCCGGCACGCCAAACGCCGGCGCTTGCCGGGCAGTCGCCTGCGCCCGCGCCATGCAGTCGGCGATGGAGGCGTTTACCGCGCTGCCGCACCCGGCCGGCGGGACGCTGGCCCTGTGTCTGAAGGTCGCAGTTGCCACTGGGCCGGCGCGGCGCTTCCTGGTCGGCGATCCGCAGGCCCATCTGTTGGATGTGCTGGCCGGGGCAACAATCGACCGCATGGCGCTCGCCGAACATCTGGCGCAGGCCGCAGAAATTGTGGTGGATGCGGCGACGATCACGGCGCTTGGCGATCAGGATGTCACCGATTGGCGCACCGATCCGCCGACCGGCGTACGCTTTGCGGTCATCACGCGGACCGCCACGAGGCCGCAGATCCACACCATCCAGCAGCCAGGCTGGTCAGCGTCCAGTAGTCTGTCATCGGAGCAGCTGCGGCCCTGGCTGCTGCCAACGGTATACAACCGGCTGATCGCCGGCCAGGGCGAGTTTCTCACCGAGCTGCGCCCAGTCGTGGCGTGTTTTGTGCGCTTTGGCGGCCTGGATTATGATGCCGACCCGGATGCCCCAGCCAAGCTGAACAGCTACATCTGTTGGGTGCAGCAGGTGATCGCCGCATATGAAGGCGTTGTGTTGGATCTGACGCTAGGCGACAAGGGCAGTTATCTCTACGCCGTGTGGGGCGCGCCCGTGGCCCACGAGGACGATGCCCAACGTGCCGCGCATGCCGCCTTGGAGCTGCGCCTCCCGCCGCCGGCCTGCGGCTTCATCGGTTCGGTACAGATTGGCTTGAGCCGCGGCGAGATGCGGACCGGTGCCTACGGCAGCGCGACGCGCCGTACCTATGGCGCACTGGGCGATGAGGTGAACCTAGCGGCCCGACTCATGCAGGCGGCACCGCCAGGCCAGATTCTGGCTAGCGGGCGTGTGCAGGCTGCCTGCGCCGACTACTTCGACTGGGAAGCGCTGCCGCCATTTCAGGTCAAAGGGAAGCAGGCCATCGTCCCGGTCTATCAACTGCACGAGGCGCGCCGTGCGACGATCCGCCTGCACGAGCCGCGCTACCACGCCCCGTTAATCGGGCGTCAAAGCGAGCTGGCACAGATTACCGCAACGCTGGATCGTGCGGCTGCGGGCGCAGGGCAGATCATCGGCGTGGTAGGCGAGGCTGGGCTCGGAAAATCACGGCTGGTGGCTGAAGCCGTGCGAGCAGCACAGGCCGCCAGGTGGACCGTCTACGGTGGCGCGGCCCAGTCGTTTGGCATCAACACTGCGTACCTGGCCTGGCAGCCGATCTGGCGGGCGTTCTTTGGGCTGTCTGCCGACCACGAGGGCGAGTCAGTCGCGCAGATACAGCGCGAGTTGACCCGGCTGACGCCGGGAGCAATCGAGCGGCTGCCGCTGTTGGAACCAGTCCTCGGCCTGGCCCTGCCGAGGACCGAGCTGACGGAAAGCATGGACGAGAAGCTGCGCAAGGAGTCACGCGAAGCCTTGCTGATCGAGCTATTGCAGGCGTACGCTCGTCAGCGGCCAGTGCTCCTGGTGCTGGAAGATTGTCATTGGCTCGATCCGCTCTCGCTGGATCTGCTCGAAGCGGTCGGGCGGATGATCGCACACCTGCCGATGACGGTGCTGCTGGCCTACCGTGTCGCGGATCTGGCTCAGGGATCGCTGTCGCGTGTAGAAACGCTGCCCCAATTCACGGCGCTGGCGCTGACCAGCCTCGCTCCCGACGAGGCAGGTGCCTTTCTCGCGATGCGCCTGGCTGCCGCCCGTCCGCACGCGCAGCTCGCGCCGGTGCTCGTGGAGCGGCTGGTGGCGCGCGCGCAGGGCAACCCCTTCTACCTCGAGGAACTGCTGGCCTATCTGATCGACCAGGGCGTCGATCTGACCGATCTGGCAGTTGGGGCACGCGTGGAGCTGCCGGTCAGCTTGCAAAGCCTGATATTGAGCCGGATCGATCAGTTGGGCGATCGCGCGCAACTGACGCTGAAGGCAGCCAGCGTGCTGGGTCGGCTGATACGACTGGCCTGGCTGGCGGGCTACCAACCGACCCTCGGCGCCGCCGACCAGCTTCATGCGGACCTGGCGGAATTGGCTGGGCTACAATTGGTCACGCTCGATACACCCGAACCAGAGCCGGCCTACCTCTTCAAGCACATCATAACGCACGAGGTGGTCTATGGCAGCCTCGCCGAGGAAGTGCGGGTGCGCTTGCATGGACAGGTTGCCACCTGGCTGGAGCGGGCTGGGAGCGCCGACCTCGACCTGCTGGCCTACCACTACGGCCTCAGCGGCCACACCGCCAAGCGGCGGGAATATCTGCGCCGCGCTGCTGACGCCGCTGCTGCGATATGGTCGAATACCGCAGCGACCAGCTATTACGAACGGCTGCTGGCCGAGCTGAACGAGGCCGACGCGGAGCGGAGCAGCGTGCTGTGGGCGCTCGGCGAGATGCTGGAGCGGCAGGGGGAATGGGAGGCAGCGGCGGCGCGCTATGTTGCGGCGCTCGCAGCCGCACAAGATTCGCAAGCGCATGCGGCGGCGGCGCACGGGTTGGGAGTCGTGCGCGGCAAGCAGGGTGACTACACCGAGGCAGCGGCCTGGCTTCAGGCGGCATGCGCCGCATACGCCGCTGCCGGCGACGAAGCGGGTGCCAGGCGAACCCAGACCGAGATAGGACGCATTTCCTGGCTGCAAGGCGATTATCGGCAAGCCCGCGAGATCCTCGAGACGAGTCTGCGAATGGCGCAGGCTGCCCAGGACAGAATGGCAATGGCGAAAATACTCTATCATCTCGGTATCCTGGCCGTACGCCAGGGCGACCTGGGGCCAGCGCGGACGCTCTTGGAAGATAGCCTGGCGTTGTATCAGGAGCAGGGGCACCCAGCCAGTTGCGCGAGTGTGCTCAACAGCCTGGGGATCGTGGCCATGGAGCAAGAAGAGTTCGATCTCGCGCGAGCGCAGCTGGAGGAGAGCCTAATGCTGCGTCGCGCATTGGGTGACCGCTGGGGCCTTTCGCTCACGCTCGGCAACCTGGGCCTGGTGGCCCAGAACCAGAGTGCCTGGCAACAGGCGCAGTCGCTGCACATGGAGAGCCTTCAGCTATCGCAGGAACTCGGCGACCGCGTTAGTATGGCCAACACACTACAGAACCTGGGCATCGGGGCGATCGAGCAGGGCGATCAGTACCAGGCGCGCGAGCAGATGATCGCATGCCTGACATTATGCCGTGAGCTTGGGCCGGGCGCGCCGACGCCGGCCGCGCTGGTCGCGGCGGCTGCGACGATCGCGGCAAGCAACCTGGCAGCGCAGGTGTTGGGCGCAGGGTTACGTCTGCTGGCCGAGCAAGGGAGCGTTCTAGAAGCCTTAGAACGACGAGTGTATGATCAGGCCGAGGCAGCGATACACGCGGCGCTGGGGTCGGCGGCCTTTGATGTTGCCTGCGCCAGCGGGAAGTCGCTTTCCTGGGAGCAGGCCATCGATGCAGCATTGGCAGCGCTTGATGGGAGGTAGTCAGTGTTCAAGGGTTGGTTCCAAAAGAAGCCGCAGGCCACCGTGAACGGCACGTACCACCACGGCAACGAACACCTGATCGAGATCCGCAACATCGTCAAGACCTACCAGACCGCCGCCGGCCCGTTTATCGCACTCAAGGGTGTCAATCTCCAGATTGACCGGGGTGAGCTCATGGCGATCATCGGCAAGTCGGGCTCTGGTAAGTCGACGCTGATGAACATGATCACCGGCATTGATCGGCCTACCTCGGGCGAGGTGCTGATCGGCGATACCGCCGTTCACACGCTCGACGAGAGCCGTATGGCCGTGTGGCGTGGGCGCAACATCGGCATCGTCTTCCAGTTCTTTCAGCTCCTGCCGGCGCTCTCGCTGATCGAGAACGTCATGTTGCCGATGGAGCTTTGCGGAATGTACGCCCCGAGCCAGCGCCGCAGCCGTGCGCTGGCGCTGCTCGACCAGGTCGGCATGGCCGATCACGTCCACAAGCTGCCCTCCGCCATCTCCGGCGGTCAGCAGCAGCGTGTCGCCATCGCCCGCGCGCTTGCCAACGATCCGCCGATCATCATGGCCGACGAGCCGACGGGCAACCTCGACTCAAAGACTGCCGCAGCGATCTTCGCGCTCTTTGCACGACTTGCCAGCGAGGGCAAGACGATCGTCATGGTGACGCACGACAGCGACTTCGCCCAATCGGTCGACCGGTCAGCCATCGTCGCCGACGGCGAGATCGTCAACGAATATGTTGCGCGTGCGCTGGCGGCGCTGAACATCGATCAGCTCGGCTGGGTGGCCGGCCGGCTTCAGACGCACCAATATGCGCCCGGTGCCCTGATCGTGCAAGAGGGCGAAGAAGCCGACTGTTTCTATATCATCACGCGCGGCCAGGTCGAGATCTTTCTCACGCACCCTGATGATGGAAAGCTTGTCGTCAACCGGCTCGGGCGCGGCCAGTATTTCGGCGAGATAGGTCTGATGCAGGGGGGCCTGCGCACTGCCACCGCGCGTGCTGCGCAGTCCACATCAGTCGAGCTGGTGACGCTCGACCGCGAGTCATTTCTATCGGTGCTCGCCGAATCGGCGGCAGCCAAGGCCGAGATAGCAGAGATGGCCCGCGAGCGTGTTAAGCGAAGGTCCGGTCCTGAGGTGCAGGTGATGCAGGCTGAACCCGCCCCACCCCTGGAGCAGGAGTGATGGGGATGGATCAAATCTGGTTGCGCAGGATCATTCGCGAGATCATAGCGAATCGATCACGTACCGCGCTTACGGTGTTGTCGATCGCGGTTGGTCTCTTCGCAGTAAGCCTCACATTTCGCACGCAGGCGATATTATCGCGCAATGTGCTCGACTTCTACCCCAGCACCGTTCCGGCCGCCATCATCGTGCAAGTGCAACCGGTCGACCGCCAGCTCACGACCACGATCCGCCGCATCCCCGGCGTGCGGGCGGTCGAGGGACTGAGTCACATATCAGCGCGGGTGCGCATCGGCACGACCTGGCACGCGCTGGCGCTCAATGGCGTGGACGACATAACCAGCATACAGGTGAACCGACTGTTGCCGAATAGCGGTGCCTGGCCGGTGCCCAAGCGTTCCATGCTGATCGAACGATCCTATATCGACGGCACCGGCATCCAGAGTGGCGACTCACTTCCGATCAAGCTAGAAGACGGCCAGCAATACCAGATGCCGGTCGCCGGCACGGCCCACGATCTCGCGGTGGTCTCCGGTCGCCTTGGGAACGCGGTGCTACACGGCTATATCTCGCTTGACACCGCCGAGTGGCTGACCGGATCACGCGATGTGAACGAGTTCCAGATCGCCGTCGAGGACGACCAGCGCGACACAGCGCACCTGCGAGCGCTTGTGGAACGGGTACGTGCTGAACTCACGGACGCCGGCTGTAACATTGTGTATATCCGCGTGCGCGATCCGGGCGTACCGGAGTCCTACGCGATCTTGAAAGCGGTCTTCCAGACGCTGATCGCGCTGGGGACACTTTCGCTCCTGCTCAGCGCATGTCTTGTCGTCAACACCACCTCGGCGTTGCTGACGCGCCATGTGCCGCAGATCGGCATCATGAAGGCGATCGGCGCGCGCACGCACGACATCTTTGCCACCTATCTGAGCATGGTACTGCTGATCGCCCTGATCGCGCTGCTGGTCGCGCTACCAGCCGCCGCGCTGTGCGCCCAGCTGCTCGCGACCCAGCTGGCCTGGCTGCTGAACTATACCATTCAGGATGTCCGCGTACCATTTGGCGTGATCGCCCTGGAGCTTGCGGCCGGCATTATCACACCGCTGCTGGCCAGCCTGTACCCCGTGAGCGCCGCCGCAAGCGTGACGGTGCGCGAGGCGCTTGGCAGTGTGCAAGCCGGTTCGTGGAGCACGCGCGCCGCGAGCCAGGTGCGCGCGCCGATACCGGGTGTGCCGATCGCGCTGCTGTATGCCGCGCGCAGCATGTTCCGCCGCAAGGCCCGATTGCTCCTGACGCTCGCGGCGCTCATGTGCGGGGGCGCGATCGAGATAACCGTGATCAGCACGCAGGCGTCGTTGGCTGCGACACTCGATCAGGTCGCGGCATACTGGCAGCAGGATTTGACCGTGACCTTTGATCTACCCCAATCAACCACGCGCGTCACCGGCGAAGCAATGCAGGTGCCTGGCATCGTCGGCGTAGAGCATCAGCCGGCCGCACTCGCCGTCCGCCGACGCGCAAACGGCGGCGACTCAGAGGATCGCTACGCGATCTACGGCGTGCTGCCCAACACTGCGCTGCTCCGGCCAACGCTGGTGCAAGGGCGCTGGCTTGCGCCAGACGATACCAATGCGATTGTTATCAACGTGGATCTCCTCAAACGCGAGCGCGATCTCGCACTCGGCGACCGGCTCGATATCACGATCAATCAGCGGACGACCGCCTGGCAAGTCGTCGGCGTCGTCACAACCCACTTGCTGATCTACGGAGATTCGAGCATTGATCAGGGGGTCGGCTATGTCAGCGAATCCGCGTTCACGCAGCAGATCTACCGGTCGCAGCGCACGAACCGGATCATTGTCACAACATCCCAGCACGATGCTGCCTTTCAAAAGCAGGCCGGGAAGGCGCTTGAGGCCCACTTCGCCCAGCTCGGCATCCAGGCGCTGGTGCAAACCCGAAGCGAGATCCGCGCGCAGATCACCAGCTTTGTGAGCCTGATCGTCGTGCTGCTGCTGGTCATGGGGCTGAGCTTTGTCGCGATCGGCGCGTTGAGCCTGGTTGGAGCGATGAGCCTGAACGTGCTGGAGCGGACGAAGGAGATCGGCATCCTGCGCGCGATCGGCTCCTCGCACCGCCACATCACAGGCATTGTCGTGATCGAGGGCGCGTGCATTGGGCTGCTGAGCTGGATTCCGGCAACACTGCTCGCGCTTCCGCTCAGCAAGCTCCTGAGCGATGTCCTTGGCTGGAGCATCGTGAGCTGGCCGCTCGTCTACGTCTTTCCGCCGGTCGCGCCGCTGCTCTGGCTCGGCGTCGTCGCGCTTCTGTCAGCCAGCGCGAGCTACATCCCGGCGCGGCGCGCGGCGCAGATCAATGTCCGTGACGCGCTGGAGCATCAGTGACAGGATATATGCGATGGAGGGGTTTGGGGAGGCTTCGCCTCCCCAAGATCCCCACCTTTCCGCCCGACGGGGCGGCTACGCCGCCCCGTCGGGCGGGGAAAAGAGGTTTTTGGAGGGCTTGCAGCCCTCCAAGCCTCCCGCTGAGGAAGCCAGTGTATAGGTTCCATAAATGAGGAGCACTTTTGTGAGAAAGATCATCATTGGCGTGATCATCGTCGCGCTCGTCGTGAGCGGCATCTACGTGGCGACGAGTGGCCGGGCAGCGAATACGACGACTGCGCCGCTTGTAACGGAGGCGCAAGCGGTACAGGCAAACCGGCAGATGACTGCGGAAGGCAAGGTCGTGCCGGTGCGCAGCGTTGCGCTCAACTTTAGCAGCAGCGGTGTCGTGGCCGAGGTGCTCGTGCAAGAGGGCGATCGGGTCGCGAAAGGTGCGCCGCTGGCACGGCTGGACACGCGCGACCTGGAGCTGAATATCGCGCGGGCCGAGGCATCGCTGGCCCAGGCGCAGGCTAGTTACG
>Ga0075423_10001672_pt1 | contig 19731 bp, 17 predicted proteins | sample SoiMethybrSBSTD2_FD_80114 | JGI IMG/M metagenome (GOLD analysis project Ga0075423, IMG submission 80114) | Bulk soil microbial communities from a Populus tree surrounding site in Tennessee, USA - Soil MetaG P. TD hybrid SBSTD2 | ecosystem: Environmental > Terrestrial > Soil > Tree plantation...
CCAGGTCACGTTCGTCGCCGATCTCGCGGTTCGTCTTCCCTCCGCGACGAGGCCGAGGGGGAAACGTTCAAGGACCCCGATCCAGCTGATCGACTTCTCATCGCCTTGAACGCGGCACGGCCCGCGATCGCGGGAGGTGCCGCTACGAGGAGATCGGCTCGAGCACGAAGACCGGGATCCCACGCTCCGTTTTCGTCTGGTACGTGGCGTAATCGGGCCATGTCTCGACCGCACGATCCCACCACACGCGCTTCTCCTCGCCGTCGACCTCACGCGCCGTGTAGTCCCGCTTGACGTCGCGGTCCTGGAGCTCGACGTGCGGGTTCTTCTTCAGGTTGTGGTACCAGACCGGGTGCTGCGGGGCGCCACCGAGCGAGGCGACGACCGCATACACACCGTCGTGCTCGACACGCATCAGCGGCGTCTTCCGGATCTTGCCGGTCTTGGCGCCCACGGAGGTGAGGACGATCACCGGCCGTCCACGGAGGTCACCGCCCTCGGCGCCATCCGTCGCCTCGTAGAGCTCCGCTTGCGTGCGCGCCCAGGACGACGGACTGGGTTCGTAGTCACCTTCGAGTGGCATCTCCCGATGCTACCGGCCGATGCGAACCGGCCCGCGCCGACCGGATGGCGGAGACGACAGGATTCGAACCTGTGAGGGAGCTCAACACCCCCTAACCGCTTAGCAGGCGGCTGCTTTCGGCCACTCAGCCACGTCTCCACCGCCCATCCTAGCGAGGCACGGCCGCCGGTAGGCTCGGCGCGTGCCGGACGTGGTCGTCGTGGGCGGTGGGATCATCGGAGCGGCGTGCGCCGACGAGCTCACGCGGCGCGGGGCGTCCGTCACGCTGATCGAACGCGACGAGCTCGCGTCGGGCGCCTCCGGCCGGAACCAAGGGCTCTGGGTCCCACCCGAAGACGCCGCGCTCCAGCTGATGGCCGCGCGCTCGCTCCTTCGGTACCTCGCCGTCGCGGAGGAAGCGCCGCTGCCGGTGTGGATCGATCCGCGTCCCGTCGGCACCGTGTACGTGGCGATCGACGACGACGCCCTCCCCTCCACCGAGGCGATGATCCGGCGCGTCGGCACGACCGAGCCGCACATCGACGAGCTCGAAGATGCTGCCCTGGCGGAGCTCGAACCAGAGATCGCTCGAGGAATCGCCCGCGCCTGGCTCGTGCACGCCGGGCACCGGCTCGACCCGGCGGCGCTCACCGTCGCGCTCGCGCTCCTCGCGGCCTCGCGCGGCGCGACGATCCGGCACCACCTGTCCGTCCGGGCGCTCCGGACCGACGGCGACCGCGTCACCGGGGTCGTGACCGACGAGGGCGCGATCGATGCCGACGAGGTGGTCGTCGCCGCGGGGCCGTGGTCGCCGGCGTTGCTCGACCCGATCGGGGTCCGGCTCCCCGTGACCGGCGTCCGCGGATGGCTCGTCCGCGTCCATCCGTCCGAGCCACTCGTCCGCCACCTGATCCGGACGGTCGAGCGATCGCCGGATCGGATCGAGCGTCCCACCGCGGGCGAGGTCGCGAGCGGGGGACTCCCGATGAGCGACGACTACGGGTCCGTCGTGCATCCGCACGTCGACGGGACCGCGCTGATCGGCTCCTCACGAGCCGCGTGGCTCACGCCCGAGCCGGAGGATCCCGAGGTCCCTCGAAGGATCCTCTCCGAAGCGATCCGCGTGATCCCGCGGCTCGCGGAGGCGCCCGTCGTGTCGTCGTGGTGGGGTCTCCGGCCGATGACGCCGGACGATCGGCCGTTGATCGGCCGGGCTCGGGACGGACTCGTCGTCGCGACGGGCCACGGGAGCGAGGGCGTGATCAACGGGGCGGGGACCGCGGAGCTGGTGGCTGCGACGATCCTCGAACACGAGCCGCCGTTCGGGCCCTTCCCGTTCGATCCCTTCCGGTTCGACGCGGACTAACGCGAGAGCCGGCCCGCCGCTCCGAGCAGCTCGAGCGTCCGGTCGACGGGGAGCGCGAACAGGGTGTTCCCGTCGCGGCCGGTCATCGTCCGCGACGCGAGGAGGGCGTTCACGACGGCCTCCTCCGTCGCCTCGACCGTCGCACGGAACACGGCCGAGAGGATCCGCCCGGCCGCGGACCCGTCGGGGACCGCGGCCGGCGCATACGGCGCGCCGTCGCGCGGGACGCGGTTCGCGGTCGAGAACGCGATGAGCTGCTCGCCGCTCGTGTTCGACGCGTGGGAGCCGCCGCGCGACAGCCCCATCCCGGCGCGCTCCGCCACGCGACGGAGCTGATGCGGCAGCAGCGGCGCGTCCGTCGCGACGATGACGATGCACGACCCCTCGGTGTGCTCGATCGGCATGTCGTCGCGGAGCCGTTCGCCGACGCGGACGCCGTCGATCAGCAGGTTCTGGCGGTCGCCGTGGTTCGTCATGACGAGGACGCCGACCGTGGAGCCGCCCGCCTCGGGCTCGAGGGCCCGCGACGCCGTCCCGATCCCGCCCTTGAAGTCGTAGCACTGCATGCCGGTCCCTGAGCCGACGCATCCCTCCTCGACGGCGCCGGATGCGGCGGCGTCGAGCGCCCCCCACACGTCGTCGTCGGAGATCGGCTCGGCGAGGACGTTCGACAGGAAGGAGTCGTCGCACTCCGTGACGCAGGGCATCACGGCCTCGCCGGCGTCGCCGTCCTGCCTCGCGATCCACCGGACCGTCGCGTCGTACGCCTTGCCGATCAGCATCGACGACGTGAGCACGATCGGGGAGTCGAGCGTCCCCCACTCGCGGATCGTATTGATCCCGATCAGCTCGCCGTAGCCGTTCAGGATGTGCGTCGCCGCGTAGACCGGCTCGAGCCAGGGGCGACCCTCGTGCGGCATGATCGCCGTGACGCCCGTCCGGACGGCGTCGGGAGCACCGTCATCGCCTCGGATCACCGTCCGGTGGCCGACCCGGACGCCCGCGACGTCCGTGATCGCGTTGAGAGGCCCCGGCGTCCCGCGACCGATCGTGATGCCCAGGTCACGGGCACGTCGGTTCGGCATGGCCCGCTACCATACCCAGCGTGGGGATCCTCGGCCTCGGAGTGTCGTTCCGTCGCGCGCCGGTCGACCTGTTGGAGCGCTTGGCGTTCGACGATGCCGACCTGACGAAGGCCTACCACCACGCCGCCGACCTCGAGGGCCTCGACGAGGTCGTCGTGCTGTCGACGTGCAACCGCGTCGAGGTCTACGGCAGCGTCGCCTCGTACCACGCCGGGTTCCTCGCGTTGAAGCGGGTGCTGCTCGACACGCGCCACGTCGATCCGGACGCGATCGCGGATCCGCTCTACGCGCACTGGGACGGCGACGCGGCCGAGCATCTGTTCGCGGTGGCCTCCGGGCTCGATTCGATGGTGCTCGGCGAGACGCAGATCCAGCGACAGGTGCGCGACGCGTACCGGCGGGCCGAGGCCGAAGGCGTCGCGGGGCCCGCGCTCGGCTCGGTCTTCCACGCCGCGACGAGGGCCGGCCGGCGCGTGCGGAGTGAGACCACGCTGGGAGCGGCGCCCGACGCGTACGTGTCGCTCGCGGCCGACCTGGCCGACGGCGCGCTCGGGGGGCTCGAGGGCCGCCCGACCGTGGTGATCGGCGCCGGCACGATGGCCGAGCTCGCCGTCCACCACCTCCGTCGTCGCGGCGCGGGTCGGATCCGGATCCTGAACCGATCCCTCGAACGGGCGCGGATGCTCGCCGGACGGACCGGGACCGACCACGGAGGTCTCGAAGGCGTCCCCGAGGCGCTCGCGCTCGCCGACCTGATCGTGTCGGCGACCGGCGCGGCCGGCCACGTGATCGCTCGGGACGACCTGCGGCGGGCGGCGGCCGGCCGCGCCGGTCGCCCCCTGGTCGTGCTCGACCTGGCGGTTCCCCGCGACGTCGAACCGGGTACCGACGTCGACACGGTGGAGGTCTTCGACATCCTGGCGCTCCGTGCACGGATCGGCGATCGGTCGCCCGAGACCGCCGGCGAGGTCGCGCGCGCCGAGGCGCTCGTCGCCGACGAGGTGCGGCGGTGGCGGATCCGGCGGCGCGGCGACGAGCTGGCGCCGCTGATCCGCGCGATCCTGGAGCGTGGGGACGCCGTCGTGCGGGCGGAGCTCGATCGGTGGGCGTCCGCGCTCGCGTCGCTCGAGCCCCACGAGCGTGAGGCGGTCGAGGCGCTCGCACGGGGCGTGGCCGCGAAGCTGCTCCATGACCCGATCGTCGGGCTCAAGGAGCACGCGGACCCCGCTCGCGCGCACGGGAAGCTCCTGGCCGATCTGTTCGGCCTCGACCCCGACGCGTGACGTCGTGGCCGCCCTGCGGATCGGGACGCGTCGGTCGGATCTCGCGCTCGCGCAGGCCGGGGAGGTCCGACTGCTGCTGAAGGAGATCGGCGTCGAGGCGCAGCTCGTGCCGCTGTCGACGACCGGCGACGAGGGAGGCTCGGCGGACGCGTCCACGGCCGGGCTCAAGGGCCTGTGGATCGACACGATCGTGTCGGGACTCCGCGACGGCGAGATCGACCTCGCCGTCCACTCCGCGAAGGACCTCCCGGCCGAGGACGACGACGATCTCGTGATCGGCGCGGTGCCGCGGCGAGCCGACCCCCGCGACGTGATCGTGACGCGCGCCGAGGGCGGGCTCAAGGCCGGGATGTGGGTGGGCACGTCCTCGATCCGGCGCCGCTCGCAGCTGCTCGCCGCGTTCCCGGGTGTCCAGGTCGCGCACCTTCGCGGGAACGTCCCGACGCGGCTGCGGAAGCTCGCCGGCGGCGAGGTCGACGCGGTGATCCTCGCGGCCGCGGGCCTCGACCGGTTGCGTCTCCGGCCCAAGCACGCTCGGGCGCTGAGCGTGGGCGCGATGGTGCCGGCGCCGGGGCAGGGGTCGCTCGCGGTCCAGTGCAGGACGGCGGATCGCGAGGTCAGGGCGATGCTGTCGACGCTCGAGCATCGAGCGTCCGGCGTCGCGCTCGAGACCGAGCGCGCGCTCGTGCGGACGATCGGCGGCGGCTGCGACCTCCCGCTCGGCGCGATCGCGGCCGTGAAGGGCGATCAGGTCCGGCTCGCCGCCGTCGTCGGCTCGCCGGACGGCGCGCGCATCCTGCGAGCAGCCGCCGACGCCGCCGACCCGCAGCGGGCCGCCCGGATCGTCGCGTCGAGTCTCCGAGAGCAGGGCGCCGACGAGATCCTCGCCGCGACGCAGGACGCGTGAACAGCACCCTCGAGGGCCGGACGGTCCTCGTCACGAGGCCTGCCGAGCGCTCGTCGCGATTGGTCAATCTCCTTGACCAACGTGGGGCGCGCGCGATCGTCGCACCGACGATCGCGCTGCGACCGGTCCGGAGCGCCGCGCTCACGGCGGCGCTCCGCGATCTCGCCGAGGGTGGGTACGCGTGGCTGGTCGTCACCTCTCCCGCCACCATCGGCGTGCTGGCGGACCGGCTCTCGGGACCACGTGACGTCCAGGCCTCCGTCGCCGCCGTCGGCGACGGCACCGCCGAGGCGTTCCGTCGATGGGCCCGGCGCCCACCCGATCTCAGGCCGGCAAGCTTCACGGTCGCGGCGCTCGCCCGCGCGTTCCCGCGGGGGCGCGGCCGCGTCCTGTGCCCTCGCGCGGACGTCGCCCCACCGGGGCTGGAGGAAGCCCTCGAGGCGAAGGGATGGACGGCCAAGCGCGTCGACGCCTACCGGACGCGGTTCCCGAGCGCGCTGCCCTCCGCCGCGCGGAGGGCCCTCGCGGCGGGCGAGGTCGACGCGATCACGTTCACGAGCGCCTCGACCGTCCGGGGCTTCGTCCGGGCCGGCGGGACGATCGGGCGGCCGTCGAAGGTCGTGTGCATCGGCCCGGTCACCGCGAAGGAGGCCCGGGCGCACGGGATCACCGTCCACGTGGTCGCAGACCCGCACACGACCGACGGGCTCGTGACCGCGCTCGAGCGCGTCTTCACCCCCCGCCATCCGCGCTGAAGGTCCCGCGGCGACGGGACGCAGGTCCTGTGCGAGGAAGGGCCGGCGTCGAAGGCGCCGGCCCTCCCGTTCGTCTAGACCCACACGCGTCGGAGCGCCTCGAGGACGTTGCCGCCCGCGAGCTTGCGGATCCGCTCGTCGTCGTACTCGTGGGCCACCATCCACCTGATCACGTTCGGGAACTCGCTCAGGTTCTCGAGGCCCTCGACGTAGGGGACCTTCTCGTGCGCGCCCACCTCGCCCGTGTCCATCGCCGCCGCGTAGAGGTCGTGGAAGCCGACGTGATCCCCGAACACCAGGTCCGGGCCGAAGCCGACGTGGTCGATCCCCATCACGTCGACGCAGTACTCGACGTGCTCCATCACGGCCTCGAGCGAATGCCGCGGGTGCTCCACGCCGATCGTCGTGTGCGGTGACGCCTCGACGCCGCACACCCCTCCGGTCGCCGCGACCGCCTCCAACAGATCGTTGGTCTTCAGCTTCCCTTCGTCGAACAGCGCCCGGGCGCCGGAGTGCGACAGGAAGACCGGCCGCTCCGACGCCTCGCACGTCTGCATCGCCGTGAGGTCACCGGTGTGGGAGACGTCGATCGCCATGCCCAGCCGGTTCATCCGGCGCACGGCCTCGCGCCCGAAGGTCGTGAGCCCTCCGTCGCCCGGGTCGCGGATGCCGCCGCCGAGCTGGTTCGACTCGCTGTACGCGACGCCGCACATCCGCACGCCCAACCCGTACAGGACGTCGAGCCGGTCGAGCTCGTTCTCGATCGGCGCCGCTCCCTCGAGGCACGGGATCATCGCGATCCGGCCGGTCCGGTGCGCCTCCTCGATGTCCGCCACGGTCGACCCGACGACCACGAGCGACTGGTGCGCCACGTCGGCCAGATGCATGCCGAGGTCGTGGATCACGTCGGTCCATTTCCAGCCGCTCTTCGACGTGATCGTCGCCGTGCCGTCCATGAAGTTCTCGAAGATCGCGTCCAGACCGCTCGCCGCCAGCCCCTCGTAGCCGTAGAACTCGCGCCCCTCACGGATGTAGGCGTCGTTCTCCGAGAGGTCGGCCGGCATGATCCCCGCGTGATCGTGCAGCGAGATGCACACGCTCTCCCGGAGCAGGCGGTCCGCCCGCTCCTCTCGCTCGGGGCTCAACGGGTAGACGAACGGCTCGACCCGCCCGATCTGCGGGGGCAGCTCGAACTCCCGGTAATCCTTCCCGGCTTCGAGGTACGAGAACGAGCCGTACCCGTCCCAGCGCTTCTTCGGCTCCATGCGCCGAACGGTACCGGGCGGCTACCCTTCACGCATGGCCTTCCCGCAGCACCGTCCCCGCAGGCTCCGCCGCACCCCGGCGCTCCGCGAACTCGTCCGCGAGACGGACGTCCGCCCGTCGGACCTCGTCGCCCCCCTGTTCGTGAAGGAGCCGCTCGAGGAGCCGATCCCGATCGCGTCGATGCCCGGTCAGATGCAGCACACGATCGAGTCGCTGCGGAAGGAGGCGGCCGATATCCGCGAACGGGGCGTCGTGGCCTTCGTCCTGTTCGGGGTTCCCGAGCGGAAGGACGCCGAGGGCTCGGAGGCCTGGAACCGCGACGGGATCGGGCAGCGCGCGATCGCGGCCCTCCGGGCGGACTTCGGCGACGACGCGGTCGTCATCGCGGACCTCTGCCTGGACGAGTACACCGACCACGGGCACTGCGGCGTGCTGAACGAGCGCGGCGAGGTCGACAACGACCCGACGCTCGCGCGGTACCGGTGGATCGCCACGGCGCAGGCCGACGCGGGCGCCCACATCGTCGCCCCGAGCGGGATGATGGACGGCCAGGTCGCGGCGATCCGCGGCGCGCTCGACGAGGCGGGACACACCGACGTCGCGATCATGGCGTACGCCGCGAAGTTCGCGTCGGCGTTCTACGGGCCCTTCCGCGAGGCGGCCGAGGGCGCCCCGCGCTTCGGCGACCGCACCGGCTACCAGGAGGACCCGGCGAACGCCGACGAGGCGCTGCGCGAGGTTCGGACCGACCTCGACGAGGGCGCGGACGTCGTGATGATCAAGCCGGCGCTGCCGTACCTCGACGTCGTGCGGGCCGCGAAGGACCTCGGCGCCGCCCCGGTCGCCGCCTACAACGTGAGCGGCGAGTACGCGATGCTGAAGGCCGCCGCGCAGAACGGCTGGATCGACGAGCGCCGCGCGGTGCTCGAGATCCTGACGTCGATCCGGCGCGCGGGGGCCGACATGATCCTCACGTACCACGCGAAGGACGCGGCCGACTGGCTTCGGTGAACGTCAGACGCTGAACGGCTCGTACCCGGGAGGCGTCGGTGGAACGCCTTCGGCGTCCTCCCAGCGATCGGCGATCCAGAGGAGGAGGCCGTCGCGGAACCGCGGCGCCGTCACCTGCAGGCCGAACGGAACGCCGCTCGGGAACGCTCCGGCGGGGAGGGAGACCGCCGGGTTCCCGGTGATGTTCTGCAGGACGGTGACGTAGAGGTCGTTCGACGTCATCCCCTCGGCCTGGCCTTCGGCCGCGATCGCGTCGCTCGCCATCACGGGCGACAGCAGCAGCCCATCCTCCCCGAGGAGCTCGTCGAACCTTCGCGCGAACTCGAACCGTCGTCGGCGCGCGGCGATGTACTGCTCGGGCGAGACCAGGAGGCCGCCTTCGATGAAGGACAGCCCCGAGGGAGAGAGCCGGGCGCGATGCTCCTCGAACCACCGCCGTCCGAACATGTTCGCGTGCTCGAAGCCGACGATCGTGATCCAGTCGTCCTCGGGGTTCCGGTCGAAGACGTCGGAGGGCCGGATCGATCGCGGATCGACGCCGAAGATCTCGGCGAAGCGGGCGAGGGCCGTGGCGAACACCGTCGCGGTCGCGGTGGGAAGCGTGACGTCCGGTGCCCACTGCTCCACCGCGATCACGCGCCCGATCGTCCGGTCGTCGTCGGGACGCCTCGGCGTCGTGGTGGGGTCCCCGGGCGTCGGTCCCGCGAGCACCTCCAGCAGCACGCGGAGGTCATCCGCGCGCGTCGAGAGCGGTCCGTCGGTCGAGTAGTCGATCCAGTCGGGGATCGGGTCACGCCCGACCACCCCGTTCGTCGGCTTCAGCCCGAACAGGCCGCAGTAGGCGGCGGGGATCCGCACGGATCCCCCGCCGTCGGTCGCGGTCGCGATCGCGGCCATCCCGGCCGCGATGGCCGCCCCCGACCCGCCCGAAGATCCGCCGGGTGTCCGCTCCGGGTTCCACGGGTTCCGCGTGGGGCCGAAGACGAGGTTCGACGTGAACCCCTCCGCAGCGAACTCCGGCATGTTCGTCTTGCCGACGACGATCGCGCCGGCGGCGCGGAGCCGCCGGACGACGAGCGCGTCGGTGATCGCCGGCTCCGCCTCGGCGAACACGAGCGAGCCGAAGGTCGTCCGCATCCCGGTGACGTCCGTCATGTCCTTCACGAGCAGCGGCAGGCCCGCGAGCGGCCCGGCCTCGCCGCCGCTCGCGAGCTCCGCGTCGAGCCCCTGCGACTCGTCGAGCGCCTCCTCGGCCCGGAGCGCGACGACGGCGCCCAGATCGGGGTCGAGCTTCTCGACCCTCCGGAGCGACTCGCGCACGAGCTCGTGCGCACCGATCCGGCGCGCGGCGACGTCGGCTGCGAGCTCGCGGAGCGTGGGCATCGGCGGGATGCTAAACGGCGGACGCCGGCGAACCCGGCATCGTTGCGCGAGCGAACAGCGCCAGGAGCTCGTAGACGACGTTCGCCGCCGCCACCGTCGTGAGCTCGGCGTGATCGTACGCGGGCGCGACCTCGACGACGTCCGCCCCGACCAGCTGGAGGCCGTCGAGCGCGCGGAGCGTCGCGAGCAGCTCGCGGCTCGTGAGCCCACCGGCCTCCGGCGTCCCTGTCCCGGGCGCGTGCGCCGGATCCATCACGTCGACGTCGATCGAGACGTACACGGGCGCATCGCCCACGCGGCGGCGGATCTCGCCGGCGATGTCCTCAACCGAGCGCTGCTCGTAGTCGAACGCGCCCACGACACCGAAGCCGAACCCCCGGTCCTCGACGAGGTCATCGCGCGTGAAGAGCGACCCGCGGATCCCGAGGTGCATCGAGACGTCCCCGGCGAAGAGGCCCTCCTCGGCCGCGCGACGGAACGGGGTGCCGTGCGTGTACGCGGCGCCGAAGTAGGTGTCCCACGTGTCGAGGTGCGCGTCGAAGTGCACGAGGGCGATGGCCCCGAACTTCGCCGCGGTCGCGCGCAGCAACGGAAGCGCGATCGTGTGATCGCCGCCGAGCGCGATCACACGACCGGCGTCGGCGAGGAGCGAGCGCGCGGCCGCCTCGATCTGCCCGATCGCCTCACCGATCGCGAACGGCGTGCACCCGACGTCGCCGGCGTCGGCAACCTGCTGTGCCCCGAACGGCTCCACGTCCAGGGCCGGATGGAGGGCGCGCAACAGCCGTGAGCCCTCGCGGATCCCCGCCGGGCCGAAGCGAGCGCCGGGCCGATAGGTCGTCCCGGCGTCGAACGGCACGCCGAGGACGGCGACGTCGCACCGCGTGACTTCGTCCAGCCGCGGCAGCCGGGCGAACGTGGCGAACCCGGCGAAGCGCGGGATCCGCAACGGATCGATCGGGCCGAGCGGCCGATCGCCGCCGCCGAGTCGCCCGTCGTCGCTCAACCTCCGCCTCCTCCGCGCGCGGCGGCGGCCCGAGCGCGCCACGCGCGCACGCGGCGCCGATACAGCCCGTAGGCGACGGGACCCGCCGCGATCGGGAACCAGTACGAGACCAGACGGTACGCGAGCGTCGCGAGCGTGGCCTGCGCGCCGGGTACGCCCGCGAGGATCAACGTCGCGGTCAGGCCGGCCTCGACGAACCCGAGGCCGCCGGGCGTGATCGGGATCGAGCCCAGGACGACCGCGGCGACGTAGGCGAGGAGCACGAGCGAAGGCTTCGGGCGCGACCCGGCGGCGACGAGCGCCGCGAGGAGCGCGAGGTAATCGAACAAGACGTTCCCGGCGGAGCGAAGGATCGCGCCGCCCCATTGCTTCCCGAGCGTGGCGCGAACGATGTCGCGCTCTTTCGTCACCCGCGCGGCGAGATCGTGGAGCGGCGGGCGGCGCCGAAGCAACGTGTTGTGGAGCCGCTCGATCGCGTTCGCGGACCATACGATCGGTCGGTTCGCCAGCAGGAGGACCGCGCCGCCCCCGACGAGCAGCACGAAGGCGCCGACCCCGAGCCAGGCCGCGCGCGACAGCCCGCGGTCGACCGCGACGCCGCCGAGGATCGCCGGGAGCGACAGGACCGGCAGCGCGAACAGCGTCGCGGTGTTGATCAGCGAGACCGCCGTCAGGCCGGTCGCGATCAACGGGGCGTCCATCCCTCCGCCGACGAGCAGGCGGTACTGCGTCGCCGCGCCGACGGCCGCGCCGCCCGGAAGCGTCTTGCTGATCGAGTTGCCGACGAGCTGCGACGACCCGATCAGGAAGTAGCGGCTCGACCCCAGACAGAGACCGATCAGGAGCCAGATGCAGAGGAAGCTCGCCGCCTCGAGCGCCGCCATCACGAGGAACCAGACCGGGTTCACGTGCTTCAGCTCGTCGAACGAACCGAAGACGGCGACGAGCGAGGGCCACACCACGTAGAGGCCGATCAACGCGAGGAGGAGCGCGACGACACGGCCCGGCGTGACGAGGCGCGGGCGTGCGGGAAGGGTCACCTCCGGCACGGTCGCCTCAGGGTCGGATCCGCTCACCGGGCCAGCGTCGCCGGACGATGCGCCGCCGTCAACGACGGCGGCGCATCCGTAGCATCGGGCGCGTGGGCCGGTCCGAGGAGCTGTTCGCGCGCGCGAACGAGGTGATCCCCGGCGGCGTCGACTCGCCGGTGCGGGCCTTCGGCGCGGTCGGCGGCGTCCCGCGCTTCTACGACCGCGGCGAGGGCGCCTACGTCGTCGACGTCGACGGCGTGCGGTACGTGGACCTCGTCGGGTCGTGGGGTGCGTTGCTGTTCGGGCACGCGCACCCCGAGATCATCGCCGCGGCCACGGCGGCCGTCGAGAAAGGCACGTCCTTCGGGGCGCCGACCGAGGGCGAGGTCGAGCTCGCTGCGCGGATCGTCGACGCGCTCCCGAGCGTCGACATGGTGCGCCTCGTCTCGAGCGGCACCGAGGCGACGATGTCGGCGATACGCCTGGCGCGCGCCGCGACCGGACGCGACCTCGTGCTCAAGTTCGACGGCTGCTACCACGGACACGCCGACGCGTTCCTCGCCGGCGGCGCCGGGAGCGGGCTGGCGACGTTCGGGATCCCGGGCTCGCCCGGCGTGACCGAGGGCGCTGCCCGGGACACGCTCACGATCCCGTACAACGACCGCGACGCCGTCGGTCGTGCGTTCAACGAGGCCGGCGACCGCCTCGCCGCCGTGATCGTCGAGCCGGTCGCCGCGAACATGGGCGTCATCGCACCGGCGCCGGGGTTCCTCGAGGACCTCCGCACGCAGACGGCTGAGCACGGCGCCGTCCTGATCTTCGACGAGGTGATCACGGGATTCCGGATCGGCTACGGCGGCGCGCAGACCCGCTTCGGCGTCATCCCCGATCTCACGACGCTCGGCAAGGTGATGGGCGGCGGGTTCCCGTGCGCGGCGTTCGGCGGGCGCGCCGAGCTGATGCAGCTGCTGGCGCCGCTCGGACCGGTCTACCAGGCCGGCACGCTCAGCGGGAACCCGGTCGCTGTCGCTGCGGGGATCGCGACGCTCGACCTCGCCCGTCGCTTCGACCCGTACCCGGGGCTGGAGCACACCGCCGACGCGCTCGAGGCGGGACTGCGGTCCGCCTTCGTGGCGAAGGGGATCCCGGTGTGGGTCGGACGCGCCGGCTCGCTCCTGAGCGTCTTCTTCACGGACGGGCCGGTGCGCGACTTCGCGGAGGCGAAGGCCGCCGACCACGAGCGGTTCGAGAGGCTCTTCCATCACCTGCTCGAGCGCGGCGTCACGCTCCCGCCGTCGGGCTACGAGCTGTGGACCCTCGGGACGCAGCACGGCCCCGACGAGGTCGGGGCCGTGCTCGATGCCGTCGCGTCCTTCGAGGGTTGACGACGGAGCCGGCCGCGTTACGCGGCCGGCTCCGGCACGAGATCCTCGTCGTCCTCCGGGATGTCGAGCACGGTCACGACCGTGTCGATCTCCCGCTTCGGAGGCGCCCACGCGGGCTGTGAATCGGTGATGCCGAACAGCTCCCACTGCCGCATATCGTTACCGCCCTCCTCGCACCATGGAACGGTCGAGGTATCGGCACATGGGGAAGACGGCCAGTATCCGCCCTCCGGTCCCTCTTTGGGAAGGGGGGCATGGCCGAACGGGGTAGGCTCACGGGCCGATGGCCGGCGAGCCCTTCGAGACCTTCTCCGCCGCAACGCGCGCGCGCTGCGGCGACTCGGCTGGGGCCTGGCTCGCGAGGGTCCCGGACCTGGTCGCGGAGCTCGGCGAGCGATGGTCCCTGCAGCTCGGTGAGCCGTCCTCGACCGAAGAGGCGTACCTGGTCCCCGCCGATCGGGGCGGCGAGCGCCTCCTCCTCGAGATCTCCTACCCCGACGGGTGGTGGCCGGAGACGACGAAGGCGCTCGAGGCCTGGCACGGCGACGGCACCGTCCGGCTCTTCGAGCAGGATCCTCACGGGGCTCGGCTCCTCGAACGACACGCCCGCGCGCCCGAGACCGGCGACGAGACATCGGCCCTCCGCGACGTCGCCGCGACCGCCCGCCGGCTCTGGATCGCTCCACCCGACGGCATCACGACCGTGGCGGTAGAGGTCCGCGCGTGGGGGTCCGAGCTCCCACCGCGGCACGTGAGGGCCGGCCGGCCGTTCGAACGCGACATGGTGCGCCGCGCCGACGACCTCTTCGCGACGCTCGGGCCGACCCAGGGCGAGCGCGTCCTGCTCCACGGCGACCTCCACCTGACCTCCCTCGCGCTCGCCGACGACCGCCGCATCCTGATCGGACCGCGGCCGCTCGTCGGCGAGCGCGAGTTCGACCTCGCATCGCTCATCCGCGACACGCCGCTCGAGCTGCTCGCAGACGTCCACGAGGGTCGCCGTCGTGTTCGGGAACGCCTCGAGACGCTCGTCGAGGAACTCGGATGCAACGCCACCCGCCTCAAGAACTGGGCGTTCGCGACGGCCGTCGACCAGGCGATCTGGCTCGCGGAGAACGGCCACCACGGCGGCGGAACGGCGGTCATCGAAACCGCTCGGATGATCGATCAGATCGAGGTCTAGCGGGATCGTGGGAGCGCGCGGTCGCGGACGATCTCGCGCACGCAGTGGTGGCCGGGCATCCCGGTCACGCCGCCGCCGGCGTGGGTCGCGCTCGACGCCTGGTAGAGCCCGCGGATCGGCGTCCGGTAGTCCGCGTACCCGACGGCCGGTCGCATGTGGAACAGCTGATCGACGGTGAGCTCGCCGTGGAAGATGTTCCCGCCGATCAGGCCCCACCCTTCCTGCATCTCGCGCGGGCCGATGATCTGCCGCGCCAGCACCGAGTCCGTGAACCCGGGCGCGACCGCGTCCACCCGGTCGATCAACCGGTCCGCGTACGCCTCCAGGTCCTTCGTGTGGTCGACGCCGTCGTCGGCCCACGACTCGGGCACCCACTGGGTGAACATCGACATCGTGTGGATCCCCTCCGGTGCGAGCGTGTGATCCATGACCGTCGGGATCGCGGTGTCGCTGAACGCGTGCGTCGCCGCCGCGCCCGCCCGCGCCTCCTGGAACGCGGTCTCGAGCCCCTCGTCGTCGTCGAGGATCTGGATCGCGCCGCCGTGGATCTCGGGGTCGAACTCCGGATCGGACGTGAACGTGGGAAGCCTCGACAGCGCGAGGTTGATCTTCACGGTTCCGCTGCGCGTCTTCCAATGCTCGATGTCCTGGGCGAAGCCGTCCGGGAGCTCGCCTCGATCGAGCTGCTCGAGGAACGTGATCTTCGGGTGGCAGGCGGTCACACCGAGCGGCGCCGAGAGCTCTTCGCCGTTCTCGAGCAGGACTCCGACGAACCGGCCGGAGGCCGTGCGGATCTTCGCGACGCCGGCGTTCACGCGAACCTCCGCGCCGAAGAACCGCGCCGCCTCTTCGCACGCCTTCCCGACGGCGCCCATCCCGCCCTCGGGGTAGCCCCAGCTCGCGATCTGTCCGTCGCCGATGTCCCCGACCGAGTGGTGCATCAGGACGTACGCCGTCCCCGGTTCCTCGGGGCCGGCCCACGTCCCGATGATCCCGTTGACCGCCATGAAGCCCTTCACGATCGGTGACTCGAACCACCGGTCGAGCAGGTCCGTCGCGCTCATCGTGAACAGGCGCGTGATGTCGGCCACGGTTCGTTCGTCGATGTGCTTGCGGAGGCGCCACCCGAGGCTCGCGACGTCGCGGACGTCGCGGAACCTCTTCGACCCCAGGTGCGGCGGCGTCCGCATCAGCAGCGGCCCGAGGATGTCCGCCACCCGACCGATCCATCCCTCGAAAGCGAAGTACGCCTCGGCGTCGTTCTTCGAGAAGCGCGCCACCGACGCGTGGGTGCGCGCCGGGTCGTCGGACTGGATGATCGACCCACCGCCGGGGACGGGCAGGTACCCCATCCCCTGCGGGTGGATCCTGTAGCCGAATCGCTCCAGCTGGAGGTCCCGCTGGATCGACGGCGGCATGAGCGACATCACGTAGCTGAGGGTGGTGACCTTCACACCGGGGAGCTCCTCGGGCCAGGGCTCGCTCGTGTCGGCTGCGCCGCCGGTCTTGTGACGCTTCTCGAGCACCACCGTCCGGGCGCCGTGCTTCGCGAGGTAGGCGGCGGCGATGAGCCCGTTGTGCCCGCCGCCGATCACGAGCGCGTCGTAGCGGTTGGCGTTCGCTCCCATCCCGGGCAGGGTAGCCGGAGCGGCGGCCCGGACGGTAACGGACGAGGCCCTGCGAGAGACTGAAGGGGCAGAACGGAACGAAGGAGCTTGCATGACCACGCAGACCGCCACCTTCGGCGCCGGGTGTTTCTGGGGCGTCGAGTGGGTCTTCAACAAGGTGCCCGGCGTCGTGAGCGCCGTCTCCGGTTACAGCGGAGGCCACGTCGAGTATCCGAGCTACCGCGAGGTGTGCACGGACACCACGGGGCATGCCGAGGTCGTCCAGATCACGTTCGACCCCGACGTCGTGACCTACGACCAGCTCCTGGAGGTCTTCTGGGAGATGCACGACCCGACGCAGGTGAACCGGCAGGGCCCGGATGTCGGGTACCAGTACCGGAGCGTGATCCTCACGCATTCGCCCGAGCAGCGGGCGGCCGCGGAGCGCTCACGGACCGAGGCGCAGGCGCGCTTCAACCGCCCGATCGCGACCGAGATCGCCGACTTCACGGCCTTCTACCCGGCCGAGGAGTACCACCAGCGGTACTACGAGCGGAACGGCCACCAGCCGTACTGCCACGTGCTGCCGGCGGGACTGCTCGAGCGCCTCGGGCTGGTGCCTCAGCCCCGGTAGCCGACGATCTTGTGCGAGCTGTCGCACAAAGGCTGACACCGCGAGGCACCGCATCGACAGAGGGAGACCCGGTCGCGACCCGCGACCGGGTCTCCTTCGTACGTGAGGTCGACATGTCCGGCCACGCGGACGGGACCGTCCGGCTTCAGCGCCAGCGCAGGGGGACCGGCGGGATCGGGGACATCCCAGGTGAAGGGACCCGGTTCGGGTCCGGACGGAGGCTCTTCCTCGAAACACCCGTACGGGGATGGCCGGTCGCACAGCGGCATCGTCGACGACGTCCCGCAGCGGCAGATCGCGTAGCTCCGGCCGGCTTCGGTCAGGGGCTCCACCCGCCAGCCGTCGTCGCCGCGCTCCAGGCGGCCGATCTCCACGCCGTCGACGAGCATGGGTCCGTCGCGCACGATCCGGATCGTCGGGCGTTCCATCGCCACGGACGCTAACAGCGCCGGGATGCGCGCCCTGTAGAGGCCCCGCGCGGCGGTGGGCTAGGCTCGCCCGATGGCGGAGGAACGCAAGCTCGTCTCGGTGCTCTTCGTCGACATCGTCGATTCCACGGCCCACGCCGAGGCGAGCGACCCGGAGGACATCCGGGAGCGGCTCCAGCTGTTCTTCGAGACCTTCCGCACGCGGGTCGAGCACTTCGGCGGCGTCGTCGAGAAGTTCATCGGCGACGCCGCCGTCGCCGTCTTCGGCGCGCCGCTCGCGCACGGCGACGACGCCGAGCGAGCGGTTCGCTGCGGGATCGCGGTGCTCGACGACGTCGCGTCCCTGGATCCGGACGGACCGGCCGCCGGCATGCGGGTCCGCGGTGCGGTCAACACGGGCGAGGCGATCGTGTCGCTCGGCTCCGACCACGAGCGAGGCGAGGCGCTCGCGACGGGCGACGTCGTGAACACGGCGGCCCGCCTCCAGAGCGCGGCGCCTCCCGGCGGCCTCGTCGTGGGCGAGGAGACCTTCCGAGCGACGCGGCGCGCGATCCGCTACGAGGAGCTCCCGGCCGTCGACGCGAAGGGGAAGCGGGAGCCGGTGCCGGCGTGGCTCGTGGTCGGTGAGGGGACCGCGCCCGCGCGCCCCGCGTCCGGGTTCGTCGGCCGCGGCCGCGAGCTCGAGGTCCTCATGTCGACGTGGGACCGCGTCGTCGCCGAACGCCGCCCGCACCTCTTCAGCGTCCTCGGCCCACCCGGGATCGGGAAGTCCCGACTCAGCAAGGAGTTCCTGGCGAGGGTCGAGGCCGGCGGTGGACGGGCGGCCCGCGGCCGGTCCCTCCCGTACGAGGAGCAGACGGGATATCGCGCCAGCGCGGAGCAGGTCCGCGACATCGCCGGGATCCTGGTCTCCGACTCGCCGGCGGTGGCACGCACCAAGCTCATGGAGGCGTTGCCTCGACTCGTCACGGAGCCGGAGGTCGACGAGATCGGGCGGTACCTCTCGCTCCTGCTCGGAGTGGGAACGGACGATCGGTCCGAGGGCGAGACGCCGTTGTTCTTCGCGGTGCGCCGAGTGGTCGAGGGCCTCGGAGCCGGGGGGCCGACGGTCCTCGTCTTCGAGGACGTTCACTGGGCCGACACGAGCCAGCTGGAGCTGATGGAGTACCTCACGACGCACGTCCGCGACGTGCCGGTCGCGTTCCTCGCGCTCGCGCGACCGGAGCTCCTCGATACGAGGCCGACCTGGGGCGCCGGCCTGCTCTCGCACACGACGATCCCGCTCGAGCCGCTCTCGGCCGCGGACGCGGCGGCGGTCGCGACGGCCGCGCTCGCCGATGCGCCGGATGCCGAGGCGACCGTCCGGCAGCTCATCGAGGTTGCCGAGGGGAACCCGTTGTTCATCGAAGAGCTCGCCGCCGCGGTGGCCGAGGGCGCGCACGGATCGGCGCTGCCCAGCACGGTGCGCGAAGCGATCGCGTCGCGGATCGACATCCTCCCGGCCGACCAGCGGACGGTCCTGCTGGACGCGTCCGTGATCGGCAAGTCCTTCTGGCGGGGCGCCCTCGCGGCGATCGGCGACGAACGGCACCTCGATGCGATCCTGGACGAGCTCGAGGCTCGAGACCTGATCCGGCGCGAGCCCACGAGCCGCGTCGAGGCGGATCGCGAGTTCTCGTTCAAGCACATCCTGATCCGCGAGGTCGCCTACGGGACGCTCCCGAGGGCCGCGCGCCGCGAGCGCCACGCGGCGGTCGCGAAGTACCTCGAGCAGCAGGCCGGCGACGCGCCGGATCTCGCATGGTTCCTCGCGCACCAATGGCGTGAGGCCGGCGAGAACGGGAAGGCCGTCGAGTACCTGATCGCCGCGGCGGAGCGGGCGCAACAGGCGTTCGCGAAGGATGAGGCGATCGCGCTCTTCGACGAGGCGGTCGAGCTCTCCCCGGAGCCGGCGGATCGGAACCGCGTCCGTCTGATCCGAGCGTTCGCGCTCTCCGACCTCGCCGACTACGAGGCGGCGGCGCTGGAGCTGGATGAGCTGATCCCGAAGCTCGACGGCGAGGACGAGATCGACGCGTTGATCGGGCGGACGCGAACGGCGATCTGGACCGAGCAGTTCGACGTCGCGATGACGACGGCGGAGCGTGCACGCGAGCTCGCCGAAGGGTCGAACGACCCCGTCCGTCTGGCGCCGGCGATCGGGTTCGTGTGCGGCGTCCAGACGATGACGGGCGATCTCGACGCTTCGATCGCACACGGCGAGGAGGCGCTCCGACGCTGGGTCCCGGGCACGCGAGGGAGTGACCTCGCCACGCTGAAGGAGTTCCTCTCCGACTCCTATTACTGGGCGGGCGAGTACGCGAAGTCGGAAGCGTTCGCGCGCGAGGCACATGAGCTCGGGGGGACCACCCACAACGTGAACGCGCTGATGCGCGGCGGTGGCTGGCGCGGCGTGGCGCTCGCCGGGATGGGTCGGACCGAGGAGTCGATGGATCTCCTCGAGGTGATGATCGAGACCGCCGAGCGGATCGGGCGGCCGAGGTTCGCGGCGCCCGCCCTGAACTACTCCACGCAAAACTTCCGCGACCTCTACCTGCTGGAGGAGGCTCGCGCGCGGAACGAACGAGCGCTCGAGGTCGTCGGTCGCGAGGGCGAGTACGGCATGCCGGGGATGCAGGGCCGGATCGACATGTTGATCACGGATCTCATGCAGGACGACGTCGGGCGCGTCCAGCGAGAGTGGCCGAAGCTCTGGGAGGAAGCGATCAACGGATCCGCGTGGAGGCCATGGCTGGGCGGATGTCGGCTCGCGTTCGTTCGGGCTCAGCTCGCGCAGCAG